>Ga0209288_10000011_pt1 | contig 70791 bp, 92 predicted proteins | sample PPLLaktember2015_4_FD_187261 | JGI IMG/M metagenome (GOLD analysis project Ga0209288, IMG submission 187261) | Freshwater sediment microbial communities from Prairie Pothole Lake near Jamestown, North Dakota, USA - PPLs Lake P8 Core (1) Depth... | ecosystem: Environmental > Aquatic > Freshwater...
TCCCTGTTGTAGTCCGGCTCCTTGCCCAATGCATCTCGGAAGGGAACAGCATACGGATACCCGGCCTCGGCCTCTTGGAAGTCTTTATCGCATTCGACATCCGTGGGGATCACATCTCCCAGACCACTTGCTGGGAATGGATCCCAAGGAGGAACTATGGTTGCCCCGAAGGTGAAGATCCTACGCTCAAAGAAGCAATGTGCCTTAAGAGCGTTAAGGCGATCCATAGGGGAAGAACTAGGAGTACACGACGCCCGAGAAGTAGCACTAGTTATGCAGCGCATAATGTACGCAGTAAAGGACGTCACTCTAAAGCATGGCGAATGTAGTGTTCCTGGGCTCGGAACCTTCTCCCGAAACATCCTGGAACAAACGGAGCTCTCGATACCCAAGATGGGGTCGATAGTCATCCCCACTCGGGTAAACATCGAATTTAGCCTGTGGGTTGAAATAGCCAACGGCGCACAGAATCCTTTTGTCTACCGCCTCTCGGATGCAGACAAAGCCGAGGCTCAAGAATCCGCCAGACAAAAGAACCGGCTTATCAAGAAGCTCTTAGGCCTCATCGATAAGCCGGAGTCGGCGGTTAACCCTTTCCCAGTCCGTGGGAAGGGTTCAGTCCAGAAGGGAGACAATGACGATAAAGATAACAATCCCTGCGATCCACATCATGCCCCACCCCCTTAGGCTTTCTTGGCGGGGAATGTGCCTTTCTCCCATGCAATGGCGACGGTCTTGCCGTCGGGCATCTGCACAGTACGGGTCTTGAGGTTCACGGCCAACGTCCACTTCTCAGGTGCCTCAAACGAATACACCACAGTGTTGTCCGGAAGGACATAGAGAAGTCCCTTTGCCTTGCCGCCTTTGCGTACCGTGGTCGCCTCAAAGAATGCCGGGTGCGACACGTCCACACGAATATCCGGGCGCACTTCATTCCTGAACGCCTTGTTGAGTTTCTTCCGGAGGGCTTCGAAGGATACGCCAAGCTTCTCAGCGTACTCCGACACCGTGTAGAATTCCTTCTTCTCCAAGTCTTGAATCAAAAAAGTCTTATGCTTTGCGGGCTTGTCCAATACCAATGATACCATGTTACAGTCTCCTTTGTGACGTCCTCCCGATTGGCGGCAACACACCCTTGCGTTGCTACAATATCGACAGGAAACTAACGAATAGCACACAAATACTCTTCGGGCAATCCGCTGTAAGGGCTCGGTCTTTGCGAAGTTTTCCTTCAACAAACACCTTGTCACCAATGCGGATCTGCTCATCTCCCACGAGCTCCTTCAGCTTCCCAGTAAGCAATACGTAGAAGCTCTCTCCCGATACATCCAACGTAAGCGCGATACTCTCGCTCCCGGCCTTTGATATATGCGGGGCGTGAATATGTGCCACTACTCCAATGATACTGAATCTCGACACCATGATAAGAATCTCCCGATAAGGTAAGGACATTCCCAGAATAGCATCTCAATCCCTGGGCGCAAGTTTCTACTCTCCGAATTTCCTCCTCTCTTCTTTCTCTCGGGTTTCAAGGTACATTCCCCAGAACGTCAGGAAGTGATCCAGTTTAACCATAAGGGCACCGATATACCCCAAGGTTACCCCAAAGAAATAGGGGTTGATGCCCAACGGCTTGGCAATTTGGGAACCGAATAAGCCGAACAGCACCGATACCAACAGCGTGTGTAAGAGTTTCATCCTCTCTCCTGCAAAGCAAGTTGGATCTCGTTTCGGAGCTCTCGGTTATGCATCTCGGTTTCGGTCAACTCCTCCTCTGTGAATTGGAGTTGCTCCCTGAGGCTCTCAATCTCTCGTTTGAGCTCCTCCAGCTCCTGCCTATCCTCCCATGCGGCAAGGGCATCATCAATGCAGGTCACCCTCAGGTTATTGTGTTTCGTTGGGCTCTGGGCTCCACACCTGGAGCAGACCACCACGGGAATGCCATCGGAGGTGAAGATACCGGCATATGATTGGCTGGTGCAAAACGGACAACAACGGGTGGCGGTCATGATTTATCCTCCTCCAAAGACAGCAGGCATTCGATTGTCTCCCAGCCGGCCTGTATGCTTCTGTCCTGTATGTGTCGGAAGTTGGCGGCTAGCCAGCTCTCACACTGGTCTTCTGTCCACTCCGGGCGACAAGCAGCAATATCTTCGGCGCACCATTGTATAGTGTGGCTCATGGTTTATCCTCCTCTTGGGTCAGGTAGTATGTCCTTTTGGGTGGCCATTTGTTACCTTCTCTTGTTTCTACAATTTTTCCCACTTCCTTTCCGGATTCTGTTTTGAACACTACGGAATACGGATAGGCACCTACCACATGCGGGTGTACGTGCAATTCCCGTATCACTTTCCAGTATTCAGACTCGGTTACCTCTTTTTGCATGGCTCCCCCTCCTCCTCTCAATAGACAAGGTTGCAATAGGAATTGGGCAACAGAAGCGGGGCGGCGTCAATGGTTACTCGGAACCAGACACCCTTGCCAAGGTAAGAGCATATCCCCTCCGTCCAGCCAAGGTTAGAGACATAGCACTTGCAGGTGACAAGCCGCTCACTCGGATAAACGGGATGGGGCACGTCTTGCCGCTGTGCAGGTTCCCATGTTTGGGTTTGTTGCAGTTGCTCCCCGCCGGGTTCCCGCCGGGTTCCCGGGTGCTTCCCGGCAACCACCCAAGGCGTGGGGGTTGGCTCGGGCTCGTCGGCGTCGATACCTCCTCCTCTCACTTCTTTTGAGCAGCAAGCGGCCGACAGGCTTGTAACCATAACCAATAATGCGGTAGTTTTCATTCCTGCACCTCCCGTAAGTTGTGACCCGTGTGCCAAACTACATTGGCTTCCCCGTAGATTGACCACACAGCGTATTCTGTCTTTAATGGTTTCTCTCGCAAAATAATGGTTCCTTTAACCGGATAGGTAACTTCGTTACCTAATGAGTTGTGTCGCATAATTCGTATGCCCACCACTCGCTTTCCGTTGCACGTGTAGGTTTTTAGTGGGTCTATTTTGGTCTTCATTTTCGATTCTCCTCTTATGTTTTGTTCCTGGGGAGGGCGTTCTCTATCCGCCTCTCCCTCCCCTATACTCGAATTCGTGGTCAATGATAATCTCTCCACCTTTGCAACGATAGTCGCCTTTGAAACCTACACCACCTTCCCAGTATCTGAGAACGAATAGAAGGTCAGGGAAGTCCCTAGACATCTGATAGATGACAGGCAGAGGAGGGCTCCAAGCCGATTCAAAGAATACGTAAGCACTACGTTTGTAGAATACTGGCTCACTTGTGCGATACATCCCCCACTTGGTTCCCCAATTAGTAACACACCAATCATATCCGCCGGAGTTGTATCCGTCTTTTGACTTGTAAGCTTCATCCCATGGGATTAACCCGGCTTGTGCTTGCTCTACTAGCCGTTTGTGTGCGGCGTCCATATCCCTGAATTCCTCGGGGTAAGGTATCACTTTGTCTGCGTCCAAGTGCTCTTCGGTACTCTTGTACCGGGAGAATACCTCGGCAATCCGTGGCAGTTTGCCGTATACCCTTAATTCGTTTTCAACGTGGTTCGGCATGTTATTCCCCTTCTTCTTCGTTGAAATAAGTGACGTATGAGTCAAGGGGTTGGACGTGTCCTCTGTTCTGTTTCACTTCAATTATCCCAGCGTCTGTATCATCTTCGCCTTGATACATAACCCGGCCACTGATTGAGTATCCTTTGGGCGCTAATACCTTTTCAATTAGGTATTCCAACCATTCAACATAGCTATAGAACTTTTCCGCTCCATTCCACTCAAGATACTTTCCATCCTGCGTCGGTTCCCATTGAAGCCACAGGCTCGGCTGTGTACTTGGAGGGCGGTTAAAGTCGATAACACTGGGTTCTCGGTCTTGCCCGGCGAATCCCCCGCCATCGACATAGAATTCCCCCTCTGTCCCGTACTCGGGTGGCAGGTTCCGACGAGCCATCCGCCGGGTATTGGCAAGCTTGGTCAGGAATGTGAGTGTCTCACTGTCCAATGGTTTGTTGAATTTGAATCGCCCTTTGAATTCTGTTGTGTATCCCATTTCTATTGCTCCTCTTATGTGTTGCCCTGTTTAGTGTCCTGTTGTTTCAATACTCGCTCATCAAACATATGGCAAAGGTTTTCTCATCGACCGGTGCTACAAATAGTTTAACCTCTGGCAAAGGGAAGTCGGTGTAGTGTATCTCTTGTCGAAAGATCACCTTCTCTTCGTCGCCGATACCCTCTAGCACACCTTTCCCGTCCTGCACCGTAAGGGTAACCACTGTCATATAGTTGTCTTGATACCTCTTGAGATAAGATGCTATGGCATCAATCAACCATGCCGCTCCATTTACTGCGAGGTAACGAGCTCCATCGGTCAGCACAAAGGCAGGTATCCACCACCTATGATATGATTCTGTGCCAGTAAACTGTGCAAGGTTCTCTTCTGTGATATTCATCTTTTAGCCCTTTCCATTCTGCATACGGTCTACAATAGCGTCGACCATGATAGCTAAGAATCCATCGACGTAAACATCTCTTTCCCATTTCCGGGCTCGTCTAAGACGTTTGTACAGTCCTTCTGTCTTGGCGCAAGCGTTGGCGGAATTGCAGAATCCTAGGGCTCTCTCATATCCGTAGACGATACGCTGACCCACGGGCTGCCATCCCATAAGGTTAATGGTGTCAAAGTCATCTTTCCCTGCCTGGGAGAGCTCCTGCAATACTCGGTCAGCTGCGCCAGCTGGGAGAACCGCCGACAATTTTGTTGCAGCTGGGTTCGCTTCTGTGTTTACCATACCTTGACCCTTTCGTATTCTGACACCTTGCAAAGGCTGTCGACCATTTCAGGCGACAATACCCGCTTAGCATCTGTTAGGTTGATCCTTCGGGTAGTCTCTCTCTCAATCATGATATCGACGTCATGGATAGTAGCCTTATGAGCACCTTCTTTCTGGAGGTATTCCTTGAGTGCCCTTTCATGTTCTTTACGCTCCATTTCAATAGCTACTGCCTGTTGCCGCAATTCAATGATACGCTTTGCCTTGTGATAAATATCAAACATCTTACGCTTCCCTTCTGTTATCTTTGTTGTATTGACTATATGCAACCACGGTGCACTGTATGCTATTGCGTGTGTATCTCTTGTTCTCTTGGAATTCCTTTTCCTTCAAGCAATCGGCCAATGCTTCGGCGTATGTGTCATATGGTTTACTGAACCAATACCCATAGGAATTCGAGTATCTAATCTGATATTGCGGCATGTTAACACCTCTCATAGGTACGGATAGCAGAATCCCGATAGGTATGAATATCCACCACGCCATCTAAGCACTGAGGTTCTCGCCCTGTGGCTTGAAGCCAACCAAGCACATCGCAATCCTCTTCAAGATATACTCTGTCACCTTTCTGGTAAGAGTACCTACTAGGTTTGAATTCTCCCAGTAGTTGCCTTGGCACTTCAAGCCAAGCGTGCCCTGGGTCGCTGTGCCACACTACACTGTTGATTATGCTATCCATTTTATCCATCCTATTGTGATACAGGTTAAGACTAGAATCCCAGTCACTTCAATCATGCTTTTACATATCCCTTCTTCGCTCCGTGCGCCCTAAGTGCAACACTATATCCTGACACGTAGGCTAATAGGTTATCTAATTCGTCTTTGCTTCCCCAGACGGAACGCTGCCGGAGCTCGGTTTCGTTTTCCGGGCAAACATATGCTCTAACCATATGGCAAGCGTCAAGCCAAACATCGTCCTTGCCACCTTCTGAAGGTATGGCAACGAAGTTAGGATTAACCAGAGAATCAAATACCTCCAGCACCATTTTCCACGATTTGGTGTAGCAATAGAACATCACATCAGGGTTAGCCTCAAATATCTCTGCCCACAGCTCAACGTACTCGACCGAATAGAAGTCACCACATGGGTGAAGTCTAACGACCAAAGGCAATCCCTTCTTTCTCAGGGCTCTTAATTCTTTGTTAATCTTGTCGATGAAAACAGACCTTGGCGATAGTTCAGTTAATTCTAGATTGCGCCTATGGTGCAATCTCACATTCTTATACGCTTGCTGTCCCACACTGGCAGAGCAATAGCGAACACACTCCCCAGCACAAGGGCAGGTTAACAGCTGGGGAAGGGAGAATCCCACAACGGCACAGCCATTCTGTTGGCTTGTGTATTCAAGCTTGACGTTCTTAGACTGAAGGCACTTGTGTTTATTCAAATCAATCATGGGCGATAGTTCCTTATGCTGGGAGAGTGCTGTTAGCAGTACTCGGTTATGAATTGATTGACCTTTTGTTTATTCCGCTGTTTGAGCCGGATAGTCCTTCCGAGTTCGAGCTCTAGCTCTGCCATTTTTTGGAATTCTGCGGGATACCGCTTGGCGGATTGTTGCAGCTCGTGTTTCTTAGCGAACACACAAAACGTGCAGGATAACCTGCTATACCCTTCAGAGTAGATACGGTGCATCGATTGCCCGGCATGGTCAATTTCGCAGCGCACATCGCATAGGTTAAAGTCAAAGATAGGGTACCAATCCCAGACCGTATGTCCCGGATGTTTTCTCGGTTTTGTCATATCGGAAATCTTGAATGGTGGTTTCGCTGCCCGGCTGGGTGACTCTTCTGCCCGGATGCCTACGGCATTGATTGCTCTGGTATATCCGTTCTGTGTCATGTGCTTATGGATGAATTCTGATATGGGCTCTGTCTTGAGGTACATGGTGCAGAACCGAGCTTTGCCGTCGGGTAGTCTTTTCCATTTGCGGCACAAATCCCAGAATGAGATACCCGGATTAACGACATGCAACGGATAACCCAGCGAATTAGCCTCAATCCATTGGTGCATTGGCTCATGCTCCATATCGCCAAGATCACTGTGAACCAGTACAATGTTACTGGGAATAATACCCTCAATAGCAAGACCATGAAGGTATGCAAGCATGGCTTGGCTATCTTTGCCCCCACTATGGGACACGTAAAGGCAATCGGCTTGGCGGATTTGCTCTGGTAGTTTTGACCATTCACACTGTGTCATGGTTTTTTGTTCCTTTACTTAAGTGAGGCTATTGCCAAGGTTAATGCAATCAATCCTAGCACACCTACTAGAACAGTGAGAGAGAGAAGAGGAAAGAACATTGAATACCTCGCTAAGAGAGAAGAGAACCGGGAACACATAAGTAGTACCAGAACCAAAAAACAGAGTCAATAGAGACTAGCAAAATAATTTGAGAGCCGGAGAATGCAATCAAAACAATAACATCACAAGCGGGTGTAAATAGTTTAGACAGTTAAGCGTGACAGTGTATACAACTTAGACAGAGAATGTAAAGCAATGATAACACTGTACAATCAGAGAATGTGCAAGATAGTAAACAAGTAAGACGAGTCGTGTTCATTATTTTGTACATTACCTGGGTAGCTACTGCTATTATGGGAAAAGGGCAACCAGTCTAGTCGACACTGGGGCACCGTGTCAATGTTTTGCCCCATAGATATTTTGGATGGGAAAGGCTCTTGGGCATTCATTTTCTTGATAGGAGGCTAATTGGCTCGAGAGAGCCACACAGGTGCCAACTGAGTTGTCATGCAAAAGTATGGTACTGCCAACTGAGTTGGCGCCAACTGAGTTGGCACCTAATCCCCAGGCACTGCCAACTGAGTTGGCACCTGTGTGGCTCCACAGAGCCATGGAAACCTAGGCAACCCCTTTTAGTCTGGCTGGTCGACCAAGGGATGGATGGCGAAGCCATCCTGTATAAAGATTGGACACTGTCTAATTATTGGTCACCAAAGTTTAGACAGTATACTAATCCATTGACACTGTACAATCCTTAGACAGTCAGCCAGGCGGGGGAGGGGTGGCCGAAGTGGGGTGTCGACGGTGTGGGGGGGTGGGTCTGAACCCGGTGTGAAACCCCGAGCCAATTTTTCATTTCTGAGCTTGTTAAAAAACCCCGAGGAGCCAATTTTCCAAATTCTCCAATTCAGGGCCATTCGGACCCTACCCACCCTACCCCCTCCCCCATATACGTAGCTCCTTGGCCCTTAAAATGGAAAAGGAGAAAAAGTCGTTGGCGCAGTTGAATATCTTCCGGGGCAAGGAGGCTATTTCAGCTTAAAAGCCTTCTCGAGCATGGCCTTGAGCTCTGGGCGAAGGCTCGTGAATTCCTCCCCGAGCTTCGCAGACTGGCATCTGGCCACTATGTGTTTGGAATCTATAGTGGTGCCAAATTCCCTGTTCTTTACGACACCTTCAGCTATCAAAGCCTCCAATCGAGCCAGATATACTTCCGGCTTTTCATGGAAATAATCCTCCACTCCGGTGACTGAGGAAATCTCAGTTACGGGGTGTGGGCGACGGGACCATCTCCCATCTTCCCGTTGCTCAGATAGGTACAGGTGGTAATACGGTGGAAATTCCTTGAACGAGATTCGGCTCACAATGCATCGGAGTCGAATCCCGGTTCGAGGCAAAATGCGCCACACAATCTGTCCCAGGAAATAAGGACAACAAGACAGAGCTATGTCATGCTCCGTTTGAGCCAGTGAAGCTTGAGTCTCCTTCAGGAGCTGAACCTGTTTCAGTCTCTTCTGAAACATACCCTCTATCGTCGTGTTCAAATACTTCGGAGTCTTTGGGTCTAATCCCTGATACGGCTGCTGCATCTATAATTGCTCCACCAGGAAAAATTCTTACACGTCTGGGATAGGCCACAGCACTTCCTTCAATCCGTTTCTTGATTACGGTGTGAGGAGTTCTCTGCAGCAATCTAATGATAGTAGCATTTGATAATGGCATTCCTAAAGCCATTATGTCTCTATACTCATACCATTGAGTTGGTTTGATATACTTCTTCAACAGCTCTGGGGTAGCTTTACGATACATATTATGCCTTCTTAGTGTGGGTAGCCTCAAACTCTGTGGCATCAAGGACTCTGAATCCGAATACGCTCGGAAGCAGGTAGTCTCCGGGCTTTGCCACTTGCTGGCAAACTTCGGAGGTCACGATAAGCCGAGCATTGGCTCCCGTGCCTTCTTTTTGAACGTAAGGACTTGAAGCCAGTTCTGCTGGAAGCGTTCCTGTTCCAGTCCATTTGATGACTTCAATGACTTCTGGGCTCTTGGTGAACTTCTCTTTTGCCATGGTTCTATTTCCTCCAAGTTAATTCACCCTACCATATCTCCGCTTGGAGGATACGTCAAGATTTTGGGGCAGTCAAATTTTCCCCGAAATACTCATTTCAATTTCTTTGGTGTTGTGATAGGCTCTTCCGATGACTCAACCATAGGAGACAGGTATGAACGCAAAAGGATGGATGGTAGAAACCAAGAAAGTAAGACGGGCAATGATTAAGTTGATCGAAAAATGGAAAGCTGAAGGACGGGAGAAAGAGGCGGCTGAGCTGACAGAGGCTTTGATTTGTGCTGTCTGGGATGAGGAGTTCGTTCCACAAATCACAGCCCCAACCGATCCTTCTGATAGATACTACTTCATACGGAATAAGGGCAATGGCTAAGAATCATCTTGTCGGAAGGAATACCTCTTCCCCAGAAGAAGTTGTGGAAGTCCTGCGAGTGCTGAAGGACCAATACGGGTTCAACCAGAAGCAATTGGCAGAAGCGGTGGGAGTCAGTCGGGTGACCATGTCTGACTACTATCGCCGCAGGAGCAATCCTTCCCCCTTAATTCTTGAACGCCTCAAAATGGTGGTGCTTGCATGCGAACAAAGCGAAAAGAAATTGAGCAAGAGTTAGCCGACGGTTTCAAAGAAATTCAGGAGAGATACGCAGAGAAGATGGGAACCATGACCTATTTCTCTCTGTTGAACGCTTTTAAACGAGAGATACTGGCGCTGGCGATAACGATGTGCAAGGGAAACATTCAACTGACGTCCAATGTTGTTGGAATTAAAAGATCCACCCTGACGTTGATGCTGCAGAAGTTCAAATTGTTCGAGCTCGTACAGAGGCTGAGAGAGCATGGACAAATCAAGACAGTTGTCTACAAACGAGATCCCTCCACCGGTCCGAAGGGCTCCAAGAAACATCGCCGTTGTCGCTCCTGTAAGACGATTAGTTATATCTTTGCGTCCGACTCCTGCCCCAAGTGTAAGTCGCCGAGGCAGTATATTCGTCGCATTTCCCAAACCGAAAGGAAAGCTCATGGCCTTTGACAGTATTGATGCATCTCTTACGGCATTTATTAAGCAGGTATTCGAAGATGAGATTCGAGGCACCCTGGTTGGTAACGCTACCAAAGCAGTGGACGCTGTTCAGGACTTGGATTTCGAGGTGAAGAATCTCACGGACAGGGTGAAAGAACTCCAAGCAGTGTTCTCAGAAGTACGAGAGCTCAACAAGGCATTTATTGATATTAACGACCGGATGGCGAAGCTCTCTGAGAGAGTTGAGGTTCTCAACTCAAACAGCATCAAGCCTGAAAAGTTCAGGCGTGAGTTGGTTCAAGAGTTGGTAACTAAGATTGCAGCGAGCATAGACGAGTAAAGGAGCCCGGCATCACCGAGCTCCCGATAGGTAGGTTACTTCTTCACTGTGTCAGCGACGTCAGGAAGCTTAGATCTTGGCATATCTGCCGAGGGCTCAAGAGTGTCAGCGAAATCCGCATCCACATCCGGAGCAATCTCACCGAGAATCTCATACGCAGGAGCGATGATGCCTGTGTCGAACACGTCGGAACCAGCACCAATCCAGCGAGCCATGCAATCTTCAACAACCTTGAAGAGCTCCTGGATGTCAGCGTGGTCTTCAGCAGCCACGAATCCCTGCGTCGAAGCAGAGTCGAGACTCAACATAACCTGAACCACGTTGAAAATCTCGGAAGCAATCCTCTTCATCTTCACGTTCCGAATCTTCTGAATCTCAATCGTGTCGATGATGAGAAGCTTGAAGGCATACTCATGGCTAGGACTTGGGAGATCGTTGTGAGCCATCGAGAACTCAAGCTCTTCTCTGGCGATCTTCCACTGATTGCGAATGTTTCTCACATCACGAGGCTTGGCCTTCGAGCATGTGTTGTTACTGTCGCACTCGAGGAGGAACAGGAACAGACGTGCAACCTGCTCAAGCACCTGATGGATGCGATAGTTGCGGATGTTATATTCCACAACACGAATCTTGCGGCCAGCGATAACTCCTGGGTCAACTTTTTCGAGCTCTGAAATCATGTGATTACTCCTTCTTCATTTCGTCGATGATAGCCTGAACCAACTCAGCAATCTCAGCGATATTGATTTCGCTCCACTCGCCCGGTACCAACGAGGAGCCTTTGACAGCCTCAAGGAGAGCATCACGCAGAGAAGCATGAGTAGCGATAGCAACGATGAGATCCAACCCATCCTTAGGTTGAAGGCCATCCTTAGCCAGTAGAGCTACTTCCTTGTAGAGCTTAACGAGGGCAACAATTACTTCCTTCGACTCTTTCATCAACAAATCCTCCATGACAGTTAATTAGACAACAGAGACAAAAGCCAATCAAACAGTGGACGTAACCATTTGTCGTATTCATTAGGACCAATGAACTTGTCCAGTGTCTTATCCAGAAATCCTACCAGAAAACCAATCGAAAAGCTAAGGAACGGAATGAGCAGCTTTGGAATCTTTGGAAGTTTCATTTTGGGTTTTGCCGGTTCAGTCGGCGGAGCCTCAGGCTCAATACTAGGTTTTGATGGCTGTTTTGGAGTCTCCGGTTCTCCTGTGGGAAGGTCCGGAACCACCCCAGAACGCCGCTCAATCAGGAACGATTCCCTGAGTCGCCACAGGGACAGAGTCTTATCGAATTTGACCAGGTCTTCCTGGGAAAATCCTTTAAGTTCGGCCATATCCGTAATGGAATTCCACACGGTAGCCGCTTCCTGAATCTGAGCCTGAATATCCGGGTTGGTACATCCCGTGCGGAATACGTCAGGAGAGACTTCCGAGAACCACTTGGTGGTAACGACCGCCAGAATGAAAAGTTTTATCCAGTCCACCCCGAGAGACAGACACGCCCTTTGGCAGTCGTCCGCCAGATTGGGGTGGTTCCGGTTGTATTGCGCCAACCAGAGGTTGAGATCAGAGGGAAGGATCACCTTGTGGGAGCTTTCATGGGTCAGTCGAACCATACAGAACCTCCGGTTAATCACTCCAAATAGGAGTATCGAACTTGATGGTGGCCGTAACTCTTCCTGCTGATGGGGCGATGTTAAGTCGCAGATACCTACATTTCCCGCTATAACTCCATATAAACTGGGACACGGCGGCGATGTTTTGGCTCGAGCCTCCGTAGGTGGACGTCACTGGCATCCAGGCAGTTCCATCCAAGGACTCCTCGATATTTGCTGTTCCTGCTGCAGCGGTGGCAGCGAGAGTATGTGTTCCTTCTCCTGCGGCCGAGGTGATGTCATCCTGAGTTCCCGTGGAGGCATCGGCAAGGGAGAGAGCCAACTTGATTGTGTTGGGATCGACCACGATAATCCAGTGGTTTCCTGCGACCAGTCCTCCTGGGAGAGTTCCTGCCGTGGACAGAGTGACCTGCAGCCCCGTGAAATACGAGTGCGTGGATATGGAAAGCGTATCTGCGGTCGAGTTGGTTCTGAAGTCGGTGAAGTTCTGCACCGCCACGGTGGGAGGGGTCAGCGTATGGGTTCCAGATCCGTCGGCAGTGAGATCTCTCGCAGTGCCAGCTACCGCATTGGCGAGCGAGGAAGCCAGTTTAATGGTATCCGGGTCGACAACAATCACCCAAGAGTCTCCTGCAGGAAGTCCTCCAGGAAGAGTTCCGTCCGTGGATACCGACACCAGCTGTCCGTCCCGATACCCATGAAGATTGATGTTGATTTCCTCATTGGCGGCATTGATGTTTGCGTCGGTAAACGTCTTCGCCGTGGCAGTAACAGGAGTTAGCGTGTGAATATCGTCCAGAAGATTGATAGCCGTACCTGCGAGAGCATTGGCAAGAGAGGAAGCCAATTGGAATGTGTTGTCCGTAAGGTAAATGAGCCAGTAGTCAGTCAAGGCAGCGAGGGGTTTGGGCAGAGTTCCCGTGGTGGTCACTCTCACCTTGTCTCCAGTAAGTCCTCCGTGAGCCACAATGGAGATCACGTTGGATCCAGAGTTAATGTCTGCCGAGGTAATAGCGATATTAGCGGCTACGCCAGTTGTCCAAGTACCTCCAATGGCGCACCCGTTGAGAGCCTCATACCCGGAGCCATTAACACTTTTGAGATCGATGGTGTCGGCCAATCCACTTGCCGAGACTTCAGCATTGTGAATCGTGACGGGTCCAATCATGGCCATGGGAAACTCCTTTGTTCGGGTTCTGGGGCGAGTATAACATAAAAGCTATCCCAAAACATCCGCTATAAGTTTGGCACCGGCTTGCATAGCCTTTTCAATTCTTGCTTTTATAGGTCCGTCCGAAGTCTCATCGTCCATGAACTCGAGCTCCGAAAGGATGCAGATGGGACATCCGGAATTCTCGGCTCCGTTGAGAACGCCAAGCCCTGCGGCCATGACTCCCTTGGGGTACCCAGGGCTACCGGAGAAGACGGGGTTCCCGATGGCTTCGGCCATCTTGATTGCCCACTTGGAGGCAAATTCTGCCGAGGCAATTTTGGAGTACTTCTTGTGTACCATGGCACAGGTGTAGTGCTCTCTCCCGTCGCAAGCGTTGAGATGCAGGGAGATGAACATGTCATATCCCCGAGCCCGGCTTCCAATCTCATAAAGGTCGTCTTCCTGGGGATCGTAAATATCGCAGGTGTGGCCGAGAACCTCCAGATACATCTTCAGGCACTGGGCTTGGTACATGTTGAGGACTTCTTCCCGGACGAGGGAGGACTTCCCAGTGGCTCCAGGGAGCCGTTTTGAGTGTCCTGGATCGAGCAGGATTCGTTTCTTCCCGATGGTCGCTGCCGGAGCCACAATCTTGGGAATCGGCTTGGCCACGGGAGCGACCTTCCAGGTCTTAGCCGTGGTCTTCACTTCCTGCAGTTTGGCGATGAGTTCGTCTACGCTTGGAGACACCAGAACCCACAGGGGCTCCGCTGCGTTGTATCCGATTACGACGCCTTCGCCTCGTTCGGATTGATTGAATTCTAGCCACGAGGTAGGCTTCATAATTAGCTCCTTCTTCGCATGTACATGGACAGAATACCTTTGGGTGAACCATAGGACTTACCTGTATGACTCCATCACCAAGACAGAGCATACAGGAAACTATCATAGCTTAACCTTCAGGTGACTTTCAACTCTTTCGGAGAGCACTGCGTGTTCGATTTGGAGCTTTTCAAGTTTGGTTTGAAATTCTGTCCGCATCAATCGGACTTCAGATCTAAGATCCCGCAGCTCTTGTGCTGCGGTATTCAGGAGGAAGGTTACGATTGCGAGTAAGACTGGTACGCCAATCTTCGAAACCCATTCCATAGTCACTGCTGCCCTCTGAACCATAATACGATCTCCGTATTAAAGGTTAAGTAACTCTTGCGCCTTCGGGACTAAGGCGATCACTTTCTCTGCGTAACCCTTAACCGGACACCAGTTCTTCCCGATGTGCCGAAGGAATCCTTCAGTGTCGTTCGTATACTTCTCCCATCCAGCATAATACGGACGGGTCAAGAATACCCGCCATCCTTTTACTGCCGAATCTACGTCATAAAATTGAGCGAAAACAGCTTTTCCTTCGACTTCGGACGTGACAGGAACCTCTTTCGGAGTGGCGATTCCGTCGAGCTCTGAGCGATACTTCATGCCCCAGAAATTGAGACAGGTCTTGGCGACGAGGCTCTCGCCCCATCCGCTCTCGAGAGCTGCCTGGGCGAGACAGGCAATCTTCATGGAGCGGGACATGGAACTTCGCTGCAGAGCGGCAATGAGCTGCTCCCAGGGAGGCATCGTGATGGGAGTCGTAGAGATTTCCGCGAAGGAATCGGGAGCGAAGGTTATCAAGGCTTTGAGAATGAGTTCAGCTTTGTCACTGGTGGACCGTATTTGCATGGAGTTCTCCTTTGGGGTTACTCTCAAAGTATATCCGATTTCGTGCTCGCTTCCAACCGGCTATTTGAGTCCCTTTAGCTTCACCGGAGGTTTCACTTCCGGGACTTCTGGAGGAGGAGAATCGCCTCGCACCAGCGGATCTTTTGCGTAGCAGGTCTTGCAGAGAAGGCTGTAGCCTTTCTCAATCTCCCGCATGGACAAAGGTTTGGAACAGATGGGACAACTCAAATCTACGCCAGTAATCGGAAGCTCCGATGTTGACACGATAGGTATTCCTCCGAGGGATTACTTTCAGTATACCAGACTCGGAAGAACAATCGGCAGTGTCAGTAAATACTCAAAGAAACTCTTTAGTTTGCAGCAGGAATTTGGCTAAGGATACGTATTCATGTCCGTATGAATTTTTCTGACATCCACGTTCAATTTCTTCTCCTATCCATGCATTGCCGGGGGATTCCCAGGATTCCATGCAGGTAGCTAGATCCTCGGCAATAGGCAGAAATTCTTTGTGGTTGGCAACAGCGTGTGCTGTGCGAAGGAACAAGCTGTGGGGAAATCTTCTGGCAAGAACTGCCGCTGCTTTCGCATGCCCCGTAGTCAAGGTTCCCAAATGTGCGTGCAGCATGATTTTTCTTGACACTAAATGAGCTTGGTATCCGGGTGGAACGGTGTTTGCTTCTGTTTGGATCGTCCAGTCATTCACTGTTTTTTCAGCTTGAGAAATTGGGGTTTTCAGCAATATTTTTACGAGTTCCAAGACTCCGCCAGTCAGATTGCATCTATCGTCACCTGGGCAGAGTCTTCCGGTGCGTTCGATATATCGCATGGCAGACTTGAGCGAATCGGAGGTATGGGCAGCGGATCCTTCAAGCAGCCCTAGGAGCTGATCTCGGGAAAAGGAGTTCATGTCGGTGCCACCCACTCGTTTCGGATTTCTCCACGGGCGACCATCTTCTCCGATACTTTTCTCAATCAAGCTCCACGAACCCAAGTTTCCGTACAGCAGCGTCCAGCCCGTCATTGAGACTGCGTCACCCTCTACGATGCATTCGATGTTCGGGCGGCGAGCAGGAGCTGCTCCGTCACACGTCCAAGCAAGGAGCGACGTCATGCGCGTTATTTGCGCCTGCAGCCGCTCGGACACAATCTGTGGGATAGAGGGTTTGGTTTCCTGAATGCCGCAGCTATTCAGAAGCCACAACATCCCCAGCATCTGGAGGAGTTTCATTCTTGATCTCCCTGATTTCAGATTCCATTCCCCGAATGAGGTTGGCGACTTCTTGGTACGGGCGGGTAACGAGATAGTTACCAATGGCAGACAACAAATTCTCTGGGACTGAAAATTGCTTCACGTCGGGACTCCTTATGCTGGATTAGAAACTGAATCAACTGTTCCGCCGATAATGCAGACGCGGATAGACTTTGTGCTACCATATTTGTTTTTGATTGTGAAGTCATTCGAGGTCGCACTTTTATATACGGCATACGTACTTCCCGTGTCGGTTATTTCGAAAATAGAGGAAGGGTCAGCAATCTCAACAACGGTCGCTGAAATATAACTCAGGAAAAACGTACCTGAGTTACCGCTATTGTCTGTTATCACAACCATGTAGCCTGTGGAGCCGCCGTTCATTGTTACTGTGATGGCTTGACCAGTCGTGAGCGTTGTCGCCGTATTACTTGTGTTCATGCCGACGGAAGCGACGTGTGCAGAAGCTCCAGCAGAAGAAGCTCCAACTATGCGGGTAGCGTTTGCCGCAGGCCCAAGTGTCCATGCGCCTGCATTTGATATACCTCCTAGATTAGTAAAAGCAGAGTCATTCGCTGACGAATAAAAGGTTAATATGGTTCCGGATGGCTGTATTGCCCAAACGTTATTAGTAGCGTCTATTGTTCCGCTATTAATCCACTTTAACATCGGATAAGAGCCAGCCCCATCATTTCTTAATAACTTAACAAGTGATCCATTTACTGTATGTGTCAAAGCTCCACTGCTACTAGGTCCAAGCGTCCACGCACCTGCATTTGACATGGAGCCAAGATTGTTAGTAATGAGTCCCTTTTTTAAGTCTGCCGTAGAAGAGGAACCAAATACTAAACCGTCGAAGCCAGCAGTAGCTCCCGTGCCGATTGCAACATAATTAGTTCCATAACACGCAGCAGCCAGAGAAATTCTTCCTTTGGTAGCAGTTCCTCCAATAGTTCCGTAAACCGATTGAAAGAGAAACGGTGTTCTTGTCGTGTCTTCATTCACTGAAGCATCGGTGGGCATGGTGTAGTCGGCATTGGTTTGCTTGTTGGCAATGGCAAATACGCCGTTACTTGTGTGTGTGGCGGTAGCTGTGGTGCCGCTCGCTCCAAGCGTCCATGCTCCTACTGCTGAAACTTTGCCCACTTCATCTGCGTCAGCATCCACACCATCATTATCTTGATTTGCATAAAAATAGATAACAGCAGTAGCATCATTTGCGTTCGCCTGACATTCGATTGCTCCACCGGTATATGTAGCTTCTGCGCGACCATCTCTCGACCCGGACGTTACTCTACAGTTTGAGTAAATTCCCGTTGTGGAGTTTGGAACCAGCGTTGACACTGGGGTTGATGCCAACATGTTGAAGCCGGTTCCGTTAGCTGGCCCCAGCGTCCATGCGCCTGCATTTGACACTAAACCTAATGCCTGTGTATAGGAAGATAGAGCCGCTGGTGTTCCAGAAGCGTCTCCATTTGTGGCCCTAAACTCAAAAGAGTTCTGAGCAGCTAATGTTCCCATGAACAGGGCCGTCGCACGGACGTTTGTTCCTGTTGTGTACGCCACGTAGCTATTAGCAGACTGCGATGCTGAATAAAGATTCTGTCCTATTACTAGACCTGTTCCGGAATACTGCGAGGATATGGTGGCGGCATAGGAGGAATTTCCAATTCTCATATGATTTACGCCACTAGACGAACTTCCGGTAAGGGTCAGAACGGTTGGAAGGTCTACTCCACCGGGCCCAAGCGTCCATGCGCCTGCGGATGAATATTTGCCTATATCAGTAGAACCGGCGTAGAAGGTAAGTTGCTTTGCAGCTCCGATGTATGATAAAGAGCTTATCCAGTTTTCTGACCCGTCTGCCTTGCTTCCTATTCTTACGATACCACCATTACCTGCTGTTGCGTTTTCAGCATCAAACGAGACAATAAAGTCTCCAAATGCACTTCCTTGTTCACCGCGAAGAATATGCCCGACAGTGCTTACCCCGCTCGGCCCAAGCGTCCATGCGCCTGCCGTTGTAGAATAGGCATGGACATTCGTTCCATCTGCAGATAACTGTAATTGAGCGGTGCTTGTAATATGCCCAATGGAAAACTTTGCTGTATCCGCGAAAAGGTCTACACGAGCGCCGCCGCCTGCAGAGCCCGTGATACTAATTCTGGATGCTGCTCCGGTTGCGCCGAAAGCGCCAGATAAGCCAGTGCCGCTAGCTGCTACCGTTGCGTCTTTGAGCAGAACACCATCAACCGTCACGCCAGCCGCAGAGGTGTACTCACTGATGGTGTCCGCCGCGACGCTAACCGCGAACTTTTCAGCCAAAGCATGATATTGCCCCGCTACGGCAATTCTGCGGGTGTTCCCAGCTTCTGCTGTGTTCAGCACCGTGGTTCCGTTGCGTGTGTAGGCTCCTCCTGCAGCAAGGTATCGATACCAAGTATCGGTTGAGAAAACGTAACTGATCGTGGCGTCTTTCCCGCTCGCCGCTTCTGCTGCAGTCACGTCTGTAAATCGATTTGCCGCTACCTGATCCCAATTGGCCGCATCGGTGGCCCACGCAGCCGATGCCGTGTGCGCGGTGTTCGCTCTCCATATGCCGCTATTGAAGAGAACCACATTCCCAATCCGATACGTGCGCCCGGTAGTCCATGCTTGCAGTGAGTCGTAATCGTCCAGGCGGTCGAGAGCGAGCTGTACACTCGTTTCTGTTGCGCTAAGCTCTCCGTTGAAGTTTGAAGTATCTGTGGTGACCGTTCCAGCGGAGGAGCTTGAACCACTCGCGAAGTTTACACCGGATACTTGCTTGGCTGGAGTTACTGTAGTTATCGTTCCAGTAGTGAGAGAATTTCCAGCTCCACCTTGCATTGTGATGAAACCAAGATTGATTACTTCCAAACCTCCGCTGGCGACTGTCGGAAAAGACGCAACTGTGTTGGCTATGATCTGGTTGGCCGCAGCCGATGGACCATTGTGCTCTACGCTATCTGGAACAAGAATATATTGCGCTATCTGATCCCCAGCCGAATCACTTAGGTTGTTACTGGCATAGACCCCGACTCGCATGTTGACGTATTTGCCGTTGGTAATTCCAACAAAAGAAGTTCCACTTTGCCTACCGCTAGGTATTGTGGTACTTCCGGAATTATAGAAGGTGGCCCCACTAGCTCCCGTGTACAAAACTTTAATGGAAATTGGGTCTACACCACTATCGGCAACCGTAGTATTCAATCCATGATCAAAATAGGTGGAAGCTCCCACCATTTTTACGGTTCGACTACCTGCCACCAAAACCGTTAAAACGGCATTCGAATCGTTCTTAAGTGTAGATCCTTTGGCATTATGTTCATATGACGACACATCTGCCGGGAACGACACGGGATGCGTTTGTTTACTTACCGCATAATTGGTGCCGTCGGAATATATGGAAAATAGTAAAATCTTATCACTAAAAGATGGATCGGTTGTCTGCTGGATTAGTCCATCATCGTCAATGTAAATGAAATACGCCGTAAAGTCAGCAGGAAGGGTCACAGTCTGGGGCACTGCCCACGATACTGGAGAGGAGCGGACAAGACCGATTCCCGCTCGTAATACTGTGAACTCTCTTGTTCCAGCGTTGTAGGAATAATAGGCTCCTGTTCCAGACCATTGGACAAAACCAGACTGAGATAGATCGTATGGAGTCACAACGCAAAGACCAGATCCGGTCTTTCCGTAGTTTCCCTCCATGCTCATAAGCCAATCTTTTTGAGTGTCCGTTGCGCCCACGATAGATGCGTAAATGTTGGCAAAACCTGTGATCCTCATCGAACAACTGCTTGTGGTAAACGTTCCAGAGTTTCCACTTGTGTCGAGACACGTGCCATTAGCGGTACCGCCGCTGACTCCCTGCAAAACAAAACTACAATTCGATATAAGTCGCGGATAAACAGATGCAGATAGGATGCAAAAACCTTCTACTGTTCCAGAGAAGGCAGCCTTGGTGTTTATCACTGTGAGGTTATTTGCGTAGAAGTTCAGGCTTGCATCTGCTGAGTTCTCATAGCACTTAAGAAAGCCTGAAGCTGATGCCGCTTGCAATAGTATGGTACTATTGGTGAAGAAAATTCCCTGTTGTGTTGAAGTTCCACTCGTGGCGAGAGCATTGATAGCTTTAGTTGATCCGTCAAAGGTACTGGTTACAACCACATAGCATGCAAAAAAGCTACTTCCATAAGGGCTAGTTGTCTGTGCGAGCGATACTGCGTTAAAGGCATAATCTCCGGCTGTAGTAACGTTCACAAAGTAGTCGTTTGCGAGAATTGAGCCTGTGGCGTTCAGTGCGCTCTGTCCATCTGCTGTAATGGTGTACGAATGGTTAATACGATTGAGCAGAACCCACTCTAATCCGGTTGTGGTTGACGTGATCGTTCCCACAATCGTAGGAGCTGCCGGCCCATTGCCTTTCCCTACTAGAGCCACGTAAGGTTTTAGCGTGATATTCTCCACATACGTCCCTGAATAAATCTCAATGACGTATGGTTTATTGATGGCGGCATCTGTAACGGCATTAATCGCGGATTGAATGGAGGTATACTGTGCGCCTCCGGCTGCACATACGGTTACTGTTTGTGCCTTGTCCATTGGAAAGCGATCAATGTAGCCAGTACTAGCGTTATAGACGTAACGGGAGGGGGATGGTGCGATAGTCATGTGCTAACTCCTTAAGTCGCTGCGATAGAAACGAGCACTGCCTTTGTGGCGTCGGTATACGATACAGTTACCGTCTTCTGTGTCGTTCCACCAGAACCACCTGTCTTATACACCCACGTTTCAGTCGCTCCACCATCGGTGTATCCGACATAATCGAATTTCTTTGGTACGAAGGAACCGGTAAGTCTGTCGGACAAGATCGTTTCAATGTCTCCAATATCCGTGGCAATGTTTCCTGTGTCTGTAGATATGTCTCCGGTGTCGGTTTCAATATTCCCGACAGCGGTATCTATGTCGGAAAGAGTTGCTTCGGTTGCAAATCCAGAAGCAGAGATGTTAGCTCTAGGTACGATAGTTCCATCAGTATTAAATGTTCGATATGCTTTGGAGATATAAAATGTATCTCCTGCTCCGAGGGGGGTAAGCGATAATCTGACCGTAGGAGATATGATTCCAGAGTTCTCATTAATCCACACGGCCCAAGTTCCTGTGGCATTCACTGTTCCCGTGACCGAGGCAGTCACCGGCACCCAGGAGAGCCCTCCGTCCAGGGATTCTTCGATAGATAGATCCGCAGTAGCTCCTACCGACAAAGCGGATACGACTACGGACACCTTCAATGTCGTGGTGTCGTTTCCAGAAATTGCCCCCAAGCTGACGTGCAAGGGGGTGGTGTCTGAGATGATCCTCTGGTAATTTTCCAGCTTCAGTTCAATCAGTTGATATGACATCGCAACCTCCTTACTTCAAGCCACGAATGGTTCGGTAAACAGACGTAAACGTCGCCCCTGATGCAGCCCCGGCCACCACTTTGAAGCGCACATACGGCTTAATGGTGGATCCAACCGAAGGAGCCTGGGGAGCAATCAGATGCACCGCCGTTGGACTTCCAATGGTGCCGCTTCCGGCAGTCCCAAAGTTTACGGGCCCGTCCACGTCCGTCCAGGCCGCGTCCGGCGCATTGGGCGTAGTGGCATCCTGCAGCGTGATTTCCACGTCATTCGCCCCGTATCGGGTTCCGATAAACGTGGAGAACACTCCGTGTACCGAGTCGAGATGGGAAATAGTGTCTACACCGAAGTATTTTGTCTCTCCGGCAGCGACCACTACGATTTCGGCATCCGAACCATACGTCTTGCTGAGAATCGACTTAGACCCGAAAAACCATGACATACTAGCTTCCTTTCAATTTCTTCAACTCTTCTTCCAAAGCCTCTACCGACTTGGAAGCAAGGTGTTTAGGAATGTTGGCAGTTATCTTGAGATTCTGTTGTACCTTTTGTTCCTTCTTTCGTTCCGACTTAAGCAGCAGCTCTGCCGCTTTGAACTTAATCATCAACGTCTTGGAATCCATATCCGGATCGCTGGGGTCAAGGTCCAGTAGGTCAATGACAGTTTCAGCAGCTTTTGTCTTCGCCTTATGCATGGCGATTATGAACGTGTCAGGAGTTAAGAGCCACTCAAAGAACCCCGGGATAAGACACCACGCTTCTATCTCCGCCAACTTAAAGGGCGATATGTATGGGATCAGCGCAGAAAGGTCATCTTCAGTTATCCGCCCCAAGAAGTTCGGAGGGGTTCGTTCGTGCAGTGCGAGCTTGAGAGTAATCTGTCTGTCTGATGGCACAAAAGAAGCCATTTCGTTTACCGTAAGTATGTCGATTTCACGGGTCATGGTATACTGCCTATGTACTGTCTGTTGGGAATCTGGTAAGCTGCCAACTATGAGCCTACCACAGGAGGGACCGAATGACCATTCGAGACAAAGTGACAACTGAGGGGGGCAACCGGGGCTACCGCATGATGCGGTCTAAGATAGCTAAAGACAAGAACGGCTACGGCAAAGTAGTCAGTGTTGCCCGGGAAAAACTGATGCAGAAACTGGGCAAAGACCCTGGATATAATGTTGTCGCTGCCCATGACAAACCGGGTTCTCACTTTGAGAAGGATGGCGGGGAGTTCGACCCGGCTACCCGGTCGGAGAATACGGCCGAATCGAATAAGCTGCGCAAATTCAAGAAAAAACTGAAGGAGAAGAAACAATGAGCTTTTCGGACATTTGGTTCCATGATGATGAGAAGGTTGGCGGTTCTCAGACCAAGGAAGAGAACCAGAAAGTCGTTAAACGGTCACACCTTAAGAACCTCGTTGGCAAGCACACAGCACCCTTAGCCCGTCCTTCTGCCTTTGAGGCTCGTAAGCTTCTGCAGAAGAAGATGGTGAAGAAGGCCGAAAAAGACGAAGAGAGCAAGAAGAATAAGAAGAATCTTAAGCAAGTAATTATGGCGCAGCAGTGTGGTAAATCGACCAGAGAGTAGGATTCGTGGACGACGAAAAGCTAAGGTTAATACAAGAGTATCAAGAAGAAGTAATCAGACAACGAGGTCGACTGCTCAAGGTTTTTATCCCAGATAAACCTTCTGCAGAGCCGTTTCCAGAACAAATAGCCTTCCTCAGCGACAAGTCGAATTCTAAGCTGGCTCGCTGCGGAAACCGTGCAGCCAAGACTTTTACCACCATGCGAGACTTGGCATGGAAGATCACCCGTACTCACTGGTATAGACAAGACTGGAACGTCCTTAAGATTTCAGACAAGGCATGGAAAGACAAACTGGAAACGCCTGAGTATGAGAAGAAGTATCTCAAGGCAAAGCCAAGAACGTTCTGGGTGGTTGGTCCTACATACGAGTTCGTTAAAGAAACCATGTGGGGAATGTATCTGGAGCAGATGATTCCCGCATGGTTTATTAAGGAAATCAAACTCACCAACCAAAAGAATATCGAAGCCGTACACTTTATCAACGGCGATGTACTCAAATGTAAAACCTATGCCCAGCAGGATTCCACCAAGATGGGTTTCGCTGTGGACGAGGTTTACATCGACGAAGCTCCTCCGGAAAAGAAGACAATTACCGAACTCATAGTTCGTACTTTCGACAAGGATGGTTCCATCACCCTGGGCTTTACCCCCATTGTGCAGAACAAGGAGATCCAGGCGTACCTGGACAGCTGCTGTTCAGATGGCACCATGTCCCTGCACTCCTGGAGCGTCTTGGCGAACCCGCACTACCGGGATCACCCGGAACGCCGGGAGAGGGTGCTTGCCGAATACTCCCACATGTCCGAGGAGGAGCGGAACACCCGTCTTTCCGGAGCATGGTACATTGAGAGGCCGAACCAGCCAGTCTTCGAAGGGCTCGAGCCAGAGATAGTGGACGACTTCCCTGTCCCCGACCATTGGCGGCAGATTCGCTATACCGACCCGGCATCCCATGTGACAGGGCATGCCATCTTCGCTGAAGACCCCGCCACTGGGGAATGGTACACTATCCATGCTCAAGAGATTACCTGGGGCAAGATAGCCAAAGCTGAGGACATCCTCGACGTAATCGAAGCCCTGAAGCCCACCCGGTACTTTAAGTACTACGACAGCGTCTACGACAACGCAGAAGCTTGGTTCGGTGCCTACGGTAGACAATATGGGTATCGTCCCTGTATCGTAAAGAACAGAGAAGCGGCCATCATGCAGACCCGCAACGCAGTGGGAACCAAGAGACTGAAGTTCTTCCGTCGGGCAGCTGCAGGAGCGGTGGAGCAGTTCAAGGAGTACCACTACAAGCCCGATGGACAGGGAGTGGTAAAGAAGAAGGATCACATGTTGGATTGCGTCATGTATTTCTGTCGGGAAATCCCTGATCCTCTTCCTACGGCAGAGAATCAACCGACGGTGAAAGAGGAAGCTGTCCAGAATCTGATACGCAAGTATGAGGCAGGACCGATGTCTACCCGTAAGCAATGGGCATTCAATCGGGCGGCAAGAAATTCACGGTTTCAGCAGATTGGTAGACTTAGGAGCATGAGATGATAGAGTTAATTTTGGTTTTGTGTTTTCTCAATTTCATGGCAACTGTAGCTTTGGGCGTCTGGGTAGTCATTTCGCACAGGAAACAGACCCACACTCTCGAGCTTTATTCTTCTCATTTCCTTGCGAAAGTAGGGGAGCTGGAGAAGAACAACAACACTTTGGGTAAGGTGATGAAAATCTTCGAAGACGAAACCCAAATCCTTAAACGCCGCAATGAAAACATGGCTCTCAAAGATCGATTCCAAAGAACTCCGAGGTGATAAATGCCAAAAGTTCGACTTCTATCCGATGCCGAGTTGTCCCGGCTTATCGCTGCTCAGTACCAGGAAGCGAAAGAGAAAGCGGATAAACTCAAGGTGGAATACGACATCTGCGAGATGGCGTATCAGTGCATCAACAACAAAATTCGTGGCGCTTTGGACTCTGGTCTGGCGACTCAGTTTCTGTTCTCTCCACAAAACGAAGAGAACGTCATGCCGCTTATCGAAGGACTGGACTTGGCTAAGGCCATCCTGTTCCTTCACAGCAAACTGTGTATCTCCGACCCCGTGGTGACCGCTGCTCCCCGTAAGCAGGATCATGCCACCAAGATGTCGGCAAAATATGCCCAGCAGCACATGGAATACCTCAAGAACAAGACTCGGATGCAGGAAATCTCCGAAGCCGGAGCATTCCTGAACCTCTGTATCTACGGCACCGGAATCACTTTCTGGGGCTGGAATCCCCATGGCGGCGAGAAGCCCATGGACGATATTCCGGATAACGTGGACATCGAGAACTTTGACTTCCGTATGGAAGGAGCTCACGACGTACGAAACGTCAATCCAAAGAAGTTCTTTCCCGATGCTACGGCGGACATGTGGATCAATGCCGAACATTGCTTTGAAGAGATGGACGTCCCGGCAAAGAAGGCTTACTACGACTTCGATAAACCCGAGCAGCAAGAGATTCTGCGAGCGTCACAGAACGAAGTAAACAACTCCGAAAGTTCAGGCAATAAAGAGAAGAGCACTATTAAGCTCATCCACTACTGGGAGAAAGGACTTCCTTGGAACGGCTTCCTGGGCTCCCATGTTATCTTTATCCGGCCTGAGAATCCTCGCATTCTGTATCGGGGTCCGAATCCTTTTGCCCACAAGAAGCTCCCGTACAGTGTGCTCACAGACATCGACATCCCAGACAACGTGATGGGAATGAGCCGCATTGTGTACGCATACCAGACCCAGATGAGCATCAACAACATGCTCACCATGGTCATGGACAACATGAGCCTCTTCGGAGCGGCGAAGGCGATGCTTCCAGAGGGTGGATTCAATGAGGACATGATCGACAACGATAAGTCGCTCATTGGAACGTACAACCCGGCTTCGGGAGGAAAACCTGAGTTCTTCCGTCCAGTGAATGTGACCTCCGATGTGTGGCGAGCCTATGACATCATGAAGGGATACATCAATAACCTGTATGGTATGAATGAGTTCTCCCAGGGCCAGATTCCTCGAGAGCTTTCGTCCTATGCGGTTCAGTTGGCCTTGGAGATGGACGACAAGTACCGTATCCGCCTCTTCAATAAGAAGAAGCAGTACGTGAAGGACATGTACACCTTCGGTCTTGAGATGACCAAACAGTACGTTACTGAACCCATTCGGCTCAGCATTACGGGAGTTGAAGGATTCGAGAACGACGAATTCTTCATGTCGTCCCAGCTCGAGGGCGAATACGATATTTCCGTGGATTACGGAGCCTACATCCCGGTGGATCCGGCTGCTCGTAAACAGCAGATTCTGGAGTTCATCAAGTCTGGCATGTTCGAGAAGGCTGGCGGCAATATGAAGAAAGCCGCCTCGCTTCTGGTTGATGGTTCGATGTTGGACGTTAAGGATTCGATGGAAACGTCTAGAAACCTGCAGAACGCCGAAATCGCCAGACTCATCAAGGGCGAGAAGGTGAATGTGGAGCCATGGGATGACGATGGGGAACACGCCGCAGCCATTGAAGACTTTGCAAGAACCCAGACCTTCGAAACCCTTCCAAGGGACATCAAGGAAGCAATCTGGGCTCATGGAGAAGCCCACATTAAGACTCTCGCCGAGAAGATTGCCAAATCCGGCGGACAGCCGGGGGCTCCAGGAGGTCCGATGGGAGCGGGTGGTCCTGGTGGGATGCCTCCTCCTGGCGGTCCAGCTGGCGGTCCAGGGATGCCGCCGATGGGAGGAGCGGGAGCACCTCCTGCGCCGCCTCCAGGAGCAGGTCCGGGGATGCCCATGGCCTCCCCCTCGCAGCCACTGGTTTGACTAAAGTGAATAAATAGTGTTTGATAGTCACTAAACCAAGGAGAATTGTATGCCAGAGATTAGTACCCCCGCACCCGTATCTGCACCAGCACCTGTATCAGCACCTTCTGCTGCACCAGCATCTAGCACCGGATTCAGACAGCCAGAAGGAGCTATGTCTCCGGATGAAATCTTCCGTGAATTCGAATCGAAATTGGAAGAGCAAGCTCCAGACTTTTCGAAAGCCCGTAAGTATGACGACAGGACTCCAGACGAGATTCTGAGTGCCCTGGACGAGAATGATGGAAATCTCCCTCCTGAAGAGCCGGAAGATAACATCGATCCGACCACAGGCGTCAGTCCTGAGATGGACGAAGCAGCAACCCCTACTGACGAATTCAAATTCGAATTCGAAGGAGAGGTTGGCGGGAAGAATTACAAGATCAACTTCAAGAGCCAGGAACAAATCAACAACGCCATCAAGAAGGCGATTGTTGCCGACCAGCTCTATCAGAAGACCCGTACGCTTGAGTCTCAGGTTCAGGAGATGGGTCAGTACAAAGAGTTCTCCGACCAGATGGATCACTATCTCGAGAACGATCCAAAGGGGCTTATGGATCTCATTATCGAGGATCTCCCCGAGGAAGATGTAAAAGAGTGGCTCATCGCTAAAGCGGAATGGTACGGACAGGATCAGGAAATACGCAAGCAAGCCATGATTGCGAAGGAGAACGAACTCCTCCGCAGGAAGATTGCAGCCATCGAAGAGGCGGATAAGAAACTGGACGAGAAGCGGCGTATGGCGGCTGTGGAAGCCGATAAGCACGTGCTTCAGTCTTGGGGTTCTGGAGTGATGTCAAAAATGAAATCACGTATTCCAGACTCGTATCATGGTATAATCGAACGTGAACTTAATAATTCAGTATTAGAAGCCAAGTATATGCAGAGTAGTGGACAAGACGTTAATGTTAAGACTCTTGATAGGATCTTCGCTCGAAATATGAGGCCCATTCTGGAACTCATACAAGAGAAATCCAATGACAGAATCGTAAATACCCAAGTAGCAAAGATTGTGCAGGATAAGAAGAACCAGAACCTCGCAAGAGTTCAGGGGGCAGCTACTCAGGCTCAGTCTAAGGTAAATCGTAGCAGTACGCTCAGTAAGGAAATTGACGAGAATCCAGCTAAGATGTTCGACCTTCTCCTCAAAGGGATGGATGAAGGCCGCATCAGAATGAAGGCATAAGGAGGAAAAAATGCCAGTTATTGCAGAGAACAACGCATTTTCAAATGCGCAGTTTAAGCAGTCAGACCTGCTTAAGTTTATCCAGGAAAAAGGTTCCAAGACCCTGTGGCGTGTTGTCTCGGGTTTGGACTCGGTCACCAAGAAGGGCGAATGGCCTGGGGGTAAGGAATTCCGTTACCACATGACCGTTGATGCCGGTGGTGGAGCGTTCAGTGGTTTGAACTCCGTTGGTGGCGTGTTTGCCAACCCTGACCGTGCATACGGAATTCAGGCGTTCATGGTTCCGAAGTATCAGACGATGACCATGTACTTCGACCGAATCATGGGCAAGTTGACTGACAGCGATGCCAAGGCTTACTTGGGCTCGATGAAGATGGAATATGAGCAGAAGACTCTGTTCCAGAAGAGCTTCACGAACCTCCAGCAGATTATGGACGGCACAGGCCGTGTTGCTACTCCTATCGGTCTTGGTGCATCCAACACCGCAACTGGAAACAGCTTCACGATTGCCAGCCCTTCGACTCTTCTGAAGGTCAAGCTCTCTTCGCTCGACACCGCAACCGGATCTGCCGCCTACTGTATGGAAGGTATGGTGGTTTCGTTCCTGTATCCGAACTATGACGACGATGACAATGGCACGGTTGCCACCACGAAGGCTGACTGCGTTCCTCGTTTCGCCGTTCTCGGATTCAAGGCTTCTACGGTTCGCTCGTATTACGATGCTTTCCGTGTTGTCCGTATCAACCAGTCGGCGAACGAGGTTCTTCTCGCTCCCGCACGTAAGGCCGCTGGAGACAGCGACACCTACACTCCCTATACGACGGTAGACGCCTCGCACATGGTGCAGCAGGGCGGTTCGTCCACGATGTGGTGCGGCGGAACAGGTACTGTGACTGTCACTCCGTGGCAGGGTCGTACGACTGCTCTCGGTGCTCCGACGGATACCAATGGTCTTACTGGCGGTGCCTCCCTCGGTCTTGATCACTTCTTCAGCTATGCCGGATTCACCAGCTACGTGGCTGCGGACCATCCGACAGCGACCTTCTTGGTCCTCACCGGGTATATTCCTACGGGAACCGTTGACTACGGCATCGGCAATTCGGACTTCAGCTCGTTCTCTGGGGCTACCACCACCAATGCTGCAGCGGCTCGTGCGATTCTCGGCCTCGGCTGGGATGCGAACGTGGACTCTGCCTACGGTGTTACCCAGGACGTGTCGCTTGTGAACCCGTACCTGATGACTGGTATCGAATCGTTGATTTTCAATGATACGAACCTCGTTCAGGGCGTTCCTCGCTACAGCATCCAGCAGTACCTCCCGACGAAGAAGGACTTGAACTCTCAGGCTCTGACGTTCAACGGACTCTTCGCTGGTGTGGCTGAGCACTATGTTCGTAACCGTGACAAGGATCCGAACTCGGCAGACGTGATTCAGTGGAACCTTCTCGACATGAACCCGCTGGTGTACACCTCGCTCCTGTCGCTCTCTGAGGCTGACCGCCGTATCACCGATGACAAGGGCATCCGTGGTACCTCGTGTAAGACCATTCAGGTGGGCAACAAGAAGTTCGAGCTGAACATGAACTCCTCCATGCGTCTTGACCGTATCGTCGGTATTCCGAAGGATGCGATCCAGATGAAGGGTGGAACTCTTGACCCGGTGGAAGTTGATGGCCAGCGTCAGTACATGGCTCTCAACAGTTCTGCTCGAAGAGTTAACGCGTATGAGCAGTATTACACCATACAAGGAGAACAGTATGTTGAGAATCTCCGCGACTGTCTGTTCTTCAGAAACTTTACCATAAGTATACTGTAAGTCAATTGACGAATGCGGGAGATTCGGATATTGTCCTCCGTCTAACGATTGGAGGACAATATGGCACAGATACCAGTATTCAAGGGCGGGGTTAAGGTTTTCGAGATTGAGGTGGACGACGATATGTACGAGGAACTTTCAAAAAGTGTATGGTATGCTTGCTCGGGAACGAAGCAATATGCCCAACGCAAAGTGAAAGCTCCCAATGGGATTTTCTGGAATCAAAAACTGCACCAGACAATTCTCGGACTGCCGAGAAAATCCGGAGTGGTGGTGGATCATATCGACAGAAACCCATTGAATTGTCGTAAAAGCAATCTTCGAATGGTCACCTTTCAGGAGAATTCCTGGAACAGGAGCAAACGCAAACGGGAGACTACTTCCCGGTATACCGGGGTTTCCTGGGCTACGCACCAGCGATGGGTTGCAACTATCGATGGAGAGCACATCGGCTATTTTGATTCGGAGGAGAATGCTGCCAAAGCATATGACTACGAAGCAAGACAGCGCAGAGGAGCATTTGCGGTAGTCAATTTCCCAGATGTGAATGAGAAACCTGCTCCTGACAGGAAAACTTTAACCAAACGCAAGTACGTTACTGTGGTGAATAAGAATGGCAAGCCCAAGTATCATATCCAAATAACTTGCTGCGAACCTCGAATTATCACCACAAGGACTACTCTTGAAGCAGCTATTGAGTGTCGGAATGAAAAACTGAAGGAGTTGGGTGTTCCAATTCCTGATTGACTCTTTTGAATAACCGAAAGGATACGATATGCCAGCAATTGGATTATCGAGACTTCAACAGGACACACTTGACCGGCATCTGTCTGCTGGCAAGCGGTCCAACAACGGACTCCTTCTCTCTGCTATGCAGTGCGGAATGATTGAGACTTTTCAGGGCAAGGGACTGGTTCACTATGTGCGTACCGACGTGGGCGGCGGCGATGAAGTCGATGTCGCCACGTATATCACCGGACTCACCGGTCTGGATGCAGACTTGGATCCTTACTACGTGACTGGAACGGGACACCTCTTGGCTCTTCGTGGGTCGGATTCAACCCCCACAGCTTCCACTGTAGGTATCCCTGTGGCTTCTACCACAGCGTCCTCCACGGGTGTTCTTCGCCTCACGAATCGTGACGTCAATGCAGCGAACGTGGCGGGTGTTTCTCAGGAAGGAGCTCTCTGGATTCCAGGGTCCACTCCTTGGGTTGCTCAGTTCGAACTTACCGTTCCGAAGAATGCTTATGCTGTCGGCGTGGCGTTCCAGGAAATCGGATTCATGGGAGCGGGCGATCTCGCCACGCACTTCGTTGATGCATCGAAAGAGTTCGGATACGTGGATGGAACCAGCGACGTTGCTTTCGTGGCTCTGAAGTTCTACGCCGGAAATGGATACCTTCGGATTCGTCCTGCCACGGCGGGAACGATTCTCACCAGTGCGGCGTTCCCGATTCCGACTTCCGGAAAGCACACCTATCGCATTGAGAACAACTACTCGACGACTGGAGGAACTCCCACAGTCTCTTTGTTCATTGACGATGCGTTCGTGGTTTCGATAGCGGCTACAGTAGCCAGCGGACTTCAGTTTGCGGCCCGTACATGTCACGGAGCGAGCTATGCCGCAGCTACCCATACGCCTCCCGTGTTCGACATCGACACTGTCGTTGTCGCCATCAACCCATAAGGAGATAGATCATGCCTATGCCAATGCCTATGGGCGGTAAGCCTCCAATGGGAAATCCTGCGCCACTTCCGGGTGACGAGGACTCCTCGTATATTGACGACATCATGGGTCAAGACCTTGAAGGCGGAGAAGATGATCTGTTCGGGAAGGAATCTCCTCTCGAATCAGCTCTGATCGACGCCGGATTCCAGGTTTCGCCTGACCAGCTGTCGCAGATTGAATCCATTCTGTCCAAGCCTGCCCCTAAACCGGGTGAGGGTCTTGCCGGGAAACCCCCTGTTGGTGCCGGTCCTGCAAAACCGATGGCTAAGCCCACCGGTGGTGCGGTTCCCGCTGGCATGGGCCCTGGCGATCTCCCCGTTCGCTAGTGGGACTCCTAGAGTGATAAGGCCCTGTCGAACTCTCGATGGGGCTTTTTCGTTTTTTGGTGTATGATGATTCGTGGAGGATGTCATGCCCGGATTTGTTAAGACTCCCAAGGACGAGCGCAAATGGGACAAAGCCAAGGAAGCTGCCGGAAAGAAGGGCAAGGAAACCAATTGGGCTTTGGCGAATTACATCTTCCATAAAGTGAAGAAGTACAAAAGCAAGAAGGAGAAATAATATGCCACAAGGTGCTATTCTGCCGCAAGCACTGGAGGACTTGGTCAAAGGGTATCGGGAAGGAAAACCGATGTTCAATGAATCTCCTTCTGCTGCTCCTACTCCGCTTCCTGAGGAAGAGGAAGATTTTTGGAATCTTCGGAATAAGGAAATCCCAGGCGGACCCGTTCCAAACAGGGACATAAAGGAAAAAATTATCCGTCCCACACACGGCGACGGACGATATATTCCACCGAAAGGACCAGAGGGAGTCGGCACTGCGCGGCCTTCACGGGATACTGCACCCTCTCAACCTCTTCCTCCGGGGTATAAGCTTCCTACCCCCGCCCCGCAGCAACAGCAGGGATTGAAGGACAAGCTCCTGAGAATGCGGGGAGGAAAATAACATGGCTAAAGACACCTTCAATCCTGATTATCTCGGCATTGTGGACGAAACTGACCCAGCTCTTTTCGATATTGAAGAATATCTGAAAGCCATGAAGTCTGGCGGCGTTAAAGGCAGACAGGACGAAGAACCAATCGCAGTGGAAGAGATGCTCAAGGCATTGGGCAGTCTCGAGAAAGAACAAAAGAGAATAAAAGGACAAAGATGGTATGACCCAGAAGGAGAATCCCCAGCAGAGAAAGAGTTTAAATACGCCGACATCCCTACCACTTTCGATGATTCTGAGCCTCGGGGAGAATATCGAGCTCCTCCCGGAGATATTCCGTCCTATGACGAAGAAGGCGCTTCAATCGATGAACTCCTTGAAGAATTCTCTCCGACAAAAGAAGAAAAAACTGGTCCGCTCCGCAAAATTCGTGAAGATGACCTTCCTCCTGAGCCTTCAGCTAAAGTGTCTGAGGTTGCAGTGGCTAAAACACCCTTCCAAAAGAAACAGGGTGGAGCGAAAACTGTTGGAAAAACTGATTCTGTTGCTAAGAAAACTGTAGAACTCAGCGGAGATGTCTTCGGAGAGAAGAAGCCTGAGAAAACTCAGACCAAAAAAGACGAAGATCCGCTTACGGGACTGAATGTTCCATGGGAAATGATGAGAGAAGAGGGAGCGGAAGAGGAAGAACTTCCTTGGCTGCTCGGTTCTCTCGCCACAGGCCCTGTCATGGGGCTTGGAAAAGCTGCAGCGAAAGGAATCGCTGGCAAGCTGGGAAGTAAAGCCGTAAAACCTGCTGTAGAGAAACTCGGAAGTGACCTCGCCGGACCTGCTGTCGAGGAAACCACTTCCGCATTACCAAGACTGGTGGAGAAAATGGCAAGAAGTAAAGTGAAAGAGGACGTAAAACCCGCGATGCAGTACACCCGGGACGTTGGAAACAAGTTCCGTGAGTACGCTAAGAAGGAAGGATTCACTCCGCAGCGGAAACTCCCTTCAAGTCTCGCTGGCCGCATGAAGGCTAACCCTGAAATCGACAGACTCCTTCGCATGGTGCGTGAAGGAAAGCTTCCTGCTGAGAAAGCCCGACAGCTTATCAACCAAATGGAGTAATCCATGGACACCAAAGAACTCGAGGCGATTGTCCGAGACAGATTGCTTGAATATCAAACAGATCCTATCGACAGCACCTACATTCTTCGGTGTCTTAACGAAGCCTATCGCTTTGCGTACAACCATTTCGTAAAAAGCAACGATACCCACTTTGGAGAGATCTACGAACTGCAGATTATCGCTGGACAGTCTGAATATACTCTCCCGGAGAACCTCTGGACGAAGAGAATTGAGCATTTTCAGATTCCTTCTCCTCCAAATGAGTCGCAACAGCCCTGGGGCTGGGTGAAAATACCTAAACACGACTGGAAACAGACGTATCGGTACCAGACCAACAGAATCCGCACGTATTACCCCAATGTGTGGAGCCAGATGAACAACAAGATCTACGTCTATCCACCTTCGCTGGTGAGCTTCACGGCGAAGATGGTTATCAGCCGCAGAATCGCACCTCTGGGGACGTATTGTGGACGGATTACGAATCTTGAGAGCAACGTAATCACTCTGGACGAGCTAGCGGACAGCCGGTTGACCACCTACGCTTCTGATCCGACCATGGCGTTTATCAGCGTGTCGGATCACACGACAGGAGAGCTCAAGGCTCTGTATCCGTACAACTCCGTGAACTCCACAACCAAAAAAATCACCTTGGCTTCAGCTCCGTATGGACGGAAATACGCAGCCTATGTGATTCAGGATCTCACCTGGGTAGCGGCAACGGCTGGGACAGGCGGACAGGCTATCTCGGTGCAGTACACCGACACGGGAGGCGGCGGCTTGGCTGTCTCGGCCTCAGGAAATGCCATCACAGTCAATTTTGGCGGTGCTACTCCCACGGCCAACCAAGTGCGTGCCGCAGCCATTGCCGTACCTGCTGTCGTCGCTCTGGCCTCTCCTGTGGTCACAGGAACCGGAACCACAGTGCAGACCCAGCCAGTCTCCGCTGTCTACCTCGTAGGCGGTACTGGGCACTTCATGGAGTGGGACATCTCAGACCTTCCTGGAACCCAGTGGGGCTCCATCGAGCTCGACGACATCGTTTGCTTTGGCGTGGCCACCGGAGTCTCCATCTTCGGGGAAGCCTTCGACACCTTCCTGACAGACTGGGCTACCCAGAAAGTCAGAGGAGCCCTTAACGAGACAGATCCTGAAGTGGTAAACTCACTGAAGCTCCAGCTTCAAGAGCTCGCAGGTGACCTCGGAGGAAGGGTTACCGGAATTCGAATCAATCGCTCCACGATGAACCAATGGGGAGCAAGACCTTTCAGGAGATAATCCAATGTCGATAAGACCAGATCCCGCGACACTTGTTCCAATCAACAGTTATCGAGGGGTAGATGGATCTGTGTCTCCATTACGTTTGGCTGATGGATTTTGCCAAGAGATGGAGAATGCGGACATCAGCACTGCAGGGGTTATCAAGAAGCGGGGCGGATATGTTACTTGCGGAGGAAGATTTCCAGTAAACGGCATGCCGGTTACTCCAGGATCTCCTACTTATTACTCATTGTATCGAAAAGAATATCCAATAGGTAAGATACCATATTTGACTCGAGCGTATCCTCTGTCATGGTCTGGAGGGCTCCAAGAAATTGTAAAAAATATTGGATACATAGATCTTCCCACGAATTTTGGTGATTACTACTTTTTTGCTGAATTTTGGGCGGATGCCGAGTACCCAGTAACCGAAAATACAATTTTCGTGCATGGAGCGGCCTCAGAAAGTGTTTGTCGTTTTGCTCCGATAAAAATATACGGGAATAAATATGCCATGTTTAGCCGCAATGTGTGGCAAGCATGGAGCGGATTTAATCTTGCCCCAGCCATTACTTGGGCTGCATTCTTGGGATCTCCGTATCAGGATTTTGATACCGGCACGTACAAGACAATAGGCACCCAAGGATTTGTTTGGCCTATGTTCCCTATCGATTTGATCGCTCAAATAGAGAGACTTAGTGCTACTAGCGCAAAAATATACACCTCACTCCCTCTCCCCAAGTACACCCCCATTCGCCTACTTGGTGGTGTGGCTGGAATGATAACAGACGCGATTGGACCACGGCATTACCCTATAGAAAACTGTTGTTACGTTTCGGATACGGATAATCGGACGTATTTTACCATAACTGAAATGTCTGGATTGAGCGCGGCACGTTTAGACACCCGTCCAGATTCTACTTTTTTGTTTAGGTATGCTTTACATAAGAAAGTTGATTCTACGATAGATGGCACACCTTTGGTAGACACCTATATCCTAAACTCAGACAATTCTATAGCTACCCGGACAGCGTATTTGCCCTGGGGTGTGTCCACCTTTGAGTATGGAACTGGAGTGGATATTGGAGATGTCCAAACAGTAGAGGCGTTCACAAACTTGGCTGAAGGTCAGCAAAACATTGCTGCTTTGGTGAACGGACGAGTCTTCAAAGGCCCATCCGAATATGAATTTCTTACCGCACTACGTGTGGATCAACCTCCTGCATTTACTACATATGGGACAGTATCTGCAGTAAATGGAATATTCACGGTGCCATACCCCTCTGCCTCTACTTATTATCGAGTAGGGGATGTTGTCGAGATAAAGAAAATAGATCTTTTGGGGGAGGCTACTTCGATTACGCAATTAGATGTGGCTGGAACGACCGGATCGGAATTGCTGCTGTCATCGGATGGACTTACTTCTCTTTCATATGAATATGGGGAAGTATGGAATTTTACTCGTGAGGATACGCTTATTCCCGGAGCCACGATCGTGACTAATTCTCCCTACGGAGTGGTTTCTCCGTATGATCCTGTTCATGGGGATACCATATTCTTTGGGGGGCTGGGGTCTGGGTATTCCGCGCATGAGCTCTGGTATACGAATGAATTGGTGGCAGAGACTCAGTATAGGCTAGTCTTCAAGAATTCCGTAGTATTCTCCTCTTCTGAATTGGTGTATGTGCAGAAAAGGTGGGGAGAGGTTGTTTTCCCGGTCGAAGCAAATCCCATGCTTCCGTCAGTTGGTTCTCCTGATTTCTCCACCATCACCTCAAATGGCATATCTGCGCGCCCCTCCACAAGTGAAATAGTCTCCAGTGTTTCGTACTCAGGCTCTTCATTTTTCTCCACAAAAGATGACGGTGTCGTGGTGTTCAATGGAACAGAGGTATACTCACTTAGGCTAGAAAGACCCCAAGTAGAAACCATACGTTCTCTTCCAGGAACTAAAGGTAGATTTCCAATTAGAGTAGGAAGTAACGGGGAAAAAATAGGAAAACAAATAGAAGCGTTATTTGTATATTCATACTATGACTCCAACAACAGATTGATGGAATCCGAACCATCGTCAGCGAGTGAAGGGATTTTTTCTCCGAATGCTGCAAGAGATGGCAGTGATTATTCCGAATTGGCGGAATATCGAATTTCTCCTCCCCCCACTCTGTGTGGGCTGGAGACTAGCAGATTAACGATAGATGTTTACGTTAGAGTAGTAGATCCAACTACTTCTTCTGATTTAGACTATGTTCTGTATCGAAGAGTATCTGCAATCATGGGTTCTGCTACTTCGATTATTTTGGGGGACATATCCCCTGAATATCTATCTGGGAATAAACTTATCTATACCCTCTCTGAGGGTAAGTCACACCTGTCCTCCCCTCTGGCTAAGTTCTTAGTTTCAGCAGCCGGAAGACTGGTCGCTCTGAATTGCAGGTCTAAAGACTATTGGAAACTAAAGATACTAAAAGTATTTAATTCAGATAATACTTTTGGCGCGTATACTTCATTTCACTGGCCGTGTAGAGACAGATACGCTGGAGGTGGTGCCTTTGATCCGGTATTCTACACTTTTCCTTTGGGGGTAGTCGAAGTCAATCCCGGAGGAGGATTACCTAAAACCTTTCGTCCAGCTAAAGATAAGACGGAAATCACAGGATACCCGGATTCACTATATCCTGAGTTTACTACTTATTCTTTAGATTACACCAATCTTTGGAACGGAACTACTGGATGCTCAGTAAATGGGGATACGTTGGCCACGTCCCCCCGAGTGAAACTCAAACTTACGTATGGGGACGTTTCAGATCGTTTCAATGTAACCACCACTGTGACTACTGATCAGTCTGTGAAATTCCGATTCGCTGGCAGTGCCACCCCAACGGGTTTGCCAATAGATTTCCTCGGAGACACTTTCAAATCACTTACTAGTCCCCCAGCTAGTCCGACCACCCTTCGTGGTTCTACTCGATGGACGGATGCCTCTCTGGACTCCACCGGCATTCCAATAGCTCTTCGTGACACTACGGCTTTGGAGTTCCCAGAAGCATATGTTTCTGGAGGAAGTTGGACAGACGCACTTTCGAAAAGAGTATTGCAGTCTCAGGTGGACAATGCCGACTATGGAATCGTTATCTCCACGGAAGCTGGAGAAACCAAGATCTATTACTATTACGACGCCACAATTGCCGCCCCGGTTGCTCCGGCACAGCCAAACAGTTACTGCATTATCAATGGCCCCAGCACCCTCGGAAATATCCGAAAAGCCGGAACTACAAAAATACTGTCGTTCGACTCCGATTTGACCTTCATTACTGAAGCGGTAATAACGGGAACTGTGTCCGTAGGCACTCGCACGTACAAATCCATTCGTCTGTTTCCCATTACCTTCACTCTTGATGCTACCGGAGCATATGCGGCCCAGAAGTATGAAGTAGTCGCAGATGAAATCATGGATCTTGGAGCGTTTTCTTACTCCATGACGATCTATGAAAGAGCAGCGCTCACTTCTCCCGTGACGTTTTCAGGATTCACGCTACCATCTACTACCCTGACCGTTTACCATACCACCCTACGCATAGATACTTTGTTTGCTGTAGATGACTATGCCATAGTTGAGTTGTCCGACGGGGATCAGAAGCGAATACCTCAGGGATTTCCAAAACTGATGCCTGGGGCTTTTAGAGTCAAATCTGTTGGAAATACTGGAGGAGGAAGCCCCTACTATATCACTATAGATGTGCCGTATTCCCCTGAATTTCGATCCGCTACCACTGCGACAACCTCCATTGAACTGGATGAGTATAGTTACATCGTCAACGCCAAAAAAATAATTTATTTGACTTCTGGAAACATAAGGGTATACGTCGGTACCGGAGCCCAACCCTATCAGAGCTTGACTCGGTCACTCACCGTGGGTAATGCCGCTCAAGCCTATGCGTCTTTTCTGCTGCTGCGGGGAGCGGATTTCACTTCTGCAGATGTCGGACTATCTGGCTATTACTGGAGAGTCGGTGGAGATTCTTCAGGATACGCCACCCTTCGAACCAATCTTACCGCTATTGATTATTCTAAAATTACCGGGATTAGATACTCCAGTTTCACAAATGTATCTACGTCTTCCACCTATGGAATTCCTGTTCCCTGCCCTATTTCTCTGGGATTGGCTGACTCTCTGTTGGACCTCGCACTACCTATATTTTCCAAAACCCCATTATTGGTAGATGTGGGGCTAGTTCAGGTAGGGAAAAGAATCACTGGAGCAATAAATTCCCTATATAACCATTTCTTCTATGCATATAATGATAGTTATCCGGCGGGATTGATGGAGGCAGAGCCGAATGAAATTATAATTTCTGCCAATACTTCAGTATTAAACTATATTACAGACATATATACTGGATACAGCCAATATAACCCATTTCGATGGACTCAGTATGATTTCTGGTATTCCGCGGCGTTTGTTTCATTGGCCACGGATGCGTTTTATCAGTCAACTCAATTTGTAAATGACGGCACTGGCACTTACAAAACACGAAAAGTTATATTCGGCAAGCATCATACTAGCTCCTCTACATCTGGAACCTCGATTCTGGATAATTATCCCAATAGAATTCAGTGGACTGATGCTCGTTCGGAAACGGTAATCTCTCCCAATATCCCTATGTTCGGAGAAGGAAATTACTACGACTTAGACACTCAGGATGACTCCGAAATTCTCGGGGCTTCCTCATTCCAGAATACTTTGATTGTCCAAAAGAAGAATTCTCTCTGGCGCGGAACTTTCGACAACTACGGCGATTTGACTTTTCAGCGTATACAGTCTCCTGTGGGAGGATACGGCCACAATAACATGCCATCTACCTTGTCCTATATGTACTTCATCAATCCTGAGGGAGTCTATTACACCGACGGCAATGCTGTGGAACCTGTCCTCAAGCTTAACAAGCTGTTTGAAGACCGGGTGAATAAGAGTCAGTACCTCCTGTCTCGCACAGCCGGATTTGCGGACCAAAAGAACAAGCAGCTCTATGTTGGAACCCCATACGTCAGTAACTATATCACCGACACGGCGGATATTGATGGGCAGTTTAACTACTGCTACAACGATGGCGTCATGGGATGGCAGGTGAATAAAGGATTCGACGCCTACAAGTGGACTTCCATCAACGGAGAGTACTATTTCGCATCGAGCAGAGGACGAGTCTATCGCCTGCGCTCCGAGCCATTCCTGAGCCGGTATCGTGACGGAGAAGAAGCCGTCCCATTCGCCATGCTGACTCGGTATCTCACGGCAGACGAGGGAGTGAACTTCAAGTTCTGGCGCAATGTGTTGTTCCAGTTCGGAACCACCAGCGACTTCACCATGAACGTTAGCTACCAGATAGACTTCAAGAGCACCACGTATCCACTAGAGACGTACCCAATCACTGGGGCCGAAACCGTGGCGGGAGCCAAATGGTACGGAAATGACCGGGTAATGAAAGCCATTCGAGAAACGTTTGGTCAAAGGGTGGCCCAAGTGTCCTTCCTCTTCACCGAGGCGACGATAGACACGGACTGTCCTATTTATTCCGTACAGGTGCAGGGAATGCTGACAAATACCAGACTCGTACCTCAGAAGAACACTAGAGCAGGAGGCGATCGATGAAATTCGAGGCACAACTATTCAAACCCAATGGTGAGCCACCTGAACTGGCCAGATTCTTCCAGCACTACAACCTAGTCTGCAAGTATCTTATTGATTTTAATGCTAATCCCCTGAAACTTGGGGCGGACGTGGCACTGCCTGTCCAGCAAGTGACATTGATCCACAATCAGCCCTCCCAGGTAAACCACCGACAAGGTACTCGGAAAAACGTAGTTTTCTGCGGTAGGGTAGAAATGTTCAACATCTCGGCCTCCACCCAGGATAAAATCACGGTGGTGCCTAAACTATTGACTACTTCACTGGCGACCGAACCGACTGGACGTTTAACCCAGAAAATTTACGTGAAAGATCCGGCACTTTTTCAAGTGGGGGACAAAGTACTCCTTGGATCCAACTTCAGAACCATCGAAAATATCACAGGTAATGAGTTCACGTTGGATGAAAACTTCATGTATGCTAATATCTGGGTAGTGTCTCTGGCTCTTGAGACTGTCACCGCGCTCATCTTCTGAGGTAAACATGGGACTAAGAACTCCTTCGGCATGGCTGCCGCAAGATACTCGAACCCAAATGGCCCAAGGCAATATCTCTGGGCTCACGCCAAAGCAGGAGGATATGTCCTTTGCTCGTAGCCCTTTGGCGTCGCAGCAGCAGAATGAGGTCAAGCCCAAGGAAGAAAAAGGAACCACTGCCGGGGAACGGGCGCAGACAGAACAAGAAGGTCGACAGGAACAACAAACCCAAACCTCGCAGCAAGCTCGACAGCAGCAGCAGGCTTCTCCCGTAAGTATGGCGGTGGAGAACGTAGCAAGTAAACTGTCCAACTTCTCTTACACCCTGCGTGGATATGTGAACCAATTCCTCCAGGGAGGTGCGTCAGCTGTTGGGCTGGGGCAAGCCAAAGAGCAGTACAAATATGACCCGGACTCAAAAAAATACGTGCTGTCCATTTCCGAACAGCAAGCAGACATCGAACCTGTTCTCCAAGAAAAGATGCGCCAGCAGGAGAAACTTAAACAGAGTTTAAGTCCCTTCGCTCAGCAGGTCGGAGAGAAGCTCGTAGGAAAACAGTTTGGGCAAGTCCTGGAAGAGCAGTTCGGAGAAGACCCACAGATCTCCTCTCTCCTTCAGACGGTGACCGCTCTTCAAGATTTAGAAGCACGAGGACTTTCAGGTTCCCCGGAAGCAAAAGCTCTCGAAGCGCAGATCCGAGAACAGGATCAGTTCGGAATGGTTTCAAGTCTCCGAGAGGCGATGCAGTCGTACAACAAACTCATGGGAGTCGATCCCGCCGGAGAAGAAACCAAGTGGTATGGGGATCAAGCCGACACAGGATACTCCGCACTGGACATCGCCCAGTTGAGTTCGGATACTCTCCGCACGGAGATTGAAAAAGCCCGAGAGTTCAGCTCCGGATTATTCGGAGGAGACTTCGAAGAGAACCTCAAGAAGAAATATGACACGGAATCCGCAGAAGGACAGGCGGCAGCGAGGAGAAAAGAGGCGGTACACTCCGAACTCATGTCCGGATTCCAGAGCTATATGGATGAAGCGGCGGGAGGATTTCAGTCCGCTAGAGACACCATTGACACCGCATTCAAAGGAGCGGCTGAAGCAGTAAAAGCAGAGCTTGCATTGGACGACAGTGCGGGTGGTGTTGCCGCTATGAAATGGTTTGAGAGCTTCCAGGAGGGGGGAGATTTTACCTCCATCCTGTATAACGCCATGAACGATCCCAACAGCGGACTTGGGGTAGAACAGCGACAGGCCATAGCAGACTACATTGGTAAGGCCGGGAGTGGCTCCAAAGAAGGCCAGCTGTATACTTGGATTAACTCTCTGGGCACCACGGGAAAGATTCCGATTAACATCCAAGGAGAAGACGGATTCGAGAAAACTCAGTTCGTCGAGCCCTCGGTCGAAGATAAGCTGCAGATCAATGCTCTCATGAAAGATAAAACTCTGTCTCCGGAAGAGAAGACGGAGAAGATGCACGAACTGATCCGAGGCATCGGAGTGGATACTGCGACCAGCATTGGGTCCACGATAGACACAGCCATGGAAACTGCAAATCGCACGGGTAGCTTGGCTGCGGGTGTGGTGGCTCTGAACCGTGGAATCGTAGAGAGTCTTAAGACATTCGCCCAGAGTAAGACGGAAGACTTTGTCCGCCAGTCGCTGCAGATAGACGACAAAACATGGAATGCATTGGACGCCGACGCCAAATCTAGCCTTATTTCCCGTACGCTCACCAACATGACTCCAGAACAGAAGGAGCAGTTGGTAAGTATTTTTCACGAGAAACAGAATCAGGAAATAACCAAAAAAGACACCTATATCAATCAGTGGAGATCGTCGCTGAAGGGAAGACTCGCGGAGATTGATGGAGATCCGGAGAAAGGCATTCCCGGAGTTCTGGCGAACGTACAGCAGCAGATTGACGATTTAGGTGCGCAGAAGAACGGAATCTACACCAAGTTCGCCAGCAAAGTGCAAGACGTTCTGCGCCGAGATGTGTCCCGATTTAACGCCATCTTTCAGCAGGTGGGGAATAACCCTTGGATACAGGCAAACGTCCCAGGCCCAGAAAGAGCTAAGCTGGCAGAATTGATTGAATGGCAGGAGAAACTCAGCCGACTGAATTCTATGGATCCGTTGTTGGTGTCTAGACTTACTGGAGGAGCTTACTCTCAGATAGACCCGGTAGATTTAGCTGTCTCCGGAGCCAAGAGCAAAGATTTCACCGCAATGAATAGGCTCTACGACGCATACACCAAATCCGTAAATGCTCCAGGTACCTTGGACAAAATGCCTTCTGTGATTACGGATCACATCAATAATCTCTATTCCCAATACAAGTCCGATCCAAACGGCATTCCCCCCGGGATGCTTACAGTTATGAACGTACTTGGGGAATACGAGAACACCGACGGGGTTCTCCGGCAGAACCTGCAGCAGGTGCAGGAAGCTCGAGACAAGATCACAAATCCTGAAACTGGGTATCTTGCGCAGGTCGACGAACTCAGCAAGTCAGCTGACTTCCCCTCTTTCACTCCGGATCAGATCCTCGGATTCAGTATGGGTGTGGCGAAGGGAGTGGAAACCGGGGTCGACTGGATTACCGGAGACAAACAACCCCCCTCTATCAAGGATATTGATTGGGGCAAGCTTGGTGGAGAGATTGAGGACATCATCACCAATTGGGCGGGATACGGTCCGGATGCAATCAAAGATGCTCTCGCGGACAAACTCGGATTCCCGGCGGATTCAATCTCACTCAAAGGCGGTGTTCCCCATATTCAGATGTCTAATGGAGAGTATATCCCGTTCTCTGATGCGCTTATTACGAAGCTCAGCTCAGCAACAACAGAAAATCTCACTCCGATGGTTGCAGCATTGCCTGGAGAATACGCGGGGCCTGACATCGCAGCTCGTGGGGATATGCTTACTGGGGCCATGGCGAAGGTTCCGGCAATGCCGGTTCCAGAAGAAAAGAAGCCGGGAGAAAAAGGCACCGTGGTGGGAGCTCCCACCTTTATCACTCAGCCTCAAGGAAAGGATCCTTCGTTTATCACTCAGCCTCAAGGAAAGGATCCTTCGTTTATCACTCAGCCTCAAGGAAAGGATCCTTCGTTTATCACTCAGCCTCAGGGCGTAGGTCCGTCTTTCATCACCCAGCCCCAGTACGGTACGGTTGGGGCTACCCCCACTGCGCAACCTACTTCCAAAGCTCTTCCGAAAAACGTTCAAACAAGTATTGGAAAAGTATATGGGGCACTCGGAATAGGTCAAGGAATGCTTGCGGCAAGTACCTTTTACCAGCAGAATGGGCGCTGGCCTACTGAGGCGGAGCTTAAGACTTTGAAAAATCCCCCCAAGAAGGGTACTCGTGCGGCTCCCCCAGTTGAGGTGGATGCTCAGCCCAAGAAAGAATCAAAGAAAAAGACCCCCAAAAAGAAGACTTCTACCCCCACTCAAAAACCCTCAAATGTAACTCAACCTTCCGGAGTGTCCTCCGGGCCACAGGGGTCTGGTGGCGGCGCAGGATATAGGAGATAGCATGCCCGCATTTACTCAAGACGTCTTCGACGCCACAAAAGAAAAGCCCATTACTGGGGAGTACGAAAAGTACAACGAACTTTTGCAGAAGCGAGCGAAGGCAGCGCAAGAACAGTACGGTGGCTGGGGCACATACAAAGCTACCCCGCAGATGTCTGACGTCGATAGGCTCAGAGCCGAAAGGGAATACAAGGGCACAGAATACGGACGTCGGCAACAAGCAGCTCAACAGAAGTTCGGACTGGCTCAGTCCATTGAGACATCTCGAGGAGGCATTGCCGACCGTGTCCGTGCTGCGCTCACCGGAAGAGAAGGACTCAAGCAGGACGTATGGGATCAGCAGAAGCGGATGGAACAGGAGTCTGGACTGGCTCAGCAGGAACAGGCCCTCCAGTTCCGCACCCAAATGGGCAAGATGAACTTCGCCTCGTTCCAGACAGCGGCTGAGAGAATCGACGCTATGCAACAGGCTTACGCTAAGGGCACTCTCAACTTCCAGATGCTGGACGCCGCACGAAACAATATGCTCACTATGGTAGACATCGACAAGTACTTTGCCATCCTGAAAAACAATTTCGCAAACGCTTTGGAAGACCTTAAAACAGAGGGCCAAGTCAAGCTAGATGCGGCTAAGTCGTTGTTCGAAGCAGATAGCAGAAATACCGGAAGCATCATCAGTGGACTGTTTGACATTGCTTCGGTTGCTATGAAATCGTATGCCAGTAAGGGGTCTTAATTATGAACCGACTAGCTCTTTTGTTGAACAAAATGCGTGATGCCAATTGGGTTACCCGTCCGTCGGAAGACGCAGAAGGGCAAGAATCCGTTGGGCCGCAAACGGACATCGTGAAATCAGAGGTTTCGCCTGGGGGTATGGGTGCCGAAGCGACGGGACAGTCTCCTCAACCTACCAAACCTATCAATCCCCAGGCTCTTACTTCAGTGGCTGACACCATTCAGGCGTCAGAACCGGAACAGTCTTACACTGCTCCGAAGATTGGGGAAACCCCTATGTCCAAGAAAAGAGACAAACTGGCGACTATGGGAAAACTCCAGACAATGAAGTATCCTGAACTGGCTCCGAAGAAGACACTGGCAGGAGGGGGATATGGCTCTGGAATTTTCTGATTTCGATCTTCCCCCGGAAGAGCGGGTCAAGCTCCGAGAAAAAGCATACGAATCCTTTGCCAATATCGCACAACCTGCGTATCAGGAGCAGATAGCCCGGGAGCGGGGACAGCTGGCAGAGGACGTATATCGTCAAGCGGCTCAGGCTGCGGCACAGGGACAGCAAGCTAAAATCGGCGGACTTCTCGGACAGGTGGCACAGACCACGGCGTCCATGCTTCCTGGGCAGCAGCAGAAAGCCGACGAGATGGCGATGCAGGGAGCGCAGATGAAGGAGGATATTACCACCTCCCGTCAGACTGCCGCCATCAATCGCTACGTGCAGAACACGGAAGACATGAAGACCAACACGGCTCGACAGCTTGCGAACCAAGCCTTTCAGATGGGCATGGACTCCAAGCGGTTGGCGTTGGCACAGAATGCATACCTTGCCGACGAAGGCCTTCGACGCATGTACGATGACCTTCAGGCGGGAAGAGCAACTCAATACGAGGTGCAAGCTCTCACCAATAAACTTCAGCTCGAGGCAGAGAAGGCTAATTATGCCCTCAAGCAAGAAGAGGCCAAACTGCGTGGAGAGATTGATACTCTGTTGGGTCAGATGAATCTCGATGCTGCCAAGGTTCGTTACGAAAAACTGTTGTCTCTTCAGAAAGACGCTCTACAGAAACAGGCAAAAGCCAATGCCACTGGATCTATTTTGGCTGGAGTATTCCAGATAGCAGCAACAGCAGTAGGCACGTATTTCGGAGGTCCGGCTGGCGGTGCTGCGGCGAATGTGGCAGCTAAAGCAGTTACAGATAAAGCGCAGGAAGGGAACCAATAATGGCTGAAGGACAACCCAACATCTATGACGAAGTCATCGGCAGACTCACCGGCACCGGGTCCACTTACGGGTATACCCCGGCAGCGCGGGAAATGGACATGCGGTTACTGGAGGCCCGTCTGAAAGACCCCAATGTTCCGCTTGCTGAGAAAGCCCAGCTCCGAGCCATTTTAGGATCTGCTAAAAGAGAGTTAGAGGCAGGGAAAATGGCGGCTCCTCCCCCGGGTGCGCCTACTCCCAAGCCTCCTCCGGCCACTCCTGCTCCCACCCCAAAGCCAGCGAGTACGATTCCTCCGGAGTTTGCTCCTCCTCCAGCTATCCCTGCACCAAAGCCAGCTCCTGCGGCCAGGGTACGCCAAGCATTGGCTCCTAAACCGACCCCTAAACCGACGCCAATTCCGGCTCCAGAGGAAGAAGTTGCCAAGGCTCCGGCTATTCCGGATCAGATGCCTCCAGACCCTTTTGAGAAACTTAAAAAACAGGAAGCCCCCGCCGAAAAAGGGACGTGGGTATCCGATCTCAAAGGAAAGTTGGGTGCGACGATACCTTCTATGGAAGGCTCCGCTCCTGCAGCTCCTGCGGCTGTTCCTACTGCGACTCCTCCCCCTCAAGATGATTTCTTGGGGAATTTCCTCGGTAGGATGAAGGGTGAAACCCTTTACCCGAGTCTCAAGCCCGGGCCCAACGGATCGTTCTATGCCAGCGAGCCGAAGTACGGAGCAAAGCAGGAAAAGAAGACCACCGAATCCGAATTCGTGTCTCCCCCCAAGCTGCAGAGCAGCGTCGAGGGCTCGATGTCCGCCCAGGAAACGGCGGCAGAGAACTACCGCAAAGCCATCGCTGCTTACTACGGCACCGAAGGAGAGCCCGGAAAGGAATCTCCTTACGCTTCCGACCTCGCCGCCAAGGAGAAATCCCGCAAGGAGGCTTACGACCAATTCCTGTCCCGCATGGACGGGGCGCAGAAAGCGGAGATGTGGGACAAAATCATCGGGGCTCTGGGCAAGATCACCGCAGGTACTGTGGGGCTCAAAGGACTCAGCGGAGTTCCTGGGCTCCCCAAGATTCCTGCTGGGCTGAACGTCGCCGGAGCGTACCAGTACACTCCGTCGGTCGACCGTGGGCAGCTCGAGGCGTCCGCTGCCAAGTTGCGTGAGGCGCAGGAAGGCCGGGCGGATGAGGTATTCCAGATGGCGAAGAGCAAGCGACTGGAACCCCAGCAAGCGGCGTTCTTGGCTTCGCTCCCGCCCGAGCAGCAGATGAAGTTCTGGGACATGTACGGCAAGTATGCCGGAGGAAAGACTCGTGCCACGGAAACAGGTACCGGAGAAGAGTTCGGAGTGGGCGGAAGAGTTATCACGCCTTCTCAGTACTATCCTAGTGCCAAGTCGAGCAAGAAAGAGGGCGAGGACGTAAAATTCATTCAGGGGAAGATAGACGAGGATAAATTCCAAACTGATGTGAATGCTATCCGCACAAATCACACTAAAGTGTCTACCAACTTTCCGCCAAATGCTGCTGGATTGAATGATGCTCAGTATATCAAACAAAGAAGTGGGCTAGGGGCGGATGCAAAGCAGCCCAGCGTACTTCCAAGACAATTCATAGAAGGCTTGCTTAAGCACTACAAGGCCACGGCTAAGACTCCTGCAGATGCTTATAGGGCTACAGATGAAGCAATTCTTAGGATATTGACTGTCACTAATATGAGCCCTGAATCAGAAGAATATGATGCTTGGTATGGAGCGGTAGAAGCAGAAGAAAAGAAAGCTGGAGGGGTCCAGAGCGGGTTACGGGGATTGGTTCCGACTCATCGTGAGCAACACGGAGGTCGATTCGTTCCTCAGTTCGATCCAAACTCCAATCCCAATAGCTGGAGAAACCAAAACAAAAACAGCAAACAGCCGCAGACCAAATAGGATCCCACAATGGCAGATTATCTGGACGAAGAAAAGCCGATTGGGTACCAGTATCCGGAAGAACTTGAATCCGCTATTGGGCCTATCACGCCGATTGAAACGAAAGAAGAACGAGAAGCACGGCTCGCAGCCAAGCGAAGCCAGACAGCGCATTTCGTTCCCATCTCTCCTGAGTCTGCCACCAAGATTAAACAGTACTGGGACGAAAAAGGAGGGGATGGATATTTCAATCGTCCCACCACCTATCTCGAAGAGAAATTCCAAGGGCTGGTTGGGAAGATGTTCAACAAGGACTATGCTCCTCCAGTAATCCCCAAGAAACTTGATGAGTGGATGGACACCTCGGGGGATACTCCTCGGGTGGACTATCAGGCTTTACGGCTTGTCGGAATTCCTCCAGAGATTAAGCACGGTGCAATGGCGGACGTAGCGCAGAACGTCTACGGCGTGGCGAAGAAAATTGCGCTGTCCGGAAATGACATCAAAGAGAAGCCTGACGACACCTTTCCTATTCGCCTGGGCAAAACTTTGACTCAGACAGTGGATCAATTCGCAGGGGTTTTCGGTTCGTCGGTGTATGAGCACCTAAAATCCGGTGGGCGGTTTGACGATATTTACCTTCCTTCGGTTCTCGATGACGAAGAGCGCACAGAGATTCAGAATGCCTTGAGTGCAGGAAAACCTGGAGCCATCCTTCGGGGAGGTATCACGGTTTCGCTGCGCCCGTTCCAAGGAGCCCAGCAAGCCAACATCTCTGACGTCTACGATCATGTGGCGAAGGAGAAAATCAAATTCGTCTGGGATCAAATCAACGACGCCACGGACACGGCTCTCACCAAAGACGCAGCTCTTGTTGCCAACTTCATTCCCGTACTCGGGTACTTGAAGTGGCTCGGTAAAGCCGGTGAAGCTTCGAAAGCAGTTAAAGCAGTCTCGGCGGTGGCCAACCCGCTCACTGCCGCCACCCAAGCTCTGAAGGGCGGAAAGTCTTTGGGACTTCCAGCTCTCGTGGGACTTAGTGCAGCTGAAGCCGCATTGATGCAGCGTCGGCACCTATCAGAGTCTGCTCAGCAGGAAGAGCTGGCTGGGCGAGGACTCTCTGCGGTATTTGGGGGAGGACTCACCGGAGCCTTGGGTGCGGTAGGTGTCGCCCTCAACAAAGGCAGCAAAGCAATCGCAGCTCGCCGAGCCGAGACACAGAACCGGGCAGCTCAAGAAGTCGGAAAGCTGGTGGCCGAACTCCCTCCAGAGCAGGTACACAATATCGCCATGGGTCTGGAGGATTTCCCAGAGCCAAAGGTGGACTTCCCGGCGCAGCAGAAGGCTGAAGGATTTGCCGTTCCTGCAAGACCCGTGGTTCCGGTGGCCGCTGATCCGCAGTATGTGAAAGAAGTCAAAGCCGGGCTTATCGTCCATGCTTTAGATAAGGAAAAGCAACTCTCGGCTGACCCTCGAATCATTCAGCAAGTATTCACCAGTCTCCCACATAATAAGAAGCTGCAGGATCTTGCCACCATACGTCGGCAGCAAGCATACGGTGAAAATCCACAGCAAGCCAAGATGCGGCTGGCTCTTCTCAACGTCCTGAACCAAACCGAAGACAGTGTGGCAGAGGGACAGACGCTGATTAAAAAGGCGATGGATAAGCAACTGGAGCTTCCTCCGGCACATCAAGAAAGCATTCAGTCCAATGTGAATGATCTCGATGCCATCTCCGACCTTCTCGATGACAATACGTTCGCCAAGATCACTGCAGGAACCGACCAAGAATTCTTGGCTGCGGTCAGAGCTGTGGCTCCGAACAGAGCCAAAGCGGTTGAGTTGCAGTTGGGACGCATTTCCGATGCTGACCTGATGCAGCGAGAGTTCGTGGACATCTTCCGGGCTCTTCCTCCCGACAAGGTTACAGACGTAGCAGCTCCCAGGAACTCTGTCTCCCATCGCTTCTTGGATTCGATACATAACTGGTGGGATAAACGGGTGAAATCCCAAGAAGACATCGATGCTGTGCTGGACAAATCCAACAAGCTCGGCATCTCCGTGGAAAACCAGAAAGTCTCCTCGGTTCAGCAGCTCGATTCCGTCATCACCAAGATACAGAAGCAGACTCCAGTGACCGGAGAAGGTGCCGACATCGGCCACTCCACCATGCTTGATTCTCTTGCTTCTCTCCGGGACGATATGGAAGCTGCCGCCCGGAACGGAACCACCATCGACCCGCTCCACTCCACCATCCTCGCCAAGGATGCCAAAAACTTCATGGACGCCGGCGAGCTCGAGGCGATTCAGACGAACATTACCAAGTTCAACGAGCTGCAGGAGCAGCGGCTGCTGGTACATGACCAAGCGGCACAGATTCTTGTGGACAAGGTTTACATGAATCGAATGAAGATGGGACAGAAGAAGGATAAGATTTCGACAACGGACGTAATCCTGCAGCGGCTTACGTCAGGAAAATCCGCAGACGAAATCTACGAAGGTCTGAACCAATACTTCACCAAGTATGCCCGGGATATGAAGATCGATCCGGCGAACCTTCGTGACGTCACGGGAGACTTCAAAATCGTTGCCGACTCCATGGCAGGAGGAAGCTCCATTCCCGATGCCGTGATCAATCGCTTCATCGTCAATTCCGGCAGGTTCATTGAATCCGTCCGTCCTTCCAGCTCGGGTCGCTTGCGCCGATTCGGAAGAGCTCTGGAGCAATACAACCGTGAGGCTCACTGGCTCGACACCGTATCCGACATGATTGAGTTGGGATATGACGACCCGGTAAAATTTGCAGCGCAAATTGTCCCCCGCCTCGGCCACATCGCAGAACATGCCAGGAGCTCAAGTCTGCTCCGCAGGTTCGAGCTGCTTAAGGCTGCAGGGCACGATATTTACATGAAGGCCATGCGGGAAATCGATCTCCCCGAAACCGCAAAGAGCCAGATGTACGAAGCCCAGGCTGGTGGACTCACTGCCAAACTCAGGCTGGCGATGAATCCCAACTTTGTATTCCGCACGGAATCCCACATCCAGAACGTCTTCAAGGCGACGAAGGAATGGGACATAGCTCTGTTCAAGGCCATGAACGATGCGTTGGCGGAAGCGGGGATTACTCCGAACAAAGAATTCCTCCTTGGTCACTTCCTCACACCTCACAACAATTTCGATAAGAGCGGATACCTGCTGAAACTTGGCATCGACGCTATCGGAGCAGAGAAGTGGGCGAAGATATGGAACCGGAGAAAGAATTTCTCCAATAGTAAATTCAGTGCCATTGCCAATTTCGTGTCCAATACGGAATACATAATGGGCACGTTGAATGAAGAGCTCGGACGTGGACTGCTCCACGAGGAGCAAGCCTTCGCCGGAGGAATCAAGACCGCAACAGAGTCCATTTCCAACAATTTCAAAGTGGAATTCTCACTGCTGCTACAAAAGCTCACCAGAGAATGGGCGGAACCTGAATTCAAATATGGATTCAATAAGCTGCAGGGCTCAAAGGGAATCTTGGCGGTTAACGGATTCTTCTACGGGTTCGATAACAACACCAGAAAGATGATCAACACCCCACTTGGGGAGTGGCATCGTCACGCCTTCATTAGAAACAATGCGTACACAGCCCAGCAGATTCAGCGTGGAGACAAAGTCGGCTTCATTAGGGACACTCAGAAGTTCCTGCGAAACTTCAAGGAGTACATGGACGACGATGCTCTTCGCAAGCAGACCGCCAGTGCATTGTGGGATTACTTCTACGATGCTGGTGGAGGACCAAATAATCGAACGGTTATGTTGGATGCCCAAGCCTGGAAGAGCATCTGGGAATATATCCAATTTCAATCGGTCACACTAAACAAAGCATATACTCTGGCGGCAGAGGCGGTGGCCAACAACAATGAAAAGATGAAAAGCCTCGGGTACAACATCGCCATGCCCGACTGGAGGCAGTACTACGTGTACGAGCCCTCCAAGAACCGCTATGACTTGCACGAGTTCACCGACCGGCTGTTCCGGGATATGGACACCACCCGGTGGTTCGGCTCCTCCATGCGAGGACAGCTCGAGAAGGCGGAAAGAATAGTTCTCGACGGTCCTTCGTATGAGAACCTCGCTCACCCGGCTCAGATTATCTACGACTACGTCCACCACAATCTCATGTCCGCTCACACTATTCACTCAAGGACTCACCTTGAGAATTTCGGAATGCTTATCCGGGATCAGGGGTACATAAATCTCTCTGATTGGGTGATGGATTTGGCTCAAAATAAGCTCCGAGGATCTGGCAAAAATGAGATGTTCGACGGAAGGACGATAGCAGAGCAGTTGGAAAACTGGCTCGTTACCAAGAGGTTGACTCGAGCGGTAACTCTTCTTGCCCAACCAGCGGCGGTGGTGTTGGGAGTTACTAGAATAGCCAACGCTCTTAACTCTCCTAAAAGCATTATCAAGAACATCGTCCAAGCCTCACTTGAATCTTGGATAGTCCGTGGTCCTGTCAAAGGCCTGAAGACTTCCATGGGTACCGTATACAACACGGTGAAAAACTATTTCTGGCAGCTCAACAGACCTCTGCCGAATAAGCCATTGCCGTTTGAATCCCTTCGCCGTGAAGTGCTCGAGGCGGATGCTCGAGGAGAATTCATTTCTGGAAGAGACATCTCTCCTGGAACTGCTGAAGCTATTTATACGGCAAAAAGAGGGCTCAGCGATAACTATGACCGAGCCCGGTTGTATTCCGTACAGCTTATGACATCCACTGTTGGTGAGGTTCCTATTCCTAGAAGAAAGGGTGGTTTGACCCGATTAGCTCTGGGAGCCCGTCTTGCCGAAGATGCAATGGAAGACTGGGTGCGCAAGGCAATGAAAGAGCGGGGGGAAACCTCTATCTCCATGGCTCATCTTCAGCTAGGTGGACGTATTCACGACGCAGCTTTGGTTCACCTTTACCGGGATGGAACCCAAAAAGCGTATGAGTATCTGATGAAAGAGATGCCCTCCATGCGAAAGAACTTGGTGTGGGGCTTCGTGACCGAGATGGAGCGGGGGTTAAAGCAGGGGAATCCCAATTTCGTCACCCTTGATTTCCTCTACACGTTCCATGCTCTGCAGAACGGTCGGTTCTCTCCGACAGCTGCACCTCAGTTGGTGCGTTCTCCCTATATCCGCTCGACGCTCCCGCAGCTCTTCATGTTCGCAAACGCCAAGGCTCTGCGTCCATTCCGGTATCTGGATCTCATCCGCAATATCCGGGGCAACGTGTGGGAGAAGTCCACTTCCTTTATGTTCAAGACGAGAGGTATGCCTTCTCAGATGCAGAAGAGAATGTATCTCACTCTGATTCCTGGGCTGGGCATTCCGACAGCCTTATTCTCATGGCAGTTTGGCTTGGGGTCCATGGTTCCCGAAAGCGTTGCAGATAAGATGAGAGAGAACACGGAGCCTGGAAGCTTTCTTCGAAGGTGGGTTGAAGGCTCCGGTTATCCTCTCACTGAATGGGGTCCGCTCCCCGGATTCTTTGCTGACACTCGCTCAAAAACTGTTCCGGTAGGCATGACTGCGGCTTTGCAAAACGTGGCCATGAACTATAAGAAGGTGGGAGAAGCCGTGCAGTCAGCATGGTATCACACTATGCGCTCCTTCGGTGAAGTGAATGATGCCTGGGAAGACTACCTGCAGGGTGTGCCCGGGGTAAACACAAAGTTGGAGCGTCTTGTCTCCAAGCGCAGAGCCATAATGGAGATAGAAGACGTCAATGTCCGTGAGGCCGAAGAGGAGAAGATAAATACGGAGATGTTGGAACTGCAAAAGCACTTCGAAGACACCGTTCTTCCCAAAGCTTTGGACTACATATTCGCCAACGTACCTGCTTTGGATTTCGTTGACTCCGTTGGAAAGCCGTTGTCCTTCCTGAAAGTGATCAACACTCCGTTCTATCGTGCTCACCTGGAGCGCGAAGCCTTGGCAAATGATCGACTCGAGGCAGACGAAACAGCGTTCTTTGCTCTCAACAACGCCGCCATCGGCGGATACACCGGAAACTGGTCCGCTGCCGCCGCCATGCTCGGACTCAAGGGCGAGCTCGGAAGGATTGCAGATGCTAATGCAGAGGAAACCAAGAAACGCCTCATGCAGGAATATGAATGGCTGGGCGAGTCCCCTGAATCCGCCGAGGTGTTCGCCAATCTGACCTTTAAACTCGCCAACTGGATGGACGAGGAAGACCTCATAACCATGTACGGGCACCAGACCTACGGAGAGAAGGTCAAATACCAAGACGTCATCGACAGATTCCTCAAGGCTCAGAAGGATTACGTCCGCCCGGAGAAGATGGACAAGCAGCAGGAGCTGTCGGACGTCGAAGCGTTAATGTTGAAAGATACGGCCAGGGAAAGATTCCGAAGACAGATTCTGAACCGGCTTAAAGCGTCTGAGAAATAATCTTCTCTTTCGCTTTGAGCACCCGGGCTATCTTGGTGTCCACACCCTCTCGGACAATGTCCACCACATGGCAGGTATGCTTCTGGCCTATTCTGCGAATCCTTCCCACAGCCTGTGCATTCATGGCAGGAATCCATGATAAGTCATTCCGCACCACAGTGTGCGAAGCCGTAAGCGTCAGTCCGGTACCCATCGCTCCGATAGTGCCTACTAGGAAGGGATATTTGCCCTGCTGGAAGTAGTTCACGAACCTGTCCCTGTCCGACATGGTTGTGGCTCCGTGGATCAACAGCGGAGTCCCAAGCCCATCGGCGAGATCCTTCGCTGGCTGCACGTGGTCGGTGAAGATAACCAGCGGACCTTGGTCATTGCTGACTAAATGCTGGCAGTATTCCAGCGTGAACGGCACCTTGTTCTCAGCCGACTCGAGCTTGGCGGACGAGATATGCCCAGGAACAGAGTTGAATTGCTCCATGGTTTCCCATCCGGATTCCAGCTCCTTGTCGCAGAGGAGCAGGGGGCTGACTTCGGCCTCCACATCCTCGTAGATCACTTCCGGGATGTCGGCGAGCTCGGACAACCGATGCCGGAAATAGATACCCGACAACCAGTTCTTCAGCTCCGGCAGATTCCTCATTCCCTCAAACTGGGTGATGACTCTTCCGCCGAACCGCTTCTCCACCTTGTTGCTGAACGTGGTGTTGAAAATCCACTGATTCGGAAACGCCTTCTTGAATCCCCGAGGAGCTCCGTACTCGATAAGCAGGAGCAGAGAATACAACTCCGGGATCCGGTTCCTCATCGGGGTTCCCGACATCAGAATCAGCTTCTTCGGCTTGAAATCCTTCACATACGAATGCAGAGCCATTGTCCGTCGGGCTTTGATGTTGCAAAAGAGGTGGCATTCATCGACCGCCAGGGCGTCAAGATTATGGAACAGCGAAGCATCCTTGTGAACCTGATCCGCTGAGATAATCGTGATGTTTCCCTTCTCAGGATAGATACGGGATTCCTTGCCGGTGAACTTCTTTATCTCCGCTCTCCAGTTTCGACACAGGAAAGCGGGACACACCACCAACGACTTCGTGGTATTTTCCAGCATGGCCATAGCCGGAAGGGTTTTACCTGTTCCGGCTTCTGAGCCATTCAAACAATAGGGGTGGTCTTGATAATGCTGGATAGACTTCTTCTGGTGCTCAAACAGTACTACTTCCGGTAACATTGTTGTAGTTCAACCCCGCACAACGTTCGTTCTTCGTTCCATGGTGAGTCTGTCGTACTGCCCGTCGGTATTCGTGTGGAGAGAAATATCTCCAAACTTCACTGTCCACTGTGCTATGGAATCTTTCGCCACCTTTCGGCAGCGGGTGTCATCCCAGTTGGGAGGAAACCAGAAGTTGAATATCCAGCCCGGATACGTCTTGCGAACCAGGAAATGGGCATCCGGATCCTCGTCTATTCTCTCAATCCGGATCTCTTCCCCGGTTCTGGCCACCACAAGTTTACACCCGAGAACCTCTGGCTCCGGCTCGTCCATCTCGAATTCCTCGACGTCATACCCACTCAGACCGGAGACATATAGCTCCGCTTTCACCTTGTCAGAGAAGCAGCGGACGATATGATAATCGGAGTAGTACCCGGCGGTGACCACATATACCTTAGCCATTTTGCTTCGCCTTAATCGCAGCGTCCCACAGTCCGAGATCCTTCGCCTTGAACGAGCTCGCCACCAACAGAAGAGTTCCAGCACACGGGTTACCGTTGATCATAATGATTTGGGTGCCGTGAATCTTGGCAACAATAGCCTTCGCAAACTCGATTGCCTTGGTGGACGTCTTCCACGAGGGCTCAACCTCATCCAGAACCCTTTGCACCAGGAGAGCGTGTTCCCTGTTGGCCTTGTCGTAATAAACTACCATCTCCTCAACCTTGGCCTCGACCACGGGAGCAGGTTCTGCAGCAACCGGGGCCGGTGCCACTTCTACTGCTCCCGCAGGAGCCTCTTCCACGGCAGGAGCTGGAGGAGCGACCTTCGCCGGGCGTCCACGCTTCTTGGTGGTTTCCACTTCCGTGTTGGGAACAGATGAAGGAGCAGGGGAATCACCAGCGTCAACCGATGACCTCGTGAGAGAAACGACAGTCTCCACAACATGCGGGACTGACGAGTTACCCCCAAGGAACTGCTCCTTCGCCGCCCTCTTCTTCTCTTCTACCCATGCCTCAATGACCGCAGCAGACGGCTTGTTGTTAGGGTCGAATTGAAGAAAGAACTCAAAATCTTCTGTGTAGTACTCTTCGATGTCAACGTCCTTATTTCGTTGACCCTTCGTCAGGTGAAGTCCCAGGCGCACCATGCTGAAATAAATGTCAGTGCCAAATCTCTCTACCTTAGTTTCCATAATTCTGGCCATGTTATTTGTTCTCCATTAAAAGGTCTACAGGGGCTTTTGTTCTGTCGTTAATGTTGCTCAGGGTGAACACTTTCACTGAATCCCTGCACTCAGTAAAGGTCTTCCCGTGGCACCTGCTCCAATACTCGCAGGGGCGATTGTAGTCAATGCACGACTGGCGGTTGCAGATAGCTGTCTCGGACGAGAGAGAATCCATCTCCACCTTCGCTTGCATCAGATCCTCAAACGCCTCGGTGTAATCCAATTCTCCGGCGTTCACCTCAACGTCATACATCTCAGGCGCAGCCCGAAGACTGTATGCGTCGAAGGATTCTCCCGTCTTCGGCACATGCTTCGGCTTCGTCACCACCCGGTATCTCACCCCGGCAAATTTTGCCGTGTCGAGCCCGTACTTAAGAGCCACCTGCCCTGCAAAATTTGCATACAGGTTGAGCTGTGGGTCACGGTGCAGCCGGGCGAAGAGGCTCTGAACCAGCATCCCAGAAGTCTTAAGGTCGCAAATCCACCAGAAGCCGTTGGAGTCCACCAAGATGGCGTCGATATATCCGACGATGTCATCGTTGGAGACTTCCATTTCGAGCCCGATGCACTTGAGCCGGGATACCAAGTGAAGCTTGTAGTAACTCATCAAACAAGCATAGACCTTAAACACGTCCTCCAATTCAAGATTCTGCTCTTTACAGGCAGTATTGAATATGTCCATCGTGAACAAAGACTTCTCATGCTTTGTGAGCTCGCAGACCTTATGGAACGCCGAACCGAACCGCAGCGCAACCGCGTCGTCGGTATAGTCCGGGTCTTTCGGTACATGCAGCTTGTACTTCAGGTATGCCTTCCTGCGGCACTTCCTGAGCATGGACATAGCCGAATACGAAATCTTCTTATCAATCTCTTGCAATATCTCCATCGGGAGACTCCTTACAGCAGAGGATTATCTTCGCCCATTTCCGGTGGAGTCGAAATGGTTTCAAGCTGGGGACGGGAGCCACGGCCAGCTCGAGAAGGATCTCTCTCGATCTTGAACTGGTTGGATTCCTTCCCTGCCATCGGTCCCTTGGTGAGAGTGATGCGCCCGGCGAATGTGATGCGAACGAAGTCTTCCTTGTTGACGGAGTGGGACAAAGCATAGTCCAATTGACCGGCCTTGTTCAGAACGGTAGTCCTGCCATTCTCGTCGATAAAATAGTGCTGTGGGCCGAACTTTCCCGGCTTGGTTTCAATGTACCAGCCCTCGACCAGAATCTCCCCATCTTTACACTCTTTGTACTTGGGGTAATTAAACTTTCCGCCTACTTCCTGAAAACTCATAAACCCTCCAGAAACTGATTGCGTTGTGGGAACTATACCCAAAGACGCTCGTTGTTACTGTCGAAGCCGACTATCGGCTCGACTCAAAAACAATAGAATACTTTGTGTCCGGTGTCAATATCACCCTTTGAAATCCTTAAGGCAATAATTTCCCTCGGCGTATTTTCCCACCGCTCCCAGGGCGGTGGTGTTGGCGTGAAGCCGGAGCGGAGGAGGAGCCAAGTTGGTACCCTCAACCATTGAGCTAATATCAATTGCATTCTCCCAGTCTTCGATGGCATCACCGATGCCGAAGTCCGGGCTGGACGGTACCGGGTCGTGAACATTTCCAACCTTGATGCCTACGCTAATCTTGTCTTTACCCGCCTGAATATCCAGGTGATCCAATACTTCGCTCATGCTTACTCCAATCCTGTTGCTAATGGCCAATCGTTAAACTCTTCTGGGGTCATAAAGTACTTCGCCAGCATTGCGTGAATTCTCTCTCCTCCTTCTTCAACATACTCCTCCCGGCTGTTCCATGTCTTGGCATCCATCCGAATATCCCTGCCGTAGAAGTCCTTGAACGCTCTGTTCATGCACTCCTTGAGCACCTTAATCTGCTCCGGCTTGTCCTCCCGATGGATGACGTACAGAGCATCATGCAGCGGAGCCACCACGTGAATCCCGGCTCGCTGGGCATACCGAACCGCTCTCCGGAGAATTGCTCCTCCCGCACCCTGAATCGGAAAATTGGCGACACTCATCTGGTTTGGGTTATCTGTGAACAACCAAAATCCGTCCCGAGTCTTGAGAGGCTTTCTCTCCGAATAGTCGTCCAGCTGATCCCGGCTCCAGTCCCAGTAGGTGGAGAAGGTTTCCTTGTGGTGACCATAAAGCTCTCGGGCTTGGTCTTCAGTAATGGTCTTGTCTCCGGTATCCGCAATCAGCTTACGGTGTAATTTAGGTGCGCCCATACCGAATTGAAGTCCTAGTACTGTAGCCTTTAACTGTGTACGTAATTGCGGGTGGCTGCTCTTCGTGGCGGTTGCCGGGAGCACTCCCGCCAGCACACCGAAGTTGACGTAGACGTCCGGCTTTCCTCCCGCCGTGGAGGTGTCGTACGCTGCCACCATGTTCTCATCCTGCGATTCACACGCAGCGATAATGAATTCCTCGGAGGAATAGTCCACTGCGGTGTAGCACCACCCAGGCGGCGGCTTGAGGCAGGAGCGAATCCACTTGGCCTGAGCCAACAGAAAGCTTCTTGCTGGTGGTGCGTTTCTTCCCGTCTGAGTTCCATAGGGATTCCAGTACACCCGCAGCCGACCGTCACTCCCGATGCGTTGAAAGATGGATTCCTTCCCTTCGGTGGAAACCATATCCTCCCCGTCCTCTTCGCCAATGATGACTTCCTCGAACCCCGTCTTGCTGGTGTAGGATTTGGTCTGGCTGTCGAAGTTGCGGATGCGGGTCAGCTCTTTCACTTCAGGATAGAGTTCCTCATATTCCTTGAGCACATCCTTGGCGAAGGAGAACTTCCCGGTCTTTGCGCTCTTCGGCCACTCTTTGTCGAGTCCCTTGGCTTTGACGAATTCCTCCTTCTTGGCGTCGGAGTAAACCCACTCGCCCTTCTTGTTCTTCAGGTAGAACGGGAAGAGGGTGTCGCAGAGCATGGTGATCCACTCATCCAGAATGGCCTTCCTCGAGTCGGCGATGCGGCGCAGCCGGGCGGTATTTACCGGCATTCCGGTGCGCTCGATAAGAGCCAATCTTGCCGACCATTCCCCCCGCACCAAAGCGTCGTTGAGATACGTCTGAAACGGCTGTCCCGTGAGAGCCCGTATCTCCTTCTGCAGGATTCGAAACAGGTCGGGAAGGTGAACCACGTCAGAGGCGGCGTACTTGATAATCTCTTCCCTCTCCCACGGGGAATAGTTCCCCCGGAGAATGATGTCCCGCATGTGATTCTTGTGCTGTAAATCCGGCTCGATTCCCAGGAACGCCCAGAGGGTGGATGACAAGTCGATGTTGGTCTTGGCATTGTTGCGCTTCCTCGGGTCGGTCTTCTCGAGGTGAAGCGTCTTCCCCCGGTCGTCCACAATCGGAGGATACGAAGTCTTTTTGTTTCCCTTGGAGTCAACGTACTTGCCGTAAAGTCGCTTGTAGTTTCCGTTCCTCACCTGCTTGGTTTCGGTCAGGAGGTCTACAAACTCCCAGTCGGTAACCTTGAGTCTCTTCTCTTCAGAGCAGAGGCTCATGATGGCACTGGCTTCGGCGATGATATTGTACGACAGGATTACCGCACCCTTCTCCATGAGCTCCTCGAGCATCCGGAAGAGTGCTATCTTCTCATCGTAATTTCCCTGCAGCCATCGGACTTCTTCGAGGATGGTCACTCCATCCTTTCGGACAAGAATAGCGCAGCAGACCACATCCATTGCTGATTCACTACTCTGACGATACTCGAAATCAAGATAAATATAGTACATTGTCTATCCACATGTGCATTTAGAAAAGAAAAGTATAGCTTTATAGATGCAAAATAGTCCGAACCCAAGTATGCCCGTCACCCCGGCTAGGTACAAAGTAATGATAGCAGGAAAAATAACTTTGTCTATCCACTCTTCCCGTCCGATCATTTATTTCTTCTCCTTCTTAATCTCATCCAGTATCAATAGTGCGGCCAAAACCGCTGCGCCTAGAACGATTCCCACCCCACAGATTGCAAGGTGATGATTCGAGAAAAGCTCATTCATCGCTCTTCTCCTCGAGCTTCCCAAACAAGGCATCCAGAGCGAAATAGCACCCCATAGCCAATTCCAATTCTCTCTGCGCATCCACGAGTGACAGTTCTTCCTTCAGATATTTAACCGTTGGGGTGTCCTTAAGAGCGTCTATTGCTTCGGCTATCTCTTTAGCATTGCTCATCGCTCTTCCTCCTCCTCGCTGTCTTCCACCTTCTCCGCAGCTTCTAGCCTTAACCATTCGTCGAACATATCGTCCAAAATCTCACTCATGCCTTCTCCTTCACATCTACCAAGCACACAAGACCTCTTGCCGGGCTCGCTCGCACCAAAGAAAACTCACACCGACTGATATGCCCATATCCAGACATCCGTATAAGCGGTTCCAGGAGGTTCGTGGGCTTGTCAACCACCACTCGGATGTGAGCATTCAGCAGTACCGTGTCTCTTCCTGCCAACAGGACAATCAATTTCCATCTAAGGTCGTGCCAAAAGTTTTTCACTGATGCCGTCGATATGAACCCCGTTGCATTACTATCACTCATCGCTCTTCTCCCTCAATGCTTTCTCAGCAATACAATAGGGGCAGTAATCAGCCTCATCTGGATCTGGATCATCTCCACAATCGCACATAGTGACGCCAAGTATGGAGTCAAGAGCGTTCCTTAGCCTGTCAATCCGATTTACCAACTCCAAATTATGTGCCTGTGCCGCATTGTGTTGGGCGAGCATCTTCTCCTCAAGCTCCTCGATCTCCTTTTGCAGTCCAAGTTTCTCTCCTCTCAGGCGGAATATCTCGGAGCTTTTCTCGGCACATATTTTCTTTAGCGATTCTTTGTCCAATACTTCGTCAGATATTTCACTCTCCCTTTCTGGAACGTACATGCTATGTCTCCAACAGTCGCAACCAACATCTTCGCAAGTTAATTCTTTACTCATCGCTCGGAACCTCCTGCATGCGTCCGTGTCTCTTCAAGAACTCGTCAACGTAGCTGTTGGTGGTGTTTGGTGCGAACTGGCGTTTTCCTGCTTCCAGATAGTCAAGGGCGAGGTTGAGGTTGTACTCCAGTTCGTCGATGCGCTTTTCTCGTTCGGACATCTTTGCGGCGATGCGTCGGAGATCGGTTACGAGCGACGGGTTTAGGAGTTTGCTTTGGTAATTCCACGCAGCGATCCATGTAGCCAGTTCGTGCAGTGTATCTGAGTCACTCATCGCTCGGCACCTCCGGCCTTTGTTCGAGACTTTCCTTCCACCGTACACCGGCAATCCTTGCGGGTGAACTTCTGCCGCTCGGTTCCCACTCTGGGCTATCATCGTAGAATGTTTTTGGCCTTCTCTCATACCACCACCACGCTCCATTGGCGTCCATCGCCAAATAATCCGCCCACGGCGGTGCATCTTTCCAATTAGGTTTCATCGCTCGGCACCTCGTAAAATCCGTCTTTATTTGGGACGGCGGGCCAATAACGGAAACAGTCTCCGAGAACTTCTCGTGCGTGTTCCTCGCTTTCATAAAGGTATGCAGATAGCTCCGTATATCTGTCGTCTTTGAGTAATGCAGGAGCCATTAATTTTGGCTTCGGAGGCTCTTTCCATTCCCCCACGATGTCGGCATTTCTGTTTACGGCTGTGAGCCCTGTGTCTTTGTCCCAACTTTCATGAAGCCACTTATCGTCCTCGTCCTGTACGGCTCCAAGCGCCCATCCCTCGCCGTTGTCCAACATAAATACTTGTGCCTTATAACCGCAGCGAGTCCTGTAATACTTTCCTGATTCAAATCTCATTCTTTCTCTCCTACAATCACACGCTCGTTCGCTTCCTCTCCTTCCACCGGCGTCTTGCCGATGATCCAATAGCCGGATGCGGTTACTGTCGCCACTGCATCACCGTTGGATGTGAACACCCAAGGCTCGGCAGATGCTGGCATAGGAGGTATGTACACTGCCCACGGCAATTCCTCTCCGGCACGATTGCGCCTTGCTAGTTCATCCCAACACTTTCCCCGGTAGCAGAACCACCGTGGATTTCTCGCATATTCCACCATAACCTCGACTGTCTCACGGCAGAATGGGCATTCTTTCTTAACGAGCTTCGGTTTCCATTCTCGTAACTCTTGAGCAAGAGCCATGAGGCAGTCAGGGCAAACACGGACCACTCCGTGCTCACCGCCCGAAGGATCAAACTCGACAACCTTGGCGTGTTTGTCGCAGTAATCGCATTCAAAAAACCCAAATTCATGGCTCATCTACTGTCTCCATTTTCGGTATGTTTTGTTCAAACCAGTTATGATAACATATGAGACAGAAATCAGAGCTGTTGCCGTCCATAGTGAACTTTACGCCATAGCCTTTCGATGATTCCCACCCGCACTTTGGGCATTTTGTTTTGGCTTCCTTCGGTGGATATATCGTCATTTCTTCCATCTCATTCCCCTCCCTGATGCAGCATCGCTCGCAATTCTGGATTCCTAGGAGCAAATCCAACCCACTCGCTTCCGTCGTATGTGATAGGGAAATAGACGTATCTCTTTCCCCAGGCAGTGAACGGACACCCTTCTGCCCCTCCGAAACCGTCATCGAATACCTGTGCCATCTCGGGAGAATCAATCTCAACAAACCGGAAGTCGTTGGCTACTCCACAATCTTCTCTTCCAACAACAATCGCCTCCAGCTCATCTTTGTTTACCCTTACTGCTTCCAGTAATTCATCTTTCCAACAAGTCTTCATCTTACTTCTCCTCCTCCAATAAAATCTTTCCACCGAAACCCAAAAAAGAACTTCATCCAAAACTGATGCCACCGACTCGGCCTCTCTGGAAATGAGATGCGCACATCGTACGGAAATTCCCCAAGCTGGTAGTATCCCACGTACTTAGGAGGATTTGCGGCTGTGAAAGTCTCCCGGATTACGTATTGGTTCTCAGTGTCCATCTTACTTCTCCTCTTCATTACCTTTTGGGTTGCACTTCAGTGCCCAGGCAACGCACCCTCCTCGTATGTCGTCATCTACCTCACTAACTGTTCCTTCCTCATACCCTCCCCCCACCGGACATATTACCGATGTGTCTGACGGGAGAATGCGAAACAGCCAGATAGGTATGAGAAGATATTCCCCATCCCAGTTACCGAAGCCGAGCGAAAACATCTCTTGCCGGGTAAGCTTGCTTAAGTCCAAATCCTTGGGGAATGCTTTGCTCATCTGTTCTCTTCGTTTAAAGATGGTTTTCTTGGTGATCTCCTCCGACCATTGGTGGTACGGTTCCCCCGCTGCCTGTGCGGACCAAACAGCAAACTTCAATAGCTCGTTGAATACTTCTCTCATCTTACTTCCCCTGTGTGATAGCAGCATGGGCTGCGTAGTCCGGTGCAGATTCGTACCTCTGACACACGCAATCAGGGCCTATCCAGCACCATCCTTCGTGCAAAAGATTTCGTTGTAGTTCGGTCATTTCCCTCTCACACATGTATGTCATTCCATTGAACCATACGCACGTACTGCAGGTTTGCACCGGGCGCAGGATGGGTATTTCTGGTGTCATCTTGCTGTCTCCTATTAAATGTTCTCTTCGCTAATGTGGTCTACTACCAATATATCTTCGTCTTTTGGCACATCACTCTCCCGTCCAATTCCAATCCAGTAGCCGGTGTTCCCGTTCCGTTTTTCGATTTTCATTCCCTTGTCCAGTAGGTGTCTGTCCATCTTGTGGAGCAAAGCCTGAAGTGTGGATCCTGTTGGTTTTGGCCGAAGCCCGTTTATGTATAGGCTCTCTAAATCTTTGCGTTTGATGCTGATCTTGGGGTGGAACACCAAGTGATGTGCTTCCAAACAGGAATAGAAACTCTCAAGGTCGCCGGACTCAATCTCGTCCCAGTTCATCCTGCTGCTGTCAATCTCATGGCTCCTGCTCACCCGGGCGTATGCTTCCCGAGCCTTGAACAGAAGATGCTTCTTCTCATCAATCAGCCCTTGCTCCCAAGGAAGATCAATGCCCACCGAGGAGTCATCCGTCCTTGGAGACAGCTTCACCATGAGAAGCCGGGAGCGTTCGTTCTTGACGCTCGAAGAGATCTTTGGGTAGTAATTCGACATGATGATAACCTTGGAGTACGCATTCGCCGTGTACATCTTCTTGCCTTTGGGGTTGATTGTGATGTTGTCCCCGCCTGTGATTTTGTGAATCTCCTCATGCACCACCGCTCCATACATCTTGCTGTCGGAGTCCACGAGAAGTCTCTTGCCGATGCGTCCTTCCGCTCCGTGGTTGTTGGATAGGGTGGCAGCATCAAACGTCCCACAGGCATTTCCCAACCAAGCAGCAAGGGTTTTAGACACCGAAGTCTTTCCTCCTCCTCCGGCGTCACGCACCCAGAGAAGTTGTCGGCCTCTGTCTTGCACACAGAAGACAGACCAAATGAACGCCAGGAATTCGTCCTGCAAATCTACACGGGCAAGGAATTGATCCCAACATGGAGTTGGTCCCTCTTCGACTTCCAGTGGAATATAGTGCTGACACGGTTCAGAAGAAGAATTGGAGCAGTAAGGAGCATCGACACCAAACTCAATTCCGGGGATCATTCTGGCAGAATCGAGTATGTAGCTCAAGGTTTCTTTGAGTCTATTCTTGGTCAGTTTTTTGGACGGGAAGATGTCCATCATTCGCATTACAGGCCCATGGATTAAGGGCAGAGAAGTTATCTGAGACTCGAGAGATTCCACATCCGCTGGGAGTCGAATCATCTCGTATGCTTGTTGTGATTTCCTGACGTACAGAAACCTAGCGGTACTTCCCGGAAGCTGTGGGGACATGCGAATCTGGGGGAAGATTTCTTTCTCGAATATCTGTACGATTTTCTGTTCTGCCTCCTTCTTCTCGGCTACCTGTTTATCCTTCTCCTTCTCCTTGAGAGTATCACTGAGTTGTTTATACAACACATTCACTTCAGCTCGGGAAGCGGTTTTCATTTTTTCAAGGATTTCAGAGATCTCTGGGTCTGTCGAAGACTCTTGACTCGGAGCTTGGGTCATGGTACGACCTTCTTATTGGGAGAGGATCGATCCATCGCACCACGTTCAGGTCGGTCCTCTCTGTTCACTGCCTCCTTCGTACCTCGCCCCCTTTCTCCCGTCAAGAATCCCGACCCCTGAAATAATAAAAAAATCTGAAAAAAAGAGAATCGAGAGGAGGGGGAGGGGGGAAATTGCTAGAGTCTGATATAAGATTAGAATGCATTCAAAAATATGTATATACATTATTAGATAGTGCGATCGGAGGGATTTTTCCGATATTCAGTGAGAAGTCCTGTTGACCATGCGAACCAGAAAGCTATCATTGCTGCGTCTATCTCTCCGTCTTTGCGCAGTTTCCCATCTGGATACACGATGTTATAGCATTCCATCGTCTTTGCTTTGCTGTCACCAGAGTCTTTTGATTTTCTGCACAGGCTGTGAATCACCCGAGTCCAGGTGGAAGGGTATACCAAGGCAATACCTATACCTTGGAGTTGGAGACAGGCATGGACTATACCCCAGTTGATACCCACAGTCCCGACAGAGCCAGCAGCATTGCCTCCCAGGAACAGGGGTTGCTCGAGCACAGCTATGTCAGGGTTCAGTCTTTGGAGAAGAGAGGATAGGGAAATGGGATCGACTCGGCTATGCCCATCCTTGGTTACGATAGGCATTCGTATGGCCTCGGAAACGTGTCCTGAGACTAAGAGGACAAGAGCCCCTTTGATGCCCGGGTCTATGCCTAGGATGCGGCGGGGGTTTCCACACAGACGGGCTGGGCTTTTTTTGGCGGGAGGGTTTTCTCCAATGCCTCAATTCGTTTCTCGAGCCTCAGGATGGCGTCTTCCCACTTGGGGGCTGTCTCGATAGGCTCGACCAGCAAATCTTCAACCACGGCTTCCTTTGCCACTACTGTGGGGGTCTTCTTGGGTCTTCCCATGTCACTGCGCCTCCGGGGATGCTATCCCCTGCTCTGAAAGGTTCTTCTGTCTCTGCCTCAGGATCTCCTTGCGAAGCTGGGGAGAGTCTCCGTCATGCAATACCTTGCCAGCGTAATGCCTTCTCTGTTCCTCGGAGAAGGTACCTATGCCTTTGTCCTCTGCCAAGCCTATCTCAATGGCACAGGTGGGATCTTCCAAAGCGGTAAACTTCTTCCTGAATCCCTTGCTGTCTGTGAGTTCGTTGCAGTCGGACATGTAATTGAGCTGCGACCAAAACTCGTAGGTGATCTCCATGGGAGTCCCACAGCAATCACCAGGGTGAGCCGTCTGATCCATCGCCACACGTTTGCATGTGCTGCACTTGTAGTCATGTGTTACCATTACCATATCACGGCCCCTTACACCAATCAGTTACGGCCTTTGTGCCCCCATCGTAGGGCACAGCCAGTTTATTTTTCAACAGTTCAGTGGCCACGTCAAGCTTCCCGATGCGTACTCCGGCATCGATTCGAAAGTATTTATCCCGGCTTGGCTCAACCAAATCCACCTTTTGATTGAGCACCAAGGTGGTCACTAACCCCTTGGCAAGCTCGGCCTTGTGAGCCTCACAAGGGTTATCTGAATACATCTCTGGAGCATCGATACCCCGTATACGAACCGGCATATCCTTTCCGAACAGAGGATGCACCGACAGAATGTTTACCGTAATAGTGTCTCCATCGTACACCTTTGTCACTTCCACACAGGGAAAGAGCCCCAGTCTAAGGGCGCACACCACCCATAGTTTGGTCATCTCTCCTCCCCGAAAGGAATAGTCTCGGCGCAAGTATCCACCCGGTCTTCAAACGAGCGGTCAGGATACTCAGCAAGGGCTTCGTAGGCACACACGTGCAGGTCAACCATACACTGAGACACTGCTGCCGGTTCCTGCAGGAAGGCACAATATACAAACAGCAGCTCTAAGACCGACATGAGAAACCTCCACCGAACTTGCGTTTGCTGCCGCTCTTGAGAATCAGTTCCATAAGATCTGGCCTGTTGGTTTTAATCCACCTACGCAGCGTTTGGTCTGAACCGATACCGAGACTACGCATTATCTGGTTGATGCTCTTCCCGTCCAGCGCCATTGCTTCTATCTTCTTCTCGTTCTGTGCTATGAATTCTGGCGTCGTTCGGGATCTCTTGCTTGTCACGTGCATAGAGTCGCCTAGATATAATCTCGGTAAATTCACGTTTGCTCTCTCCTTTCATCTTCTCACAAATTCCTGGAGCCTCTTGGTTCCACTTATTTACGGCATCTTCCAACGTCTGGACATACTCTTTTGGTTGCCCGAACAGCACACAGAATACCTTCTTCCTAAGCTTAGGCTTCGAGATCATCTTCTCCAACACATCATAGTAACCACGGTACCGATAGCTCTGCAGCGCAGCATACACGTGGCCAAAGGTGATGGGGATTTCAAACACCAGCTCCTCAAGCCTTCGGTACTTGAAGATGGCCTTGACCAGCTCGAGCATTCTCTCCTTCTCCGTTGAGGGAAGGGTGCGAATCACCGGGCGGTCGAGGCCGTTGTACTCAATGTAAATCGGGCAGGGCGAGGTAAAGATTTCAGCGGGAGCTCTCGTCTTCCCTGTCTTGCTCGCCTTGGTTTTGAACAGGCTCCACTTGTTCTCCCCTGTCTGCCTGACTTCCAAGGTGACCATTCGTTTGTCGGCACCGAAGTACCGAACCATGGTGGGATATGGGTTCATTGTTTCTCCGGCGGCAGCACAAGGTCAGCGATTGTCTTCAGGTCGTGTACGTCCTGCTTCTCTGCCAAGTGACACAGGGGATCGTAAGGACACGCCAAGCAAGGGGACTTCTTCGGGGTGTCGAGTCCCTTCGGCCTGTCCGGGAGTTGGTTCCGGTTGAAATACCCAAAGAGCTCTTGGATGCCATCCACCACAGGAACCGGGGAATAGGAGGTCAGTCCCATGTTGACGGACACCTTCTCATTCTTCGTGCTCACAAAGAAGGGACGATAGAAGGGCTTGAGGGTCTGGCTGAAGTAGTACAGCGTCTTCGGCTGCACGTAGTGGATGTGGCACACCTTGCCTTGGTGAAGCTGCGAATACCACCCGGCAATGAGAACGTCCTCGGCATTCGGCTGCTGCCGGGCGTTCAAGTTATGGGCAGCGGATGCGGACAACACCGGAACCGCAACCACCGGGAGTCCTCGGGCGTCGGTGGGAACAATGGCCACCCACGTCCCGGTGGTGGTCTGCTCAATGATGGTACGCTCTCCCACCGAGAATACCTTGGCGGCAGCGTCAATCATCGCTTCCATCACGGCGTCGATCATCTTGAGTCCCCTCTGGTGATGGATGCCTGTCTTCTTGTACAGCACATACCGAGGGCACCTGCGAGGGCTGTCACACCTGAACGTCTTGTCATCCTTGAAATAAAATGCGAGGTCGAAAACCTTAACTTCCATGCTGTCTCCTTCTACTGTGGTTGTCTGTTGACTCTACACTATTTGGTTGCTACACTTCAAGTATTCATTCGAGAAAGGGTAAAACATGAAATTTTCCGAGTACTTAGATTCCGTCACCAGAACAGCAAATGGCGAGCTCTCCCTGGAATTGCAGGTTCTTAACGCCTCTTTGTCCTTCTTTGAAGAAACCGGCGAGGTCATCTCGCATTACAAAAAGCACATGTTTCACGGGCATCCCCTCTCCTCACCCAAAGTCGAATCTGAGTTAGGGGATGTCCTTTTCTACCTCTCGTGGCTCTTCCTCTGCGCCAACGAGGGCAACAGCTTGGACGAGTCCTCCCTGGAAATGACGTTCCACTGGGACATCCTCCCGTCTGAAGACATTGAGGTTGTCCCGGCCATTGCCTCTCTCGCCACCGTTGCCAACAAGAACCTGCAGAACGTGGTACAGCATGGGCTTCTGGAGCGCACTGCCTTCTATCCCGGGTTCCGGTATCTCGCAGCCTTGGCCAAGTTCCATAACCGCAAGCTCTCGGACATTGCCGCAGCCAACAGCGAGAAGTTGAAGATCCGATACCCCGAGTCCTTTACCGCCGAAGCCAGTATTGCGAGGGTGGACGTTGAAAGTCCGGTATGAGGCTCGCTCAAAGGGCAACAACTGGGAGAAAGCCATCCACCGCTTCTGTGTGCTGCATGGCTGCTCCGCTGCGTATGCCAACGCCGTTGTCCCTGTTGTAG
>Ga0209288_10000014_pt1 | contig 62665 bp, 82 predicted proteins | sample PPLLaktember2015_4_FD_187261 | JGI IMG/M metagenome (GOLD analysis project Ga0209288, IMG submission 187261) | Freshwater sediment microbial communities from Prairie Pothole Lake near Jamestown, North Dakota, USA - PPLs Lake P8 Core (1) Depth... | ecosystem: Environmental > Aquatic > Freshwater...
ACTATGGGCCAAAGGCAAAGATGGCTATCAGCAGAACAAAGTTTTATAAATGGCTCATTGCTTATGCACAATTCAAGGAGGGCGTAATGCCTGAGGAGGGCAGAGATCAAATGGGCAGATGGATTATCATTAAAAAACAATAACACAATGGCGAGAGTACTAATAGCTTGTGAAGAAAGCCAAGCAACAACAAAAGCATTCAGAGATTTAGGGCATGAGGCATACTCTTGCGACCTACTACCTTGCAGCGGTGGTCATCCTGGGTGGCATTACCAATGCGACATCTTTGAGGTAATAAACCAAGGATGGGATTTAATGATCGGTCATCCTCCCTGCACATTTTTAACAGGGAGTGGTGTGCAGTGGTTATCTCATCCTGACGATAAAGACCTACCATTCGAACAGCGCAGACCACATCCAAAGTATCCCAACAGAAGATACGATATGCTTGATAGCGTAGCATTCGTAAAGGCTTTGTACAACTCAGACATAAAGCATATAGCTATTGAGAATCCGGTTGGACTACTTAGTAGCAGATGGCGTAAGCCTGACCAAATTATTCAGCCTTATATGTTTGGAGACGAGGCTACCAAGACTACTTGTCTATGGCTTAAAAACCTACCGCTAATAGTTCCAACTGACATTGTAGGTAAGGGTGAGAGAACTACATTCGCATCCGGAAAGTCTCATCCTAAATGGTATGCTGAGGCTTTAAAAAATGCCAAGACAAAGCAAGAAAGACAGACATTGCGTAGTAAAACATTTCCAGGAATGGCTAAAGCTTTCGCAGAACAATGGGGCAAGATACTTTAATCATAGATCGAGTACCAGGACTATCGGATCTTGATATGTGGGAGCGATGCGAGCTACTCAAAAAGATTGTCAATACAAAGATTGAGCGTAAAATCGGCAGAGGCAAAGCTATCGTCACCGAGCAGGTAAATAAGTATTACACGCATCCGGAACAATACAACAAGATTATTAACAGCGTAACTCACTACAAAAAACTATTCATGGAAAACACACAGGAACAAGTACAATTCAGGCCCTATCAACTTGATATCATCAGTGAGGGAACTGAGAAGCTAAAGAGACATGGGTTCATATACCTCGCAATGGAGGTGCGAACCGGTAAGACCCTCACATCACTCGGCATAGCCGACAAAGTTACCACCGGAAAAGTACTATTCATCACCAAGAAAAAGGCAATGACCTCAATTGAGGATGACTACGCAAGACTCAAGCCGAACTACTTGCTCAAGGTCATCAACTATGAGAGCCTACACACCGTAATGGACTTATTCAAATGGGACTTAATTATCTGCGATGAGGCGCATAGCATGGGCGCTTTCCCTAAGCCAAGTAAGCGAGCAGATCAAGTCAAAGACCTAATCAAGAAATGCACCCCGAAGGTTATCCTGCTGTCAGGCACACCGACCCCTGAGTCCTACTGCCAGATGTACCATCAGGTGTACGGCATTAAAGGCAACCCATTCTCTGAGTACAAAAACTTCTACCGCTTCTGCGATGACTATGTCAGCATTAAGGAGCGCAAGATAAACGGACTGATGATAAAGGACTACTCTGGAGGTAAGGAGACAATACTTGATGCTATGCGACCATACACCATCAACTTCACGCAGCAGGAAGCTGGGTTCACAAGCACTGTAAATGAGACAATACTTACGGTCAGTATGAAGCCATCAACACACAGACTAATTGAAAAGCTCAAGAAGGACTTGGTCATCCAAGGTGAAAAGGAAATAATTTTAGCAGATACTCCTGTAAAATTATTGTCAAAAGTTCACCAACTTTGCTCAGGAACTATTAAATTTGAGAGCGGAAATTCAATGGTAATTGATACGAGCAAAGCAGAGTACATAAAGTATTGCTTCAAAGATAAAAAGATTGGCATCTTCTATAAGTTCAAGGAGGAACTAAATGCCCTCAAGCAAGTCTTTGATGATAGTTTGACTACAGAGCTGGACGAGTTCAACGAAACAGATAAAAACATTGCGCTGCAAATTGTCTCCGGACGCGAGGGTATTTCCCTCAAGGAGGCTGACTGCTTGGTGTTTTATAACATTGACTTCAGTGCAACGAGTTATTGGCAAGCCAAGGACCGGATGACTACCAAGGACCGACTCGTCAATGACGTGTACTGGATATTCACAGATGGAGGCATCGAATATGACGTGTATAATGCAGTAACAAAAAAGATGGACTATACTTTGCAACACTTTAAAAAACTATTGATATGACACCAAAAGCTAAAGCAGAAGAGTTAATTGATAAATTCAAGATGATTTTTATGGACGAGGATACCGAGTGCGGAAACGAGATACTTTGCACCATCATTGCAGAACGATGCGCAAAGGTTGTATCTGAGGAGGTATTAGCAGCAGAACCAGAAAATCCTTATTTTTGGCAAATAGTAAAAAAAGAAATATGAGAAACAAATTAGCCGGAAAGCACCCCTCGTATGACAAGCTTGGTATGTCAGAGGAACGCAAGAAAAAGAAGCTCGCTTATGACAAGGCATATCAGAAGTCAGAGGAGCGCAAGGACTATAGGGTTGATCTAAACCGAAAGAATCGGGAGTCAGGAACCTATGGTAATGGTGATGGCAAAGATATGAGCCATACAAAGTCAGGTAAGCTTATCTCTGAGTCTAAGTCAACGAACAGAGCAAGAAATGGTCACAATAAAAAATCAACAAAGAAATGACAGCAGTAGAATTTTTACAAGAAGCATTATCTATTCATTTAACACATGAACAAGAAATGCAATTTATTGGACTTTTTCATCAAGTATTAGAAATGGAGAAGCAGCAGATAATAGAGGCTTATCGAGATGGAAGAACAGACCAACAAACTAAAGATGGATTTTATAATAGAAATTCAGAAACGTATTACAATGAAACTTATAAATCAACAAAGAAATGATACCATGCATATGTGTTGACGATAAAAATCGTCCGGCAGATTTCCCTCTAAGCAAATGGGTAGAAGAGGGAAACAAATACAATATCGTAGCTGCTGCTATAATCCTACCACAAGGTATACTTGGCTTCCAAGTCAATGAGATACAGATGGATGCCAACTGCTATCCATACAAATATTTCTCTTCACACAGATTTATTTTTGAAGATAAATATAAAAAGGCTATTTTTGAGATGGCAATGGGCGATCGTGATTACTCTGAGGTAGACCCAGCAATCATGACCGATGTCAGTATTGTTAGCTTCGTATCTTAAAATCAATTATCATGTTCAACATAGGAGATAAAGTTAGAAAGCCAAAGGGCTATGCATTTGATGGTATTATTGTTGGTATAATCTATAACACCAAGGGTGAGCTAAGAATTGTTGCAGAGCTAGAGGATAATGGGATGCTACACATCTTCTCGCCACAGCAGTTAGAGCTACGATGAAAGAGCAACAGATACAATCAAAGAAAATCAAAGAGCTAGAGGCTCAGGGATACTACGTCATAAAGCTTATCAATACCAACAAGAATATGGAAATTTGGAAAAATATTGAAAACTATGAAGGTTATCAAATAAGTAATCTTGGTAACATTAAAAGTTTAAGCAAAAAGATAAAATGCAAGAATGGTTTTAGAACCACAAAAGAAAAAATATTAAAATTAAAAAAATCTAAACAAGGATATTTATCCATACAATTAAAAAATAAAGGAATTTCTTTTTCTGTTCATAGACTTGTTGCTTTGGCTTTTATTGATAACCCAGAAAATAAACCACAGGTAAATCATATAAATGGTATAAAACAGGATAACAGAATTGATAATTTAGAATGGTGTACTCAAAGCGAAAACCAAAAACACGCTTATGAAAATAAATTACAGATACCAAGTTTACATAAAAGATCAAATGGTGAAAATCAAGGTTTATCAAAGTTAAAAAACGAAGATGTTATTTTTATTTTGGAGAATTATAAAAAAGGAATGGGTATAAAATTTTCTAAACTTTTTAATGTTTCACAAACCACAATTTTAAATATTGTTAACAAGAAAATTTGGACCCATGTTAGAATCTAAAATACAAAATAAAAAGATAAAAGAACTTGAAAAACAAGGATATTACGTTATAAAACTTATTGTAACAAATCGTCCAGGAATCCCTGACCTTATAGCCATACCACCCAACTCTGATGTCCTATTCGTTGAGGTAAAAGGACCTACCGGAAAGGTATCAAAGCTCCAGGAGTTCAGACATAAGGAGCTAGAGGATAAAGGTATAAAAGTGGAAATATTTAGAGGAATTTAATTTAATCAAATCAATTATGAATCAAGACAACAAAAGGTTGGCCGACCTATGGCTACTCATCAGCGCACTCAACACAGTACGCTATGCAATCGTAGAGATTAACCCTGAGACCATGAAGTCTCACACCAAAATGCAATTCAAAAATCTCAAAAACAATATTGAGAACTTTTTAATCGCTGCGCAGACTAAGATGCAGACTAAGGAGCGACAGACCCTAGCATCTATGAACTTTGAGAATGTAGCCATCATGGCTGAAACTATGTCACTACTGGCGCACGTTCCAATCAACAAGCAGGAAGAGTTTCTTGCTAAGGTCAATGAACTGGTATTTGAAGTAGTCAAAGATGCAGTTGCAGCAGAGTGAGGAACAAAGAAGGGAGAAAAGAGCCATTGACTTGTTTGTTAATATGTTCGGTGGCTCCTATCAGAAGCTCGATCAGAATGACATAGACTATAAGGTCTTTGATGCATCCGGTCAGCTCATCGCCTATGCTGAGGTTAGTAGCCGCATCAGGACAATGCGCGACGCCTATCCCCTTGGCATGACAGCAAAGAAGATGGTGAAGCTTACCGACAAGCGGCTCAATCCGGTAGCGATATGGTCTTGTGAGGATGGCATTATTTATGCTAAGATTAAAGGACTTTCAGGTACTGTCCAATGGGATGATGACGAGTTTATGATGTACTTCGACAAGCAAAAATCATTTAAATACATTCGATTTTAGCCCTGCGTAGTTTATGTGGCGAAAAACAAAGCTAAGTTTAGTACAGATATCATTTTAAAATCTTCAGCTTTAAGTGTCGTTCAATCCGATGCCGCAGGACAAAATCTTTAAAAACAAATCTAATCATGAAAGTAACAATTGAATTCGATTTAGACAATCCTGACAAGGATGACAAAACAAACCTTGAGATGGCATTAGATGCTGCTAATATGTACCTGGCACTTTGGGAGTTTAACCACAATGCCTACAAGAAGCTAGAGTGGGAGATTGAATCCAACGACAAGCTTGACAAGTACGATGCATTGCAACTATTTTTTGACAAGTTCAGAGAGATACTTGATGATCATAAAATTGACTTATCAAAATGGAGCTAAATATGATAGTGGTACAGAATACTACAATGAAACCTACAAAAAATAAATTATGAAACAGACAGCAGTAGAATGGTTAAATCAAAAAACAAATGATATGACAATTGATAAAACTCATTGCATAATATCTGAATGGCAAGATGGTTATAATGTTGCATTAGAAGATGTTATTAAGCTATTAAATCAAGCCAAAGAACTTGAAAAGCAGCAGATAATAGATGCTCACTTAGCAGGTCAAAATTCAGCTGAGGAAGTCGATGGAGAAACAGAGATAGAATACTACAACGAAACCTATAAGCCCTCTGCTTAGCGCTGAGCATGGACCGAAGATAATACTACTAAGTATTGCAAATCGTATGTTGCCACTGTTAGCGTTCAGGGGATAATTTAAAAACGCATTTTTACTTATTGATACTTGGTTTTGGTAGTTCCAGACAGGCAGGCCGCTGAACAAAAACTTATCTGACAGCTGGAAAGACAGCATTTTAAAAACTTAAAGACAAATACAAAATGAAAAACCTACTAGCATTTGTATTATTTATTGCAGTGATTTATTTAATTGCAAAATCTTGTGAACCATCAAATCCTTATCAACAAGGAATGCATTGGGATTATAGTATAGAATGTGAAAATGGTTTTGTTTATAAGGTTAAAAATAGAGCTGCTATGCAAATATTTAATACCGATGGAACACCTTTAAGATGTGGCCATAAAATTTATTAACTTCAAGCCGAAACACAATGACAGAACTAACTATCGAAATGGCAAACAAAATGCCTTTCATAGATTGGGTAAAACATTTTAGACCCGACTGGACAGATGATCAATGTGAGTTCTATTTATGGGAACTAACTTGCTTTCCATTTCATTATGAAGAAACAATCAAACAACTTAATGAGCAACTTACTTGAGTGTCCGCTTCAATAGGTTATACACCTCGCGCGTCTCATTCTCTGCCCAAGTTATCATCTCCTCCTCTTTGTTAATATCCCAATCATACATCTCAAATGCCCTGTGCATCATCTCATGGTTGATTGTAAGCATTGTCTCAAAAGGTGAGGTACATCTTGTTAGATTGATAAACACAAAGAACGGATCTCCATGCTTATATTCACCATCCTTCGGGACGTAGTTGGATAGTCCGGCAATATATGCCTGCTTTGCATTGTTCGTGTGCATTATACATTCTCTGAAGCTCAACCCATGCATCTCCTCCACAGCAAAGTGGATGAAGATTTCGCATGGGTTTTTGCTTAGCAGCAGAGTATAATTACTTCTCTTTATTTCTTTCATTTTTTTTCTTTATTCGTTTAGCTTCTGCTTCAATTCTTCTCATTTCGGCTCTCTTCTTAATAGCCTCAGGAGTTCTTTGCTCTTTAAAGTAATCAGTGCCTGGGCCATATTTATCTTTGTATTCCCTTGGGTTTTCCTTTTTAAGCCTTTCAATCTGACTATCAGTTAAAGGTTTGCCCTTCTCTGCTTCTTTTCTACTCTGCTCTAATTTGTACTCATAAAGACTTCCTCCTTCGTCAATAGCTTTAAGGTATCCATCAGGATCATTCTCTTTAAACTCTGTTTCATTTTTATGACCCTGCAATGCTTTTTTGTGCTTGTTCTCAGTAGCTGTAAGTTTTATATCACCAACACCAGCATCTTTCTTAGCACCTTTCATATACATCTTTATGTCGTTGTACATCGGTAGAGATGTTCCGGTAAAATTAAATATAGTTTGTGTTGATTTTAGTAAACCATCAATTGCTAATATTGCCAATCCTTCATCCTCAGACAATGCATTCAATCCACCATCTTGGAATTTCTTGTATATGTAATTAAGCTCACCAGCTGTCTGTATAGTTTCATCAATCCTTTTTGCTAATAAAACAAGCTGAGGCACATATGATGATATTGCACCAAGCAACTCATTTTTGCCACCATATCCTTGAACTTTCTCAGCATCTATTGGCTCAACGAATACACTATTCTTTAAAATCTTTTTGATTTTTGCTTTCTGCTCTTTATCGCTTGTTGAATTATAAGCAATTGTAGCGAACATTTGCAACATAGCTTTACCACCGGCAGCATACTTACTTGCAGCTAATGATATGGCATTACCTTGCAATTCTTCCATAAATCCTCTTGGTGTCATTAGCTCTTTTAGCATACCCTCTCCTTTCTCCTCGTCTTCATCATCTCCAAGTAACATAAGCTTCATGGCATAAACAACTGACGATAAGAAGCCATAAGCAGCTAAGTTTATTATAACTCCAAGTGGCTTCTGTAATTGGCTTATTGACTTTATCTTTCCTCCTTGTCTATATACCTCAGCAGCTTCTCTGAAACCATTCAAGAACTCAGTGACCTCTCTGTATGGGTAGTTGCTAAAGAAGCCAAGTATCTGACCAGCAGATGTGTTCTTCTTTACAGTACCCTCAAGCCCAAATACATTAGCAAGAATCTTTGGAGCTATTCTTATTTCGCGTCTTCCTCCTGCCTTTGTTGTTGATCCGATAATCTTTTCAGTCTGAGCGTCAGCAGCAGCAGCAGCCTCTTTAATTGCCTTACCATATTCTTGTCTGTACGCAGCACTTGAGTTGAACTCATCCATATCAAATTTATTGCCTGTAATATCTTTGAACTCATTCTCAAATGTTGGCATCCATGAGGTGATAAGCATTGTACGCTCCGGCAATCCTGACAAGTAGTTCACTGCCTTCTCAAATCTACCCATAGGCTTTATCCTTCCATCGCTGATATCAATAGCCTTATTGATATTATCTCTAAGCCTTATTGGGCTATTTGTAAAGTCAAGTAGTTTTTTCATCTGCCCCTGCTTTCCAAATAAAGCTCTATAGCCCTGAGGAGTCTTAGCTCTAAATGGATAAGATATAAATGCAGATGTCAATTCCACTGCTGTTCTAATAGGGCTAAATAGTGTCTCTGCCGCCCTTGCAGCTAATAGACTTTTGAATACCACTTGACTATCTGTCTTATCAAATTCAAAGTTTAATGCTTCTGAGATGGCACCTGGTATGGTATTAAACAAACCTGTTTTCTTTTCATTCATCCCTTTCCTTGCAACAGACAATGTGTTATTGATGTCATTGATGGCCTCTTGCAGATAATAATTTCTTGCAGTCTGTTCAAGGTTTTCTGTAAACAACTGCTCAAAGTTTGTCATGATAGGACCAACTTTTTGGCTCGACCTTTCTTTTCCGGTGCCTGCATCTATTCTTACTACTCCTGACCCTCCCTCTGCTTTAGGACTTATCTGCTTTGCGCCCCTATTAAGTCTTACCCTCGTCATATGAAAAGGGATTTCCTTGAATGGCATACCATTCATTTCATTGGCAGCCTTTTGCTTTGTGGTTAAATTCTTTTGCTTCCATTGCATAACCTTGTCAAAGAAGGCTTTCTCTTCCTTTGTAAAGTATTTGCCGTCATTGGCCATATAACTATCGTAAACAGCTTTTGGGTCGACCTTTCCATTTGCGTCTTTTGGAAGGCTATTGTAAATTTTCTCAATTGTTTTTAGGTCAGTATCGCCCATGCCGATAAGTCTTTTCGCTGATGGCTTAGCTGACCTGTACCCATCTCTCATGTCCTCATCTGATATGATTTCTCCAAACCAATCTCTCTTTCCAATGTCTTTAACATTTTTATTCGCAGGATCAAATTGCGCCATATACTCTTGAAGGTAGGTGGTAAATATACCCAATCTGTGCATATTATAGTCCTTCATATTATACTTCTTCTTGAGCTTTAAAAAGTCACTATATCCATCTTTCATAAAATTCTCAAAAGATGAAATGGCTCTATTAAAAGGTGATACTATAAACTTTTGCAGCGCACCTGATGTGGCTCTTCCAAGTCCTAATAATCCCTCCCAAAAAGCTGACTCCTGCTCAAGCAGTAATTTTTTACCCTCATCTGATGACTTGTCAAATTTAGATTCATTTAACTGCTCAGCAAGTTTTTGACCCATTTCATTTGTGTATGCTTTTGACACAATCTCGCTGAGCCTGTAATAGTCAAGCTGAACGTCTTCTTTGATATTATTGAGCAAGTCATTGAGGATGTATAGGTCTTCCGGAGATAGTGATTCCAAGTCAGCCTCACTAAGCTCAAGATATTTATTGATAAGTGCTGCCTCCTCAGGTGTAAAGTCAGGGTGTACTTCCGGCTTTAGTCCAATTATCTCTTGCACTAGACCCTTCTTTAGCGCAGTTAGTTCCTTCTCGTATTTCTTCTCAACAGCAGCTTGATCTTTACCTACGTTCTCAATCGCCTCATCGTATTGCTCTTGAGTTATAGCACCATTTTGTAATAGTTGGTACGCCTTTCTTTTGAAAGCATTGATATCTCTTATCAAAGCGACATAGTCCTCAACACTCTTTACTTGGTTGATGGCTATACTCTCAAGCTTGTCGATGAGGGCTTGGAATGTTTTAATGGCATCAAATTCTTTTGACTCAGCTTTGTATGACATCACCTCATCAAACATATTGTTCATCTTCTCATATGACGGTGTCCTTGTATTCATGTCATCCAATGCTTGGATGTAGTCAAGCAATTTGTCAGCAGGTATTCTCTCAGGGTTTATTGACGCAAATTCCCTTACCGTATCTTTCATTGAGACATGATTAACCTTTTTAACCTGCTCTTGCAGTTTTCTTACCTCTTGTACTCTTGTGTCATAGTCAGCATCATTGAACACATTCTCGGCATAGGTTAATAATCGCTCAACCATAACAGGATTATCAAGGTTGACGCTATTGACTCGGTTGATAAGTGCTTTAGCCTGGCGTACTGAGATGCTGCCTTTCTTTTTCATCTCATTTATAGCAGCAATAAGCATCTTGCGCTTTTTATTCAAGTCACCCTTAGCTTCTCTTGCCGCTCTAGCCTCAAGTCTTATTTGGTCCTTGAGCGCAGTCATCTCATTGACTGTTACTTTCTTTGGCTTAGGCTTGCCGATAATCTTCTCCTTTGAGATCGGTTTCTTCTCTGCCTTAGGTTTAATCTTTAGTAAAGCGTCTGCTTGGCTCTCAGTGAGACCTTGTCTTGTTAGATATGTCTTAATGCCAGCATCTGAAATATTGCCCTCTCTTGCCATTTCTATGGCGCCTGAGTACATACCAATAAGTACCTTCTTATCGAATCGCTCTTTGTTTATTGCTTTATGCTTATCCTTTATGTAGTCATACCCTTTCTGTACAGCAGATGACAAGGCAACACCTGCATCAATAGCTTTGGCTACTGTGTCCATTGCTGCGTTCCATATTGCAATAGGTACACCAAGGATATTACTCTGCAATCCACCAGGGCCTTTTATCTTTAAGCTCCTGACAGCATCTGAGAGCTTCTTTCCTGTAGTAATTTCTTTTTCTGCCTTTACATCATATAATTCATCGAGCCATTTGAAAACACTCTCAGAATAATTGCCTGTTTTAAATACATAATCCCTTATCTTCTTAAATTCATTAACCAAGTTAGAGAAGAACTTATCTACTAATGTCTTTGGTTTTTGACTTGTTCTTGCCCATTTAGCTACATTATCTGCTAAGTATTCAGAAAATGAAGATATGTATTTATGCACAGATGGGTCAAACATAGAGACATTACCTTGAAGTAAATGCTGTATTGTTATATCCCTTGTTTCGTTTTGAACTTCTGTTAATGTCTTTCCGGTTAATTTGGCGACCCAATTATTGTAGTCATTTTTAATAGCTTCGACCGTTTCTTTGCTTGCATTTTTAAATAATTCTTGCTCTACTATATGGCCTATTTCGTGCGATATAACAGAAAACAACTCAGAACCTTTTAAATTTCCATCATAGTAAATATAATAAGCGTCAGCATCGCTCATATATCTTTTGGCTCCAAATTCAAAAGGATTTTTAGCTCCGAGAATTGCACTTCTTATAGCTGCAAGAGTTCCGAATAATCCATGTTTTTTATATTGACCTTCATTAAAGTCATTGTCAGTTATTATAAATATTTTTTTATTTATACCCAACGCCTTTGTAAGGTTCTCTACAAATTGCTTTATGTTATTCGGTACGCTATCCGTAGCTGCAACTCTTCCTTGTTCGGTAAAAGGATTTTTAGAATCGGATTGATTTTTATTTTCCTGATTTTCTATTTCTTTTTTTAGATTTTTTAAATCATTTAACTCTTGTTCCGTAAATACATTATTCTTATTATCAAAAGAATCAATATCAATTTTTGTATATGTACCATTCTTGTATCCAATATATATAGGCTTTCCAAATAAATTAAATACTTGAATGATAGCTACACCACCTGGTAATTCATAAGCTACACCCCCAAGGCTTGCTGCTGTAGATAGCGTTTTTTCGGATGTTGGGATTACTTTGCCTATAGCAGGTTTTTTATCGTCTGCTTTCTTGGTTTCTGCTGTATTTGTTTTATTAGATTTCTTTGTTTTAGGCTTTTCAGAAACTACTCCTTCTTCTTTCCCTGTAGCTCCTTGCTTGCCTTTAGTGCTTGGTTCTTTAACCTCACCCCTTCCAGCCACAGGTTGACCGGTGACTCCTTCAAGGATTCTTGGGGTTGCTTCGATAATTTGTTTTGCTGTTTCATTTAGTACTTTGTTTTTATTTTCACCATTTTTAATACGCTCTACACCCTTGTCGATTAAAGCTCTAATCTCAGGACTTGTGTTCCTAAGTCTGTCAAATACTGCCAATGCCATTGCACTTTCTTTGGAGCCTGTCTCGTTTGCGATTTCGTTAATCTCATTACCATACTCTTCCAAGAACCTTGCTGATTTAGCAGTTTTGCCGAGGATGTTTTTAGCCTTTGACACAATTGCTCTGATTCCGGCAATAAATGACGCTCTTTGCTGATACGCTGCCTGTTCAGTAGCGCTAACTCCAAATATATCCATTTGCTCAACAGTCTCAGTTGGAGCTGCTTGTATGTCCTCTGCCATTACCTTAATAGTGGCATTGTTAATATTCTTACCTTTGATAACTTTATAGAACTGCTCCTGTACCTCCTTGCTCTTTATGGTACTACCGATAATAATACCAATGGTCTGACTGAGTTTTCCTTGTGCTACAAGATTAAATAAGCTGTCACTAAGACTTGCCAATGCTAATCCGTTTATAGCTTTAGCGCCTTTTACACTAATGCCACTTGCTTGTACTTGCTCGACAGTCATACCGGTCTCCCTGAACACCTTTGCAGCATCCATGTCAGTGCCCATGCCCTCGGCTATATTTTGCATTGCGCCTTTTAGCCTTGCCTCTGATGCGTCCTTAGCATCAATATATATCACGTTCATAGTCTTTTCTCCGCTTCTTTTTGCGAAGTCAAGTCTGTGGTGCCCATTTATAACATAAGTCTTACCATCGGCAGGGTCAACCCATACTGAGATAACACCAGCTAATTCTTTCTTGAATGGAGCTTTCTCTTCCTTGAATTTCTCAGTAACCCCTGCCTCTTTATCAGTCACCTCTTTGTACTGGAAACGCTCAGGGTCAGCATTTATCTCATCGATTGAAAGTTCAGCTACCTGTCCTGCTTTTGGTTTCTCCTGCTCCAGCAGCGATTCTTCATTAAAATCATCAACCTGCTTTTGTGTCTCATCAGGTGTAACTTCAACATCCTTTATTTCAAGTTCTATATCAGCCACTTCCTCAGCTTTTGGTATCTCAAGCTTAGCCTCTTCTTCTACTTTTTCCTCAGCCATAGGAGTCTCAGTCACCGGAGCTGCCTCAACCCTTGGTGCCCCCATCTTGCCTAGCATCATTTGCTCTAGCTTGTCAGCCTCCTGCTCAGGTGTCAATATCTCAGTTACAGGTTCAGTCTCTTTTATTTCTGCATATTGTCCTTCGTTACTGTCTATCCATGCAACATCGTTTATTTTTACTTTTTTAGAGTATACCTTCTTTCCCCCAGCATATGCTGTTGCTTCCATTTTTGATGGAGTTACAAAAACACCATCTCTTATTGGGAAAGAAGAATAAACAACTATTTCTCCTTTTTCTAATGCATCTTTTGCATTTTCTATTGTAAAGTCTGGCGTTCCTATAAAATCATCATTGTCTTTAAATACTTCTTCTGGAGATAAAATATCATCAACTGTCCTTACCCATGTATTGTTATCATTAGGTGCTGGATTTTCTTTGTTAATTATATCAAGTTGTTTCTTCTTTCTTGCATCTGCATCTAATTCTTTTGCAGCCTCAGTTGCAGGTGCAGCCTCAACCGCAGGTTGTTGTGATGATAGTTCTTTCTGATTAAGAGCGTCAAGCTCAACAAGCGTTACCTCAACAGCAGGAGCTGCCGCAGTAACAAGTGGTTGCATCTTTTGAACAATGTTATTTTGCTGCTGACTACGTTGCTCCTCAGGGGTAGCAATAGCCTCGTCATATAATTGCGCAGCCATCTGCTCATTGCCATCTAATGACACCATAATGCCACCAGGAGACGTAAATACTATTGCTTGCTTAGTCTTTGTAGGTGCTGCTGTAAAAATGTCTGTAGTCGTTTGTTTTTGAGCCTCAGGAGTAGCCTGCTCTTTTTGTAGTAATGCGTCAAGCTCAGCCTGAGCATCAGCTATGTCCATTGTCGCTTCGCCAATAGTTACTGCCGTAGCTCCTGCCTCAATGCTCTGTATAGCAGTTGTTAGTTCTTCTTTCCTTTGGGTTTCTTCGGGGCTGAGGACACCTTGCTTGGGAGCTGCTTCAAATCCTGCTTGGGATTCTCCTTCGACCACTTCTTTGCCAAGTCCGGTTTCTGGCTGTAGAGATACTTCACCTGCTGCTTGCTTTTGAATGGCATTTTCTGTTAGGGTATTTAGTTGTTCGTTAATCTGATCTATTTTAGCTTGCATTGGCTTAACCAATGCAGGGTCTTTACCCTCTTTTTTCTTTTCAAGCTCTTTTCGCTCATTTAACAACACCATCGCTTTTTTCTTGTCAGCATTTTCAAGCTCAGATGGTATTGATTGGAGTAGCCCAACTGAATTGCGATAGTTATTAAGGAGTTCAACCGCCTCCTTATTGGTTATATCACCACTTATGATATTGTTTTTTAATGTAGTGATGAATGCCTTTTCTGTATTTTTATCATTTGCTGACTCTACAAATATATTAAAGTATTCACTTGGTATTCCTGCTATGTCTTTTTTTCGATATGCTGACGCGACAACCATTGGCGTAGATACAGCCACACTACCAATCATTTCTTGCGCGCCAGCCAATGCCATATCAGCGCCTATCTCAATTACTGTATCTGGAGTATCAAATAGTTTTTTGCCTTTCGCTGCATTAAATATACTTTTTGTGGCTATGTCAACACCTTGCTGTGCGGCACCTGTTTCAAACTCCATGATGCCACCCCCTAAAATTCTTAGCGTACCATCGGCAATCATCTCCGATATTTCATTGGACACAATATTTTTAAATGCGGCAGGTGTCATTCCTTCAGTAGCTTTCAATATAGCCCGACCGGTTATACTTTTTACCAATGCTGTATTTTGAACGATATTCTTTACTCCGTACTCCTCAAGAACAGCACCAACAATGCCAATTGGTATCTTTATAAATAATTTTTCGTTTTCACTTATGTCTTGCAATTCAGGATTACTTTGAAATTCTTTATCTACCATATTATTAACAGATGCATACATGGCAGCCCTTCTAAACCATGCACCAGGGATTAACATAGATGGAACAAACTCAGCAGCTCCTAGTACAGCTCCACCAACAAATGATTGCTTTGTCAAAGACTCCCATTGCTCTGTTGTATTCTTGTCTCCAAATGCAGTTTTAAAAGCTTTCCTTGCGCCTTCCAAAAATGTTAGCTCATCCTCTGTGCCATACTTCATGTCTTTTGCAATTTTATCTTTCTGCTCAGCTGTCATATATCCACTCAATGGATTGAAATTTGCGACATAATCTATCGCCATATCAGTAAAACCAGCTACTGTGCCATCAATAAATGATAACATTGAATTGTACACACCACCTACCCAAGTACCTTGCTTTTCTTGTTTCGAATTATATTTTCCTAATGCTATTTCTAAATTTTTTTGTTTCTCTGGTATAGCATCTATTTTCTTTTGAAGATCTGCTCCTTCCTCATAAATTCTTTTTAAATTTTGTTCGGCTTGGAATTTATCATCCCTGTAATTAAGGGTTCTTTTTTCCATAGGAAGCTCGTTGATTGCTTTTAAAGCAGCCTCAGCATTTTGTTTTCTTTTTAAAAAATCACTTGCTTCCTTTGCAGTTCTTTCTTGTTCTTTTGACAATAAAGATATCTCAGATTCCACTTGATACTCGGTTGCGAATTTTTTATTCTCATCCTTGTACATTCTTTCAATCTTGTCAATGCCTTTTAACGGTGCTGACTTTGTTTTGATAAAATAATTAACCGATGCTGATACGACATTTTTTGCAGGCTCTGCTCCAGTATGATATCTTATTGTCTCTACTGTCCCATCTGGTGCTTTCACTTCAAAGTATCCATTTTTCAAATCTTTAAACTCAAATCCTGCATCACCAAATTGGTAGTTCATGTCACCAACAAAATTAATTATTGACTTCTCTACGCTTTGCTCAATTGTTCTGATGCTTGGTCTAAGATATTCTGGAGTAGCCTCTTCAATCTTCTCCATCTTCTGTTCAAACTGAGCTTTTTGCTCAATTTGCTGCATTGGTTTGGTCAAATACTCTTCTCTTTGGATGGGTTGCCCCATCTTTTTCTCAAGTTGTTTTTGGGCTACGTCTGTACCCATTACATATGCAAGGTCAAGCTCTTTTTTAGGCTCAACCTGCTCTTCCTTTGGCTGCTGACCAAGTACTTTTTGCGCTCTACTAAGTATGTCAGTCTCTGAAGGCTCCGATTCCGATGTACCATCTCCCGACCACCAAGAAGATTCCCAATCTTCTTTTTTTTTAACAGGCTGCTCTTGAGCCATTGGCTGTTGAGTGGGTTGTTGAGCAGACACTAATGACTTAAAATCATCAAAAGTACCTAGTGTGCTTTCTCCGAATGCATTGTGAAAGTCCTTTTGATAAGAAGGGTCTGACTTTATAAGGTCTTTAAAATCTTCAAACTTACCAAATTTGCCCTCTCCTCCTAATTGATTATATAAATCAATGATATATTGTTCGTCCATATTATTATTTATTTCTGTTCTTTTTTCTTTGTTGCATTAAGCACTCCTCCACTGCCTCCGCCGCCTTGCCCTTGCGCATTCATTTTATCTTTTAATTCTTTATTTCTTCCTTCTAATATTGATATATCAATTGCATAAGAAGCTCCCAAAAAAGGATCATCTAATTTATCTTCTAGAGCCTTTATTTTTGCTTCATTTTGTTGATATTCAGTTCTATAGTCTAGATTTGGATTGTCAGTACTTGAAGATCCTTTTACCCTTTGTAGATATGTACCATATTCTCCACTTTCTTCAGGCCATGCAATAGTAGATAGCGTTAATACAAAATCATCAATGTTCGTATTATCATTCATTTTGTAAACATAAGGTTCTGGCTTGTCAGGATCTTTTGAATAAACTATAATTTCGCCAGTATCTGTATCATATCTTGTCATTGATTGGTCCACTCCAGGCAATCTTTTAAACCAATCCATATTATCATATTTTTGTTTTTCGTTCCCTAGTCTGAGCATTTTTATTTTGTCAATATTTGTTTGTAGCTCTTTATCTCTTTCCCTTGCTTTCCTTGCCCCATCTGATTCTTGTGGATAAGATACTCTCTCCTTCCTTGGCTCATTATACATATTCAGCTTTACCTTTTCGTCATACATCAATCTTGCCTGACCTTTCATGTAGTCAAACACAGCCGTCTCTTGGTCCTTAGTAAACTTTGGAACGGCAGCACCTGAGTTATCTCTTTCACAGTAAACTTTATTAGGGTCCTTATCAGCCTCTTCTTTGCTGAACGTAGGCTGGTAGTTAAGTCTTTTGTTTAGCGTTGCAAGGGTATGGTATGGGTTATCAATCATCAATCCTTTTAAATATAAATCCTCTGCCTTTTTAAAGTCATCAACACTCTTTTGTATTGAGGTTATTTCTTCTTCTGTATATCCAAGAGCTTTTGCTTGTTTCATTAACTCCTCATTGGTTATGTCCATTACCTCAATGATTGACCCTGCTTTTATCTCAGAACCAAATTGTCTCAATGATTTAATCTTTTCACCAAAGCCCTCAACCCATTTAGCTATATCTGGTCTAACATCATAGTTATCATATTTTCTATTTACAGCAGAAACAAGTTGTTGCACTGTAAGATAAGCGTCATCTCCTTTTTTTAATGCCCTTACTTTCTTCCCATCTACCTCAACCTCTTCAGTTAACCCAACACCTACTGACCCTGTTAGTCCATTTATAAATGATTTTGTATCTGATAGATTGCCAAATCTCTCAAGTTGTGCCATGTCGAGAAGTTCTAAATCCATATTCTCGTCATTTTTAAATCTGTCCATCTTTTCCTTATAGACAGTCTGTATGTTATTTATGGTTGTGTATAAGCTCTCAGTATCATTGGTGATATTTTCACGGAATGAGGTGAAGTCCCTTACTGATGACTTGCCTTGCTTGAGCATATTATACTTGAGCTTTAGGTTCTCGGCAGCATCATTGCCAAAGCCTATGCTCCAATCACGGAGTGTCTTATGCTCGCCTGATGGTATTGCTTGAATATAGTCAAGGTCCTCGCGATAAGCTTTCTCGATGAGGGCTTTCTTTTCGTCTCTTACTCTTTGAATATTGTCAATTGTGGCAGACATATTCCTGCCGACATCAGCCCAGTTTACATAACTGTCAGCTTCCCTTTCAACGTAACCAAAATATGTAGCCATATGCTTTTATTTTATTTTTTTTGCCATTCAGATTCAGGTACTCCTGTGCTTATAGTAGGAGCTACAATGCCTTTACCTGATTTTGTTTTTTCTATATCTTCCTTTAATTTAGTATACTCAGGATTGTTCATTGGAACATCTAACCAAGTCTTCATTTGATTGCCATCCTTAGTTTTAATAGCATCATCGGTCTGTCTCATTATAACACCTGTCTTGTTATCATAAATCAATGATGTTTCTTTGCCTTCTATAGGGATATTATAAGTTGAGAATCTTTTGCTTTTCGGAAGCTCCTCTGCTGAAAACATAAAACCTTTTTTGTTATGGTCATAATCCTCTGTTTTATAAAAATCAACTATTGTGCGTCCTAGCATATCTTTTGAATCTATAAATGATGCCAACTTACCTTCTCTGTCCGCTATGTATCCGTAATTTTTATTATTATCTTTGTTTATCTTCTCTACATATTTTTGTACTTCAGTTTCATTTTTAGCGCATCCTGTTTCGCCTACAGGACAATCCCACTCATCTTTCTCTGCTTCCTTCTTTTTAGACTTGATAACCATCTTATCACTTGGTGTCTCGATAGCTTTCACCTCAGTCTTCTCAGGTATAGTGGTAATGCTACTCTCAATGTCACTTTTAACAATCTCTTTCTTCTCGGCAGTCATTGGCTCCTCCTTAGTAGGTGTAGGCTCTACGCTTTTCACCTGCATCTTCTCAGGCTCAGGAGTAACTGTTGGCTTCGTTTCAGCAACAGGAGTAGCAATCGCAACCTCAGTCTTAGCAGGCTCAGTCTTTGCAGGCTCTATTGTAGTTTGCTCAGTCTTTTCAGGCTCAGCAGTAGCTACAGGAGCAGCTGTAGATGTTCTGCCAACTAATAAACCAAGGGCATTCTTATCTTTTTTAAATCCGTCTTTTTGTGCAAAATCAAAAGCATAGCTAAGCACTTCGTCATTTGTTTGAAGAAGCTTAACAAAGTCCTCTTTGCTTTTTTTAAAGCCATCAGACGTAGCCCAATTGTAAAGATAATCTATTACTTCCTCTTCCATAGCTTTTATTAGAATCTATCCCAAATTGATCTAGGTTGATTAGGATTTTCAGAAGGTGCCATAACCCCATATCCAGGGAAAGTTTGAAACTGAGAAAATGGGTCGTATGGATCAGGCTGTAGCATAGGACCAGTCCCTGGAGGCATTAGCTGCTGTTGTACAGCAGGTGTGGATCCAAATAAGTCATATTGCTTGACATACTTCCTACCCTTGCCTGTCATATATGACTCAAAATCTGCCTGCTTCATCTTTCCTACATCTAGTCCAAACTTTTTCTGTATAGCCTGTTGATAGGTCATTGGCTTACCGTCAATCATATACTCAGCGCCCAACTGCCCAGCAGCAGCCCTCTTGCTATACTCAGCTTGTTGTGCCCCGAATTGCTTGCTAGCTTTAGTCTGCATATACAATGGCACCATCTCAGCAGCGTATCCTGCCATGCCTGCCATGCCCTGAAAGCCTTGAGTCATTGCCGCTGCTCTTGCCTCTTGAGCGTCAGCTGCTGCAAGTTGTGCGCCCTGCACCTCACCTAAGTCAAGCTGCACGTTTACGTCTCTAAGCCTTGACTCCTCGTCAGCTGACAGCTTCTCAAGGGCCATAAGCTCTTGACCCATTGCTGTTCTGATACCTTGCTGTTGCTCGTTCTGCGCAGCCTGTAGCCTGCCTGCTGTTGCCGCAGCGCCTCTGTCGGCCTCTTTAGCTGCCTCTAATGACTGTGCGCCTTGTACAAGCATTGCCTCTCTCTGTAGCTCATAAGGCTCTTTCATAATGCTGAGCTGGTCCATATAGTTTACCTCAAGCTTCTTTCTTGCTTGCTGCATAGCCTGCTCTGCCTTAGCATTTGCTTGTTTGTAAAGCTGTTGTTGTTTGGCGGCCTGCGTGAATGACATGGCTGTTGTTATCCCTGTCGTTGCAAGTCCTATTGCTGCTCCTGTTACTGCTGCCATAGTTATAGTATTTTTATCATCTCACCGACATACTCATCGCCCTTTGTATAGCCTAGCTCTTTGTATGTCTCAATAAGACTTTGGTGTTTAATCAATGCGTAACAATATTTAAATCCTGTGCTTTTGCTTATCTCGGTCAGTGTCGCTATCAGATTTCTTATCGCTTCACTCCTCTGCGGCTTCTTCCTGTACTCCTTGTTTGAGATAATCCAGTCAACCCATGCCACTCTTGAGTTTGTTGCGTACATATACCCTGCACATACCGGCACATCACCATCTAATACCATCAAGCCGCCTGCACCATCATCAGGTAGGAAATCTCTCGTAGGAGCTGTCCATCCCCAATCGGCCCACCACCCTTTTAGGGTATCGTCATAGTCCTCGTATGTCAATGGTCTTATATTAAGCATTCACAAAATTAGGGAAAACTTTTCATAACTTCAGACTCTACAGCAAATAATTCTATTTTTGATGTAGAGGAATTTGTAATCTCAAATACACAATAATGTCCAAGTACCCCATGCGACTCAGCTACTGAGTTCTTTGTATATAGGAAATAATCATTTTGATTAGGTATTGGCGTAGTGCCTGGAATGGTAATATCTATCACTATTTGGTTTATACCTAGCTTGTAGTTTCTGTTGATTTGTGTTATCTCTCCAGCTAATAATATTGTCGATGGGGTAGGTGGAATCATGAAGTACAGATAGTCGCCTATACTCATTATTGTTCCAAGGTCAACAAGTGGATTGATTGAGAAGTCAATCGTGTCACCTGCTACATTTACCTGATAGCTCTTGCCAATACCATTGGTACTGCGTATAGCCAACTCACCGCTATCATCGTTGCGGACAAATGCGAAGTATGACTGCTCTTTCTTTTCAAACCAAGTGTCAAGGATATAGCCTGAGTCCTGTATGTCAGTGTAGAGTATCGCGCTCCACGTTGCATCACCCTCAAGGTTAAGTGTCTTGAAGAGCTTGTTCTCAAGAGGCACCTGATTGAATACGCTCTTTAGTGTGGTTGGTGTAAAGGACAAGGCTTCGTCACCAAGTATGGTCCACCAAGGTGCATAAAACACATTCTTTTTGGTATTGACATTATGCCTGTATAGATTACCTCCCTTGAACGTGTAGAAGTATTGGTTCATCCCTATCATCCAATCAGGGTTGTATGAGTAGAACGAAGGCCATCCTGCTACAGCGTTACTGAACGAGAGGGTATAGAAGTTCTCGATAGGTATAGGGGTAATTGGTCCTGGGTCTATCGGGCCTGGGTCAACTGGAGTTATAGGGTCTTTTCCCATTATTTATTTTTTATGATGCGCAATATGAATGGAATGCAATGATTACTCCGTCCTGTACTTGGAACGTGTCAAATGGTGCCGGAACTGGCAATCCTCTGTAGTATCCGTCAGGCAGTACAGCCGATCCGCTGCTATCTAGGAATACCCAATCGTATAGCCCTAGTGTGATGCCATCACCATTAACCGGTGCCACATAGTAGGTGATATTATATGGAAAATTACAGAACCACTCAGGGAACACCTCAGCTACTCCAACAGTACCCAAGAATGATGGCAGCTCCAATGGGCATGAGATACCAACTATAGCCTCAGAGTCAGGGCATATCCCTACAATCGTCACGTTGATATATCGCTCGGCAGCATTTGTCTTTGGTATCACCATTACGCATAGGTCAGGATTGCCTGCTGTCAGCTGCATCTCACCGGCAGATACCGTGATGCTAGATGTACCAACAGGGATATAAACAGTCTCGTCCCAAGCATACAAGTCAAGGGTTACAGGAGTGCCAACGACAATACAGTCATTAGGTATATCACCTATGTATGTGTATGCTGTGCTTGGTGTACCTGCAAGTAGCCCGAACCCTTGAGAGCTTAGTTGATTATAGACCACTGAGTCATAGTCAACCTTTATGCCATTGACGGTGCTGTTGACAGCTATGGTGATTATAACTGCTCCGATTGACGTTGGAGTATTCCCTGCGTCAAATGTGATGGTATAGATACCCTGTAGCGATGGAGCCTCTACCGCGCCCTTGCACTCAGTGCCGCAAGTAGGGCAAGCCTCAGCTGGAAATAATACACCGCCAACTTGTTGTCTTGCTGTGGCTCCGTCATAGTAGTAACCATCAGGAGCGACTGTGGTAAGCCCTGGGTCCAAGAACACTGTTGTCGCTGATGCTAGTGTTGGGCAGTTTAGATAAAATGTTTGTTGTACTGGCATAATTTATTTTTTAACCTCCACATTCACAGCTCTCCATATAAATGATTGGATTGCCCTGTAAAATTGTGTAATTCTCTTTGTTATTTGGTATGCATAGGCTTATTGACGAGTTAGGTGCCAATGTCTCTGTGTATGTCTCGGGTGATCCGCATAATCCAAGAGGGAACTCTATAATTGCATCCTCAGTTGCAGTCTCTGGATTTAAGAACACATATGAGTTACACTCAGCTAGACAAGGCTCACAATTGCAGCACACCTCATCCAATGCCGTAGGGTCATAACAAAGCTGCACACCAATAGATGAGCGTAGGTCCCATATAGCGTATAGATACTGTCCGTCAACCGTTGGAGGCACTGTAAACGTAGCGTTATAGATACCGGTCGATGGATTGACAATAGGGGTAGCTATACTAGAGAATGATAGCATTGCCTGCATATCCACGTCATTGTTGCCATATAGTACCGTTGACCTTAGATATCTGAACTTGTTCTGCCCTGGCTCAAATACATACGACACATATGGTGGTGTCTCATTTATCTGCAATGTCATTAGCGCTCCCTCTGGTGGTAGGCTACCCTGCCCCTCAAAGCCACTAGTTGTAAGGTAGTATGACACCAATGGGTTATTTGTCCCTGACGTGAAGATAAAGAAGTTAGACTGTATTGGCGAGGTGAATGGCCCATTGACATAATTAAACTGTTTTAATGTAGCCAATCCTGCATCACAGTCATCTGTTAGTACCACCTCTATCAGTGTCATCGGTATAGGCACTGGGCATCCAACAGTTAAACTAAGCACAACATTCCCTGTGGCTGTAATAGTTACCGTTCCTGTAGATGGCAATTGGGTATTCTTAAAGAAGTCAAAATATCCTGAGGTCGTTTGCAGACCTGAGGTATAAGTAGTTCCATCGTACTCTACATCAATAACAAAGTCAGCATCACCGTCAATGGTCTGCACAATCCAATCCACATTTATTGGACCAATTTTAGTTGCAAAGTCTACACAGAAATTTATCTCAGATGTTATTTTACCTTGAGCAAATGTGAAGGTTCTAGTGACACCACAACCTACGCATTCCTCTTCCATTGGTATCTCTCTGTCGTTTAGCGTCAGCACATACTCATTCATGTATGGGTCGAATGCTCCGAGCTTTTGGTTATTGAACCTTGCGATAAACTCATCTCTAAACCATGTCCTCATGTTCATATCAGAGATGACCGCTAGCTGCTCATTAGAGTATGAATTGCCTCTGAGTTGTATTACTGCTCCTCTCTTGGCATCTGTAAAGAACTTGTCATAGCCCCACTTAGAGTAACTCTCAGGGTTGAAGCTTATGCCATAGTTCTCGACTCTCGCTATCTGTGTACCCAATACCTCAGGTACCGAGGTGATAGCACCACCGGCCGCAGCATCAGATAATAGGTTCTTTCCTGCAAGTACGTATGACACCTTGTCCTCTTGTAGGACTAGCACGTCAGTCTCTCTACCATCAAGGATGTATATGGCCCCAAATGACAGCTCAAGGTTCTTATAGTTGAGCAATGCCCCATTGAACTCATTAAGCTTATTGACATTGGTCTCAGGGTTGTACACACCGCTATAGGTGATGTCAGCAAAGCGCCTTGACTCTTTATAGTCTTGAGCGGCTACTGTTGTCACCCTGTTGCCAAGGTTAAAGTCTCTTCCGATGATTGAGTCTCTTATCTTATAGCTCTCGGCACCATTACCAAATGCAAAGCAGTTAAAGAACCCTGTTTGGATTATTGCAGGAGTGTTTGTTCCTATGTCTTGCGATTGATCGCCGAATGCTCCATTTGATAAGTGGTTGCCATTTGCATCAATTGGGAACGATAGATTATTCTCAAAGAATACATCAGGTAGTGTATCCGTTGGTTCTGTTTCAAAGATAATATTTTCAACAGCTCTAAAAACTTGTATATTGGCAATTATTTTTGATTGTCTTTTTTTTGTATTTGCTCCAGTACAAGGTAGCGTTCCTGACATTTGCAAAGACAGTAACTGAGAAGAAGGATTTCTATAAAATTTCCACCAATTTGTACCAAGACTACAAGCACTTAAAGGAGAAGTTGTACCAGCGATAAATTGATTATCTATAAGACCAGGGCCCCCTGACCCTGTTGTTGTTCCAACAGTAGCAATGCCATCGTTTAATGTAGTAGCAATATTGTCATTTATAAACCAATCATACATATTTGTATAGCTATTGGCTGCTGTATATTGCTTTCTAAATAAATACCTTCTTGTTTCGCATGGATTGTTGCCATATCCATCTCTTATAAATTGAATGTCAAATACTATGATAGAACCAGCAGGAACGTCATAATCTATATACTGCCCTGGTATTGCAGGGTCAGGAATACTCATAGGATATCCCAATGTAGGACAAATATTGCCTGCCGTCTGCATAGCAGAACGAGTACCATAAGAAATATAGGACAGAGGATCTTTATTTACAGAAAAAGTATCTGCTTTTATTTTCATATAAACTCCAGCAGGTGGCACAGGAGTTATTAGAGGTATAAATCCACTTATCTTCGATTCTTTCTCTAGTACAGTTGCGTATACGCAACTTTGCATTGGCCCCTCACTATCTGCCTTTACAATAAATCTATCTCCCTCTTCTACTTTTCTAGCGTTTTCCCCTTGTAATAAGAAATATGTTTCTTGTGTATTAGGGTCTAAAAAGAATATATTTGAGTAGATAGTTTCATATCTATGTTGATCTGCCTTGCATACAAACTTATACCATTTAGCCCAATAAGGTGCAACTTGCGTAGGTGGTATAGTTACGGTGATTGAGTTTGCGTACTGTGAATTTCTACACGCAACGTGTTCATTATTAAATAAGCTAACATTTGCAGGAGTAGCTCTTAAAAACTCATCCATGTACACAATGCCAATTTCATAATCTCTATTGCTGTGTAAGCTTTTTTTAATATTAGAATTTACTGACTGAACAGATATTACCGAATCAGTTATTCTATAATATATATAGGTATTATTAAAACTTGGATTTGTAAATAATTGTGTATATCTTATTGCGATAAATTGAAGGCTTATAATATTACTTGATGGAGATGTGGTTATAGCAATTGGCTCTAGTGGGCCATTTATACCTCCTTCATACTTATACAACACCCCAAATGTATTGTTTAAAACGCAGTTTACTGCATCTGTCATTGTGTATCCATCGCAAGATGTATCCCCTCCTGGAATAGGATTATATATGGGCTTAATATTTAAAACGGTCCCTATTGCATCTTGAAACTCTGTACTTGATGCCATTTGATATACAGATGTATAATCTGTCGGCAATACAAATGAAAATGAAATATCAACAAATCCATATGCAGGTATAACTGGAGGAATGTTTGTAGAATATACACCTTCTAAAGTTGCATCTATTATTAGCGTGTTACCTTGTTTTAGTGGGACTCCAGATAAATCTATATTTAAAACACAGTCATTTATAGTGACTGGACCATTTATTGTGTAATTACCACTACTATATGTAGTAGTTGGTATAAGCTCTGGAACTATTTCCTCTGTAACTAATTGCGTAGAATATTCAAGTTTAGTTGGATATCCATTAGCATCAACTAAATCATATCCGTCAACATAGTTGCCATACATCAATCTATTACCCATAATTGTCTGAGCTTTAGCAAGTCTTGGCACATTGTCATATAACCTAAGCAGTTCTGATTCTGGCAGGATTGTGTAGATTTTGCTATTGCTAAATAAGTATGATTGAACAGTGTTATCACCCCATCCTACATCTTGCTTATTGTACTTCTCAATGACTTTTATAATATTTGATGTCGCTTCTTTAAATAACAAATCAATACCAACTACTAATGGGCCTCCTGTATTGAAAAACACATTAACTCCATTGTATCTATTTATCATCCCTTCATTCAAATAACTGTCAGGACTAAATTGAAAGTCATTCGGGGAAAACGCTGGCTCTGTCCATTGTGAAGTAGCGCTATACTGCCCATCATCATATCTATACCTATAAGCAAAACATATAAATCTTTCCTCTAAAAAATTAGATTGGTCATCTAACTCAATAAGCTCTATTGTTGGTGCTTCGGTAGGTGGCTTCTTAATTACAAGTATTGTTTCTCTGAGCAGGTCAGGCTGTCCGTTATAGTCAATACCTGAGCCGTCAGGATTAGCGTAGCCCCTATTGATATTAATGAACCTAGGCTGATTATAGTCGTCAGTCCAAAATAATAAATCCTCAACAATGTCTACCCCTGTAATCAAATAGTCAGGGTTGAAATTCAATGTAGTATTTACCGATCCTCCATCATTCATGCTAATAATATGGTATGTCAATGCCTGAGACACCATATTAAACGATACAACTAGGTCAATCTTATTTGTTGTTTTACTGCCTTGGAAGTTAGGGTCATGAACAAACCAATACAAAGTCTCTCTTGCGCTGTCATTGATGGCACCGATACATCTAGCATCAGTACTCAATTGAGTTCCTTCATAAGCCAACGCAGTCAATGGCAAGTTACCATTCGTGTTCTCAATAACTCCTGCCTCTGACTTCTCAGTAGAACCCATCCTGACATTCATAGCGTCAATGTACTCCCCATCAGGGACTACTCGCTCATCGAATGTCTTATTCATTTTACCGGCAGTAAAGGTCCTCGTAAAGTTTGCCATTATTTAATTATCTTGTCCATACCCCTCATATTCATTAGAAGTCTGCCAGGATGGATGTTACTAATTCTTATTTTTGCATTTCTTAAAAGCGCCTGCTTCTCCTTTCTAGCTCTAGCCACAATGTACTCCTGCACACCAAACTTACTGTTCAATATCTCATATCTGATAGCAGCATAGATATACTGCTCGAACAATTTGTTTACCGATATAGCTGAGTCATTCCCATTCTCCATGCCATCACTCACATACTCAAGGATAACTGTTGCAGAGAGATTGTGATGGTGGTTTGGATCGTTATTATTATTGTAGTGGTTATAACCCAAAATTGCGCTGTCAAAGTTTATTACTCCTGCCTTCTTGTCAATGTTGAACGTAGGATTGCGATTAGCTGTCTCTGTATTGAGGCCAAATCTAGCACCTATGCTATGCTCAAAATACCAATTACCGTCACAGCAATATCCCTCATGTCCGTGAAACTGATGGCCATGATTGAGGTAAATACTCTTCTTGGTTCCTTTGATTCGATCGTAGTCAATGTTTGAGTATTGTGGCTCTAAGATATTGCCATTTTGGTCGAATAGGATATTGCAGTCATTATCTTGCAAGTACGCCTTGGATGACAGCGTTTGGATATTCTCACTAAGCGGCATAAGTACACCATTATGGTATAGTGAGATGCGCACCCAGTTGACATAGTCTGACGGAAGCACATAGCGCAGTTGATCACAGACACTAAGCTCAAGGGCTTTAATTTCCTTGAACGCGTCATAGTTCAACTCCTGGATGGCTCTCTTTGCGTGGAACAACACTTTAAACCGCTCCTCATTATTTACTAATGAGTGGTTGCCGGTGTGCATCAGCTGAAAGTTATTGACAATGTCAAATAGGCTCACATACTGATATGACCCCCAATTAGCATCTGTCGGAGCGTTACCATTATTGGTATAGTATTGAAACTGTGATATATATGGCATTGTATATTATTTTAAGTATTAGCGTCTCTTCCTGCCTCTTGTCCTAGTGCGTACTGCACCACCTCAGTCTCTCTGATTGTCATTCCGCAGTATTGTAGTATTTTCTGAGCGAGCTTATATTCCTCTTCAAGAGGCAGCTCAAAGTCTTGGTAGTCTAGCTGTGTTTGGTCAAATAGAGGCTCACCGCTTGCAAGAGTGATATATGTCCACTTAGGGTCTAATGGGTATCTAAAGTACGTTGCATTGACCGCTCCGTATCCTTTTATGCTGTTCGGGTAGGTCGTGATGATGCCTGCCTCATTAAGCGTATAGACAGGAAATACTGTTGATGGAGCTGTAAGCAGTGAGTTGTTGAGCATTGTTATCTTGCCTACTGACACCTTCTCAGCATCTACCCCTACTGATGAGTATATAGCATAGGCCTCTTTTACGCCTTGAAAAATATCGCTCGATAAGTCTAGGACTGTTGATGATGCCAGCTCCATTACTTCTGCGCTCTCTAATGTTGTAAGGTTTACGACAATATCACCGTAAACTACCCCTGCTGTTGTAAAGTTTACTGTTGTGTCAACAAGTTGGTTGGCTACTGTTGCTGACGTAGCGCCTGATATTTTTTTGATATTATAGCATAATAGCTTGTTAATCATATAGTAGTCATTGCCTACCGTTACAAGCGATGGAGCAAAGTACTGGTTTACAGTAAATCCTGATGAAGTGACAGCAGGAACTAAAAAATCGGAAACAATAAAATACTCAAGAACCTCAGCAAGCGGCTGCTCAATATCGGCATAGTCAGTACCTGCTACACGGCCATTCTCCATGTTAATCACCTTGTTATATGCGGTAAAGTACTCCTCAAATATCTCCATCTGTGCTTGTTTGGCATAGAGATTAAAGTCCTGCGGAGAGATATATCCGTAGTTGTTCTTATTCAGGACACCCTGTACTGTATTCCTTACTGAGTTTATCATCCGTATTTTTTTACAAATATAAAAAAAAGAGGGTATATATTTACACCCTCTTTATGTTTTTGTTTTACGATTCAGAAAATGTTTCTAACATCTTGAGTGAATCTAAGCCCTCATCGCTTTGCAGGAAATGACCAGCAAAATCATATGGGTCGTTGTTATGTGGCACTGAACACATTTTCTTTTTATTGGTTGGCGTATTGAACCATATTTCTCTGCCATTATTTCTGACGGCAAGTAATTTATCTTCAAAGAACGATCTGACTTTAGCTTGGTATTTAAGCTCAGGGTCATTGAATGCCTGTAAAAAATCAAGCGGATGATTTTTGGCAAACACCAATATATCGCGCTTTAGCTCGGCAGTTGTAATGGTGGTAGGGTCTTTACCGAATAGTACCCTTGTCATCATCTCAAGCTGCTCAATCGTAAGGTTTCTTGCTTGGATTAAAGCATCAACCTCTAGGTTAAGATCTTCTACTTCATCCTTAGCTTCTTTCTCTTTGTCAACTTCCTCGAATACAATACCATTCATTGGATGGTAATATAAAAATGATTGAAGTACCGGATTTGTTCTTGCAACGGTTAAAAATCCATCTTCAAATACAATTGGTTCAAGTATTACATTTGAGTCCTGCTCATCCTCAAAAGGTGACTTTTGGTTAGAAGCGTATCTTAGTACTCTATTTATGTTTTTGGCTTCATCGAACCACATCAGCGGAAACTTTGGATTGTTTCTGGATACTAATGTGTATGACAATGGCGTACCTCTTTTTAACCGATATATCTTGTCGGCATATTTTTTCTCTGACATATTATTTGATTTAATTAGATTTTAAAATAGGAGGGCGCTATGGCAACGCCCTCCCCAAAGCAATGTATTAACCGAATCTGAAAAGTACAAAGTTGTTTGCACCAAGGGTACATACGCAACGCTCAGAAAGGAAGTTTACTTCCATCGCATCCAAGTCACTTGTTTGCGCGCCACCAGCAGAACCTGTAATCCAAGTCTTGTAGCGACGGTCTTCTGTTTCAGTTGCACGGTAGCGAACGTGTAAGAACGGACGCTTAGCGTTTTTGCCCATAATTTGGTCATAAACTGAAGTAGAACCGGCAGGAACAAGAAGACCTGTTACTGTACCTGTAGCTGTAGCAGCAGCCGTAGAAAGACCGCCACGCATGGTTGGGTCATTCAAGTATTTCCAGTCTGACTTGTAGAAGTCATAACCACGACGGAAACCTGAGAAACCAAGGTTCAACGCCATAGTTGCGTCATTGTCAAATAGGCCGTATGATGCACCAAATGAAGGAGTTGCAGGAGCAGCAGTAGATAAACCGTTAAGACCTGCAAGCATACCATCAATGGCGAAGCTAAGGTCACGGTTACAGAATACTACATTCTCTTCAATGGCTCCTTGTCTGTCAAGACGCTGTACGATTGTGTCCCAATCAGCAAGAGTTGTAGGAAGGCCTGCGCCCCATACGTTACCGCGATTGTTTACAGCAAAAAATATTCCTTCAGAACCATCTACTTGAGCAGTTACTAATGCACCAGAACCAGCCTCAGCAGGAACAGCTTCAATCATAGCAGTCTCCATGTAGTCCTCAAAACGAAGACGAGTCTCATGCTCGGACTTTAGATACCAAAGGTACCCAGTCGCACCATTCTCAGTTGTTACTTCAACCCAACCAATTTGAGCCATATCAGAACCACTGATATTGTATCTGTCTTTTAGGATGATTGGCTTGTTGGTGAAGAATACATCTTCAGCTTCAAGCGATCCAACCATACCGGTTGTGCCTTTTCTAAACTCAGAACCGTAAATAAAGATAGTACAAACGTTTGTATTTACAATATTTACAGTAGCCTCATAGAAAGCAACAGTTATTACAAGACCGGCAGCAGCAGTAACAATAGCTTTGTTGCTTACACCGGTTGCATTAACTTGGATGAATACAGTTTGACCGATACGGATAGCAGCTGTGGCTGCACCTGCATCAGCAATAGTAAATGTTCCGACACCACCAGCAACAGCAGAAGCTGTACATTGTGTGTATTTAATGTGAAGACGACCTTGCTCAGCCCATTTGATTTGGTCAGAGTTCGAAGGCATCTCAGCACCTACAAGGCGAAGGAACGACGCAATGGTACGATTACCGTAACGCTCAAATTCTTTCTCGTAAGTATCAGGAAGATACTGGTTTAAGAAGTTGAAGTTGGTAATGTAGTTTGTTGAAAGAGCCACTCTCTCTGCTGCCGGTTGCAGCGCGAATGTTGGATTATTTAATAATGGCATTTTTTTAAGAATTTAATGTTTTACAATCTTTTTGCACTTCGGATTTTTAAACTTTTTCCAGAATCAGGATTAATCTCTTTAACCTGAAATCCATCACTACCCCTAGTTGACTCATTTGCCTTACGCTCGGACATATTGATATTCTTAGTCTTACGCATAAAGTCATCTGCTGCATCAGCTGCGCCTTGCTCATAAAAGTGCTTGGCGAAGCGCTCAGGGTTCATTGCAACCGCTAACGCTTTATGGTACCCTGCTGCGTCTTTTATCATCCCTGTTTCGTCGAGAAACTTCCCGATAAAGCTTGAGGGATTAGAGTGCAACCTCTTCAACTCAGCAGCATCACCAGGATTGAAAAGAAGCTTTTTGTTATTGACATTGAACTCAAAACCTTTGAATCCTGAGTCAAAAACTTCATTAGTCTTATTCTCAAACCATTGACGTTTGCGATTATTTTCCTCTTCGTAAGTTTTAGCATTTCTGATATACTCACGATATGCATCGAACTCCTCCTTCTCTTCATTAGAAACACCTGCCGTACTCGACTCAAGGGGCATTTTATATTTCTCCTTCTGTGTATTAAAGAATTTCTTTGCGTCATTTACAGCTTTCTTCCTGGAAACTTTAGCTTTTTTAATATAGCTTTCATCGTCAAGGTCTTCATCGTATCTGTACTCATCCATCATCATCTCAACGTCATCTTCGTCAAGACCTTCTTGAGTTGATAACAGATACTCTTTTAAAAGCTGTTCTTCCGGCACGGACTCAAAGTCCTTATTCAACTTGAGAAAATCCTCAAAGCCCCTGCCTGTTTCTTTTCTATATTTCATATAAGCAGCCACATCCTCCGGCATATCATCTGTGCTTTTTCGCTCAGACATAAGCTCATCGAATGAGTTAATCTGCTTATTGTATCTTTTCCCGATATATGAAAGAACGTCTTCTTCTTTTAAGTCAATCTCTTGCTGTGGCATAGAGAAGTTTTCCTGCGGTACTTCTTGTGATAATGCCTGCTCATGCTTCTCTAAAAGCTCTTTTTCTACCTCTTGAACACTTTTTTGTTCACCGGTTTCGACTAATTTTACTGATTTAAATTCCATTTGAGTAAATTTATTTGTTGCAAAAATATAAAATAAAAATTAGATTCACACTATCTTGGGTTAAATTCTGCTAAATCAAAACCATCTAAGCTATCTTCATTGGACTCAAAGTTCATCGGAGGTAGATTGTTCTTCCTTTGGTTTATGAGTTTTGACTGCTGAGTGTTCTGAATGCTAATGCGTTTGTTCTTTTCTTCCTCTTTGTTTTTCTCGCGCTGAGCAAGTGTACCGTATTGCATCTCGTGCAGCTTCACGCTATACTGGAACTCCTCTGCCATCAGTTTTGACTTGATGCCTGCTTCAAATTCCATTTTCTTCATTTCTAGTTCAATCTCAGTCTGTATCACTTGAGCTTTAGCTTGTGCTTCGAGTTGTATCTTTTGCATTGCTGCCTGCGCTGCCATCTGTTGGGATTGCATTTGCTGTTGGGATTGCATTGCTTGCTTTTGCATCATCATCTGCTCCATTTTTTCCGCAGTCTTAATGCGTTTGACTTTGAGCAATTGATTTGCAAGTTTTAAGTTTTTAAGCTCTCTAATATCAATAGCATCCTCAAGGTTAATGTCACCTTTTGATAAGGCCATATTGATGTTGGCTTCGAGCTGCGCTCTTTGCTCTTCATCAGGTGCAATCTCAATAGAAATCCCAAAATCATATAGGTAAAGGTCTTTAATCTCGTTAAGTATTGACACATTGTACCTACCAATTCTTGTGGCAAAATCCTCTTTGAAGTCAGCGTACTCTAATATGTCAGCCACACGATAAGTAATGGCTTCTGCTAAAGTACGGTAGATATATAGCCCACTCTCCAAGATATGCCTTGTTGCTGTGTTTGAGTTGAGTGCCGCAAGCTTCTGTAAGCCAACCAATGAGTTCGGGTCTGGTGTTGAGCCATCCCTTGCCTCATTAAGCCCTGTTACAGTGCGTATCATGTCCATATAGTGCTGGTAGTTAGCCAACAGCATCTGCGTCTTTCCTGCTCCTGAGTTTGACGTGAGTTGTGTAATTGGCACCCTCGCATTATTGAAGTCACCATCTTGGGTAAAGCTACGCCCGATAACACTACCTGTTTGGAAGTATAGTCTTAATGCATCCTCAGGATTATAGGCATTGCCGGTACCAAGGTCAACCTCGTTTAGACCGTCAGCGTCAATGAATACACCATCCGGCACAATGCGGTTGATGACCTGCTGTAGTTTTAGGTGAGTAATTTGGATGAGGTCAGCAAATGGTATCATCCTTCTAACCAATGACTCAATAACACCCTTGTACATCCTTGGAGCGCAAGCCACATACATTGGCATTGCGTGTTGTGATGATGACTTAGGCCTAACCATATTCTCGGCCATCTCCCACTTGAGCAGGTAGTTGGTACCCATTACCATGATTCCCTCATACCACACGTCAACAGTCTTATCAACTTTCTCAAAGTTGCCCTCTTCCATCATTTCCTGCGGTGGATTGAACTCATCGTCCTTTGGTATCATCTTGAAACCACCTTGCTCTAATGTTTTCTTTTTATAGACAATTCTCTTGGTTGTCTTATAATTAAAATATAGCAGAGTGCAAGTATCTCTAAAAAATAAACTATTCTCATAATATCTTGCTACGTTATAATAGTCATACCATGACTGGCTATACGCTGATATTTGCTCTAAGTCGTCTTTGGTAAGCTTTGGATTTATTTTGTACAGCTCAGTAAGAGGTAAAGTTTTAATCTCACCCCAATAAAATACATCTTTAAAGAATGGGTCCTCAGTATAATTATGGACTACATTAGCTGGGTCAACGTATGACACTCTAACCCCTTCTCCTAGTAAGAACTCATGCTTTGCTACGGCCATGCCTAAAACGGTCATGTCATAGTCAAGACGCTTTCTGATGTCATCGTAGTGGTTCTCGTCAAATATTGTGCTGATTGCTACCTCCTCTGCTATCTCAATTGCAGGCTTGTAGTTAATCTGCATATATAATGATAGTTCTTCGTCATTCTCAGGAAGCTTCTGTGGGTCCATCATAAATGGATCAACACCGGTAAACTGTTGGATTTTTGCAAATATTTCTTTTCCTGCCATTTGCGTCTCAATCATGTCTTGGTACTTATTGCGCTTGGCAAGCGACATTGCGTCCTGCGCATAAGCCTTTGGCTTGAAGAGTCTGTCTGACATACCGTTCACAACAATGTCAACGAACTTCGGGATAACAGGGACCGGAGTCCAATCGATATTCAGGTACGACAAGTCTCCATCAATAGCAAGTTCATTTTTGTACTTTGCTACTGACTGCTCTCCTCTTGCATAAAGTTTTAGCCTATGGAAGTCTCTCCATCGACTGTAGTACCTGCAAGATGTTCCGTCTTTTCTAAACCATTCATACTGTATTGCTTGACCTACTTGCAAACCATAGCCTTCAGATGCTTTCTCTTTATCTGTTGCCCATTGGTTAGGGAAGCTTGAGTATTGAACATCAATTATTATATCTTTCATTTCATTAGTTGACTTGTTAATCCATCATTTGAATATTTAGCAAAGTTAATAATAATTTTTGTTTTTTCTTTCTCAGGAATATAAAGGTGTTTTTGATTCGCCATTATTGCAAGACCTGAGCTTATTGTTGCATCAAATCTTGTCCTGTCATTTATATCAAACTTTGCCCAATCCTCAAGTGTTCTTATAAAAGGCATAGAGCCAATTACATCAGAGTCTCTATATGTCCCTGTGTGATCAAATCCGATATACTTCTCTATGTATGACTCAATCGCTGCTGCGTGAGACTGCTTAACGTCCTCTGATGAGTTGGGGATGCCCCCAAGTTCACGCTCGGTTTTTGTAAGCTTATTAAAGTTTTTATCTGGTCTGTTCATACAGAATCCTCTATATCCTCTATTTTTAAAATGGTATAATAACCTTGGTTTATTGTTTTCTATCAGTACCGGCATTCCGTAATAAATACAGGCCATTAGTACCTCTTCAAAAAATATCTCTGCTGTTTGTGGTCTTGCTACATATTCCAGGAAAAATTCATTTGTCGGTGCATCATCCATATGAAACTTCGTCATTCCGTGTAGTGATCCGCAGGACCCTCTTCCTCCAACTACTGCTGATATGTCGTATGGGTCACATCCGAATGACCCTAAGTGTTCATTCCCTGGGTACTTGATTCCATTCTTGACATACACATTGTTTGTGTAATGCGCAGGTGGGAACCAGCTCAATAAAAATCTTCCACTTTTATTTGGACTCCATACAACCTTTGTGTCTTTGATTCCGTCTTTCCAAGAGAATGACCCACGAGTAACATATTGCCCCATGACTAAGGAGTCGTTAAAGTCAATCTGTTGGTATATCTTTGTCAGGTTAAATAGCGCCTGCTTGCTTTCATCTCTAAATGCGTGTGACTCTGTTCGAGGGAACTGTCGGTAGAATTCATTAAGTGCATCTGAATCATTTTTAAGCGATTCAACCTCATTCTCCCAATAGTCAATAGCACCGTTTGATATCTTGCCTCCATCGACCCCTACAATTGCTTTCTCAGGCTTTTTAAACACTGGCATCCCATATCTATCGATAAAGCCTTCCATGTTCCACTCCATAGGGATAAACAAGGCATACAGCCCACTCTTTGTTTGTCCGTTGGCGTTCCTTACTGTTACGTCAGAGTCATAGTACAATGACTTGAAATTCTCACCACCTTTATTGAGTGCATTTGAGGTTGATCCCATCATACACTTGCCTATGATTTTACTACCTAAGCGCAAACAAGTTTTTGTTACGCGCCAGTTGTTTAGGATGTTATTTGGCTTTACCCATTTACCTGACTCGTCATGAGCCAAGAATAATAGCTTCTCACCGTCATAGGAGTTCTCCTCAGTATTCTTCCAGTCTATAGTGGTATCGAGACCTAGGATGTCATTATCGCCTATCTCATGCATATTCTTCTTTGTTATCTTGGATGCTGGTACGCGGAACGCCAACTCTGTCTTTGGCTTGTCCATACCATCCATAATAGGCTTGAAGAAGAACGGAAGTTTATTATTTATTGGTACCACCTTATCTGTAAACATCTTCTTAGCATCGGCACCGGTCTTTGACAGGATACCAAGTCTTGCATCTCTTGCGAGTGTGCCTAGATTGACACATTCTGCTGATGTCATAAATGAGAACCCTGAGCGTCTTATCTTGAGATATATCATCCCGAATGACCTTTGGTCTGCTTTACAAGCCTCCCAAAAAAGAAATAGTATTCTGTTTGCTTCACGGAAGTCTGGGTATCCTACGTCAATACTTGACCATTGTAGGTACATATAATGAGATCCTGTTATATAACAAGGCTTCCCATTATTGTAGAACCAAAAACCTTGTTCTCTATAGTCAAATTCTTTCTCTATGTAGTCAACCCACTTGTTTTTAAACTCAGCAGGTTTATCATTCCAATTGAATATAGAGGGGATTTTCTCAAGCTCTTTTGGCACTGGCTGTCGCTCCCAATATTGCTCCGATGACGTATCATTTCTTTTGTAGCAATTGCTAGGTATCTGAGGCAAGGCAATGTGTAGGCCTGCAATATTTATTACCTCGCCTATTTGCCCTGTCTTTGAGATGACGACAACGTCATATTGCTCATTGTAGCCATATACCCAAGTCCTACCTCTGTTTTTATTTGTCAGGGTTTGCTGTGATATATAGTCTTTTGCGACATAGTATAGTTTATTTTGATCTTCTTTCCGCAAAGCCTTGTTTTGAGTCTACCTTACTAATACCTTTATCCGCGTATTCAATTGTCTCTCTTTCTAATTCTATCTTGTTGAGAATATCGAATGCGTCAAATATGGCTAATTTTTTCGTTGCAGCTGCATTTTTTAGCTTGTCTGCTGATAGGTCATCTCCGTTATCTGGAGCGATTATCTTCTCTTCTGCAACCTTTATCAGTTCTTGTACAGCTTTATGTCCGGCTGCTATTATTCTAAGTTTTACTTCCCTGTTGTTCATAGCTTCATTGTTACAAAATGATCGAACATTCTATATAGCTTTTCACCATCAATGTCAAATTCATACTCCCCATTTGGAGCGAAGCAGATAACGTCCCCTTCGTTGACGCCCTTACTTCTTAAATATTCATTAGGGTACATCATCGTCCCCATCAATGGCTCTAAACTAAACGGTTTCTTTATATAACTCTCGGTTGCAGGTAGTGGCTTGACGAAACAATACCTATCATATGCTTGCCACTTGCCTTCACTTTTGTATAAAAAAAACTGCTCCTCATCAATGAAGAACAGGTCGTCTTTAAAGAAGCTCTTTCCGCTTTTACGCCTTCCTTTTACATCGTTATAGAACTTGAAGACGTTGTGGTGAACTATTAAAGTATCCCCATTCTTAATTGGCCCCTTGTAATTTAATGGTGTCTCTATAACTTCAGCATAGCGGTTCGAGAACTTGTAATCCTCCTCAGAGGTGTTTACAATGAACTCTATACCGGATATTAGCTTTGTGTTGTTATATCGACTTCCATTTACAGGTTTCACTATAAATTGAGTCGGTGATTTCATTAAAAATCTATATTAAATTCGATTGAAGTTGGAATCGTTTGATTAAATTCTTTCCAAAGGACTATCTCGCCCTTCTTGTTTATTATGTATATTTTGATGGAAGAGCTGATATGGTCCCTCTTAATAAGATGAATCTCATTACTATCGCCAAGCACTTTCTGCCCAACGATATAATGGATTGCACCAGATTTATAATCGGGACCTATCGATATCTTCCTTATGTCCATTATGATATTCTATTAACCGTCAATATTACTGATGGGATAGCTGGTATACCAACTACAGGAGATGGGTCATAATGCAATTCTCCATTAGCATTATTTGCATACCATCCTATTTGACAATTTGATGGCAATGAAGGGATGTCAATAAACCAGTTCCATGCAGCAACCAATAAGTCCCCATTATTCTCAAGCGTTACTGCTGTTGCTGAGTTTGAAACTGGGTTACCATCTTTTATAAGATAAATGTAGAAAATGGTAGCTCCTCCACCACCTGTCTTTTTAAGCTGTGCTGAAAACTGAATATTATAAACACCTGTAGCTGAGAATGTTATTTTAGTAGGATTGCCAAGTGCATCATTAGTAATTGTTACTCCACTCACAATATCATTAGTCCCAAACTTCATAAGCTCAAATGAAGCTCCTGTTGTTGTCTGAGTAACAACATCATAGAACGAACCATAAGTAGGAACTAAATACGATGGTGCTGTCCATGTTGCTGGAAGACCTGCCCCTTGGCTTACAAGAATATCACCTATTGACCCTACACCCCCATTTGTCTTAATCGCTTGGCTTAGCTCTATCTCTTGATTTAAGTCGTCAATATGAATATAGGTACCATTAACAGCGCTACCCCAATCACCAAGATAATACCTATTATTGACAAAGTCAACCAAGAATCCTGATGCAGTCCAACCGTTATTACCTATTGAAAAAAACTCTTGAGCGCCAGCAAAACATGAGATGCCTACCATCTCAGCGTCATCTGTTGTTATCCGTAATGATGTTGCTGTTAGTCTATTGCTACCTAAGTCAACATTACCTGTTGCTCCAGTGTATGGGACATACGTTGTTGCGGCAGTTGATACAGGCAAATAAGCAGTATTGTCAAGTGACCCATCAGCTTTTAAGAAGTCAGTCCCTAGCCCACCAATGGCTATAAATCCTAATGCAGTAATGTCATTTCCGCCTAAATTAACATTAAATAAGGCTCCTGTATAAGGTACATATGCTGTTGACCCAGGAAGTGACAATAAACTTCCTATGGTAAAATTCTTAGTGTTATTCATGTCATTGACATCAGTGCCAATGAGCATATCACCAAGATCCGGTGCTGTAGTAGCGTATGTACTTATCTTTGCCATTATTTATGTTTTTTGAGTGACCTCTCCTGTTTGTAAATTTATTACTGAGTCTTGACCGTATTTTATTATCAGCATTTTCTCGTACTCAGAAAACTCTTGACGCATTGCATTGATCTGATTCAGGATGTTCTGCTTGTTGAGTTCTAGTTCTCCGAGTGCCATTTTCGCTTTTGAAAAGTCGGCATTCATGCCTTGGATTTTTTCTAGTTCTTCTTTTGAAACGTAAGTCATAATTGATTAGATTTAATTTAAGTAGCAAATATAAATATTTAATTTGAATTTCTTTTAATCGAGCTGCCAAAGTAATATCCAAATATTGAAATTACAATACCCTCAGTGATACCGATTAGGTGAATCCATACCTCTTTGTTTGGTTCCGGTATTGATAGATACACTATTGCATAAATCATAAAACAGAATGCAGCTAAACCAACTACCCCTGTAACATAGAACAAAAAATCAAATTTTTGTAATTTTGCTATCTCTACTTCTCTGCCTCTTGCTGATTCTCTATCCTTGAGCATTATCTGCTCCATTTCGAAGAGATCTTTTGTTACGATTTCTTTGTCCTCCTTGCTTAAATCGTCAGATAGGTTTATTATGTTTTTTACAATACCTAAAGTTCCATTTGTTGGCAGAACATCACCTATAGTTTGAAGGATTTTAGGGGCTTTTTCGGCTAAGAACTTACCGACTTTTGTGTCTTTGAATTTTTTTCTCATAGTTCTATTAGTGTAAAGTTAATCAATTGATTAGACTGAAATATTTTGATAGCTTCAAACCATTGTTTGTCCGGAACTACTAAACAGCCTGCTGACCATCCATCTACATTTGCCAACCATCCGCCACGATGGAAGTTGATTCCGTACCACCCTTTAGTCTTAACCGCCTTGTCAAGCTTTCGGTCTTTGTTGGCATCCCTCCAAATTTCTATTGCACCTGCCTGGAAGAAATACGGAGCATTCAACCAAAGGCTTTTCCAATTGCCCGATGTGACAAATTTATGCGAACCGATTACTTGCTGCTCGCAGGCAACAGCACTACCTGTAATGCCACCAACCGTGAGCGGATTGAAAACGATGTAATCGCCTGGAGTGGTTGAGCAGGTCATAATCATGTCAGCTATCCTGTTATTAAACCTGATGCAGTAATCTGCAAACTTATTGTCGAAGCTTTGGTCGGTGCGCACCCACACAAGGTCATTAACTGGCTTTACCCAGCCTCTTTGATCCATCTCGGCATCAATCCATTGCTTTGCTCCTCCGAGTGTCAATGGGCCTACGATGCCATCTATGGCACCGCTGTAATAACCTCGGTCTTTAAGTATTTGTTGGAATTTTTTCATTTGTCTAATCTTTCAACTAGGTTAAGAAGTTTTTTCATCATTGCTGTATTATTCTCAATGACATTGTTATTGCTGTTTACGGTATCAATAAGTCTTGCACGATCTTCGGTCATATATTGATCATGTCGTTTTTCTAACTCCTGTATTCTTAGTTCGTTTTTCTTATGCCAAGCAAAGAACTGTTTTCCCATAAAAATTATAACGCCAATCATCAGTATGGCGAATAGTCCTAAGATTCCGTAATTTGTCAGATAGCTTATCTCTTGGGGTACTTGTAAAAACATGGGTTTAGTGTTTGTATTCAACTATTGGTAAATGCTTTACCCACCAACAGTCTATATTTTTGTTTTCAAATATTTGGTGTAACGGTATAATCCAGTTTTCTTCTGCATCCAATAAAGGAGTAAATGGCTTATATTCATCATAAAACTTATCAGACAAATATAATCTTTCTTCTTCGTCTAATATACCGCCAAGCATATTTATTCTTCTATTGGTGGAAATGGTGGCGATGGTTTTGGCTTATACTCAATCAAAGGTAAATCTTTTACCCATTGAAATTCAGGATTTACGCAAAATTCCATTTCCTCAACTGAAATTATCCAGTTTTCGTCCAGGTCAGTTATGGGATTAAAATAGCTGTCATCATCATAAAGCTGACCGACAAGCTCATTCTTTTGCGATTCTGTTAATAGTCCTACTTGTGTCATACTTGTCTTCCTTGAGTTGTGTTAAATGCCTGCACGGCTGTGTATAAATTAGCAGCTTCTGTATCTGTTAAGCCGTCACCGATACTTGAAAAAGCGCATTCTTTTGAAGAAAAAAATGAAGCAGTTCCAATAAAATTACTGGCACCTATATAATAATCTCTTGTACTTGTTGTATTAGATGCAGCAGTACCATTTATTATTAAACTACCATTCCTAAATGTTTTTATTATATTTGATGCTGTCCTACTACCTGTAAAAAATCCAAGTGTAGTTGTTGCTGTAATTACATCTAAAGTTGAAGAATTATTAAATCTAAAATGTGTTTGATTAGCCGAACAAGTTGAAATTCCAGTATAAGAATCTGGTGATTGTGCCAATGAACCCATTTCGACAACAAAAGATGCTGTAATTAAATTAGTTCTACTATAATATGACATGTGCCCACTATTTAAACTCAAATTATTCGTTGAGTCTAAAAACGTATTTGCATATCCATTCGTACCATTAGGCAGCGCGCCTGTACTGCTATGTGTCCATCCACCGCTAAAAACCAACCTAAAAGCTGCATCCAAATCCTGCGGGTCTTTCAAATTCCATTTATGCAAGGCAGCAGTACCGCCTATTATTGGGTAGATGGCTTTCATCTTAGTCCAAATACCGTAAGTTTTTAAGTCAACTACAAGCTGATTAACAGCGTTCAAATTTGTAGCACCTGTAAGCCCTGAAGCTGTGAAAAAAGCCTGAGCATCGGCATCAAATACTGTCAATGAGTTGCTTGTTGCTTCCGCTGCCCCTGCTACATTTGTTCCAGTTACAGCGCAGGTTATTGCGAATGTTGCATCAGCTTGGACAAGGGTATATGTTGATGAGGTAGCACTTACTATATTGCTCCCATTTCTTTTCCATTGATAAGTATATGTTGGAATTGGGGAACCTGTCCATGTGCCTGTATTACTTGACAGTATCTGACCTACTACGGCTGTTCCTGAGATGACAGGAGCGACAGTATTTGACGGTGGTATTCCTGCCCCACCGCCTCCTGCGTTCCTTGTCTTTGACATTATTGTATTTGTGATTGTTACTGTTAGCATTTACCAAAGGGCTAATATGTCAGCAGATGCACCTATATTCCATACTTTTACAACTTGTACCGGCAAGAATGATCCATTCTGCACATCTACAAATGTCACTACGTCATTGCCTGCTGTTGTGACTTTTACGTCACCACCTGTGCCTACATAAAGCACACAGCCTGTGTTTTGACCACCGGCCATTGGGCTTGACTGATAGATAATATATGCCTCTGGAGAAGCTGTAAATATATTAGCGTTAAGCGTTAATATTGTTGGTGTAGCCGGAGATACATCTATAATTGTAGCAGAAGTTCCTGTTGCTGTGTTATAGACAATATTACCAGGATATATTTGCAGTGCAGGAAAATTTTTACCTGCATCAATCAATTGACTGGCTCCATTCGCTGTTGTTGTCCCTGACGTAGCTACTGCCGGATATGGGATATCAGCGTTATCTGATTTATATACCGCAAGCGCTCTGCTTGGTTGTATTCTTACGTTTGCCATTTTTTATTTTTTATCGTATGGAAATATTCTGTTTAATGTATCTCTTCGCTTATCGCATCCGCAGTCCTCAACACCAATAGCTTTTGTTACTGTTTTTACAGCTGCCTTTACGCCTGTAGCTTTCATTATCTTCTCTACAGTGTCACCGATTCCTTTACTTTTGCTCATGCTTTTGATATTTTATTACCCATACCAACTCTTGATTTCTCAGCTTTCTTTGCTCTTAGCTCTGATGCTGTCATCTCGCCTTTGGTTTTTGGTGTCTGTGATGAAATCTTCTTCGTTGGTCGGCAGTACTCATTCTTTCCTCCTGCACCGCAAGGCTTATTTGTTTTTGTGTCAACCCAGTTCTCTTTATCCCACCTCTTCAGGCTTGTGCCCTTCTCTGACTTAACGACATTTCCACTTGCTTTGCGGCACTTGGCTATAGCCTGTGACGCTCTTGCTGATGGAAACACATCGTACTGTGCTTTGACTTTTTTATAACAACTATCCTTCATTAGTATTTACCTTGTCGTCCTTTAGGGTTACTTGCTGTGCTGCCACCTGGCCCTGCCCATAGCTTTTTGCAGGCCCAATATTTTGGTGTTAGCTTATTGTCAGCCTCATCGCATCCATGCCTCGCTTTAAAGCTTTTCCGTGCTGCCGCTGAGTAGTTATGACCATATCCTTTTGCTCCAAAATGCAACAGCTTCTCTTGGCCATTGGCGCAAGCCTTGACCATCATCTTTTTACCAGGTCTATCTGAGGACACTGGCTTATTGCAGCTCATCTTGGACTTGTTGGCCATTACTTCTTGTACTTTAGGCTTGTGTATGCTCTGTCTGTGATGCCATCTTCATTTTGTGGTGCCTTTGGAGTCTCCTCAACCACAGTTTCTTGTACAGTCTCTTCAACTTGTACTATCTCCTCAACTGGTTCTTCGATTTTTTTAGTCTTTGCCATGATATTTATTTTAGTGTTGCTCTATTTGTTAATGGATTGTACTTATACTCTGATGGGCTATGCTTTGATTTCTTTGATGCCCTATCTATTGCTCGTTCCTCTGCTGTCATAGCATTTCGCTTTTGGCCTTTTGCTGTGAGATTGCCGGAGGCTGTCATGTCGCCTCTTTTTTTAAGAATATCGACAGCCAATTTCATGGATCCTACCTGCGATGCCAATCTACTGACTAATTGGTTCTCGCCCATATACTTTTGACTGTCGATTTTCATTAGTATCCCTTTTTAGAAGGCATTGCCTTCTTGGCTGCACCAGACATTACCTTCTTGGTAGCGCCTTTCTTAGGCATAGCCTTCGGCATTTCCTTTGCACCGCCTGGGGCTTGCAAACGAGATGACATTGGGAGATTTGGAGTTGACTTTTTCATGAAAAAACTGATTTATGTTAGCAAAAATTAACCTTTTTTACGGAACTGCATACCGAGATTGCCCTCTAAGCCACGCAGCCCCTTGATGTCCGGCATACCAGCTTGTCTTTTCTGCCTACCTGCGCCCTGCTTTAGCTTTATATTCTCTTCTTGCAGATTTCTTATCATCTCCACCTGCTTATTGTTGAAAGTAATATCATTAAGACCTGTCTTCAGGTCAATTTTCTGATATTTATAGCTCTTAGGCTCAGCCTTTGAAACCTCTTTAGTATTTTCTTTTGGCTTTGACATAATATATTTGTTTATTTGGGTCAAATATAATAAGTTTTTCTGATTATCTTTGTAAATAATTTAATAAAATTTAATTCAATGAACGAAGCATCAAAAAATTACCTGAAATACTGGAAGGTTATACGCCAGTATTACAAAGCCAAGCACAAATTAAGCCAAGCAGAACTCGATGTCTTGCTTTTTATGTACTCAGAGAACTATTTTACCAGAGAAAGGTTCGACAGGTATAATAAAATTCTCACTTGGGACCTATCTCGATTTGATAGGATGCTCAAAGATGGGTGGTTTGAGATATTCAGGCCCAAGATGGGCAAAAAAAGGACCATCTATAAGATGACAGGGAAGGGAAGACACCTTGTGAGTGACATTTACAGGAAGCTCAATGGTGAAGAGATACCAACAAGCAATAGCTACAACCCCATGTTTTTGAGGAAGGTCAGATACACCCACAAAGTGTACAAAAATATGATAATAGAGATGAATGAGTTTATTCGACAACAACGACGTCAATCTCTCGAATGATGGTGTGCTGTTCATTTCCGATGATCATCGTGAATGAGTGGCCTTTGTCGTAATAAATTACGTCACCCTCTTTGATTACAGTCACGTCAGTGCCTGGCTTAATAACTTTGCCCTTGCGATATCTGAACTGACTCGCGTCTTCTCCTGAGAGAATGATACCTGAGTCAGTTTTTATCTCTTCGTCAATAGCGAAGACCACTATGTATTTGCCAATTGGTTGCATTAGATTAGATTTATGGTAATAAGAAAAATGTTTCGTCACCGATTTTTTTGTAGAACTTTAGCGTATTGAACCAAGCTCTTGTCTTTGGAGCAATGAGGCTCATATTGCAGAAGGCATATATCCTTGGCTCGCCTTCTTTGATACCATTATTGACAATGTCTATGGCTATCTTTTTGTGTGTGATTGTAGGCTCAGCTCTCCACCAAATGTAGCTATCTAGGTTCACACCGGAGAAAGCACCTGGAAGAAGTATTGCCTTTGTGATACTGATGCCATGCATCTCAGCATGGACCGCTGCTGTTATTGCCCTTAGGCGCAGGCCCTCTGTATCTGTTGAGTCAGGTGTCTCTGACATAAGCATCTTCGCTAGCCAGTCAATGTCATCCCATTCAGCTTTTGGCTTATTGTTGATAGACCAATTTATAAACACAGGTTTCTCTGCTTTTATAAAAACTGCCGGAGCTGGCTTTGAATTGGATAGAGATGATGTCGCAATAAGCAGGATGAATAATAGTACATTTCGCATTAGATTAAATTTAGATTATACAAAAAGGGCTGGGCATTGACCCAACCCCCTCACTTTAAAAACCAAAAAAACTAATCGATAAGTTTATTTATCTCCATCGCTCTGATGAGTCGGGTTATTCCGATACCGGCCCCTACGCGTGGGATAAATTTATTCTGTAAGAACTCTTCAAGCTCGTCAATTACTCTTTGGTAGCCAAACAGCTCAAATAACTTCTCAGCGTATTTGCCATCTTCGATGGTGAAGAAGTTTTCCTTCATTTTCTCAGGATTGCAGCTGCGCTCAGCAGAACCGATTGTCTCCTGACCGCAGAGGATCACGTCAATCTTCTTCGCTGTTCCGTCATTATGCCGCTCCATATTCCAGAATGGATTGGTGCGCTCCGGAAAGTTCATCAACAGCACTGCGTCAGATACGTCATGGTATAACTTTATCTCTGTGTCATTCTCAATGATGCTGACACCATACTCATCGCATACGTCCTCATAGTTTCTGATAGCAGGTGTTTTGAAGCCAAGGAACTCAAGTAGCTCAGTCTCTACTATCGCTAGCTCAGTCATCGTGCCATGGAACTCAAACTCAAACATTGGGAAGATCATGCAGTGACGACCCTCAATTGGCGCCTCCTCATTGCGATAGCTCGTTGACAGGCAGTAGAACCCTCTCTCCTGTGGCTGTGTCAACAGCTCATGCTCAAGCCACATCTGCCCAGTCTGCGGTAGCGGATAGACATTGTGGTTGTAGGTAAACCTAGCAATGCTATGCGGATTCTCGCAAGCCGCAAGTATTGACAACCTGTTCTGCGTATGCACCTCAAGGAGGCCTTTATTGTCAAAGAACTGTCTTAGTAGCTTTACAACTTTTGTGAACTTTTTCGCGTCAATATGCGGATAGAAAGACGAATGCAAAGAATGCTTCATGTTGTGAAATTTGTTTTAAAAATGAACTAATATTTCTTACCGTGCTTGAATGGCCTTGATGCATTGTACATAAGTTTTGCTGTCACATGGAAGTCTATGTCAATACCAAGCCCCCCACACATATCAAGCAGTCGGATGACCGCGTCAGCTATCTCATCCTCAAAGCTGTCCTTGATGTGATGCTTAAATGCCTGTGTAGTGTCGTCAGACTCCGCGTAAGCAACTTTGTCACTGTAAGAGCATAGTTTCCCTGCCCGATGTGCCTCAAGTGCCTCAGACAGCTCAGTAACGACAAGCATGAGCGTCTCGCCAATATTGCGCTCATTGTCCCAGAATCCTCTGACCTTATTGCCCTCGTAGATATTTTTAGATAACTCGTTCAGCATTGGTCTTACTGTTTAGCGTTAATAATCTCAAAGCTCCTACCCATTGTGATGATGGCGTTGGTGCTAAGAATTGTTGATGCCACACTGACTGCATTTTGCAGCGCACTTCTTGTGACCTTCAATGGGTCAACGACACCCATCTTGATGAGGTCCCCAAACTCACCGGTCTTGACATTGTAGCCATAGCCGTCAGGCACCATATCTTCTCCTAATGGGATATACCTGCAATACACTACGTCAAAGTCAAGCCCCACGTTGGTGAGTATTTGCCTGATCGGAGCCTCAAGTGCTGCGTCCATGATATGCCAAGCTATATTCTGGTCATGGTTGTTGCCATCTCCCAATAGCCTCGTATGGTCAATCTCGAAGAGTGCTTTGCCTGCACCTGGCAATATCCCCTCCTCTAAGGCAGAGCGCACTGCGCAGACTGCATCGTCAACACGGTCATACAGCTCCTTCTGCTCCAGGTCAGTATTACCACCGACATATATCACACCGATACCACCAGTCAAAGAAGCAATGCGCTCCAACAAGAAGTCCTTGTCAGTTTTGCGCTTAGCAATAGCGTGAGCAGCCCAGAGCTGCTTTACCCTCTCCTCAACAGCGTCAGCCTTAACCCTCGCATTTGACTTTAGAATTATTGTCTTGTCATTTGACACAATGACCTTGGAAGCATGGCCCAGGTCACCATAGTTGATAAGTGATAAGTCGTCACCGGTTTTCTCACTGAAGTATGTCGCACCAACACTGATCGCTATGTCCTGCATCAGCTCATGCTGCTTGTACCCAAAATTGGGTGGCGGCACCGCGCAAACTTTTATATTCCCCTTCACCACATTAGCCGCAAGGGTATTGACCACATTGACACCACATGGCGCAATGATAAGCAGCTTCTTTCCCTCAGATATGATCGGCTTTAGCACCGCCTCAACCTGCAAGATATTACTTATCTCAGTGTCAGCAACCAAGACCATCACATCCTCAAACACACACTCGTCCTTCTTCTGGTCATTGACAAACAGATTGGACATATAGCCTCGCGCAAACTGCAAGCCCATAGTCGTCTCAGAGTACGTCTCATTCGTCTGCGACTTCTCAACGGTCACCATACCGGTCCGCCCTACCGCTCTGTACAGCTCAGCAATAATCTTACCAAGCTCCTTGTCATTATTCGCTGATATTGTCGCCACGTCAACAAGCATTGCGTTCGTCACCTTCTTAGCCTTTGAGGCCAATTGACTGACCACCTCGTTGCACATAACACTCAAGTGTCTCAACACCTCAGTCCGGTTCACGTCAGGCGTTAGCAACCTTGTCCCCTCTAAGACCATTGCCTCCGTCAAAAGAATTGAGGTGGTCGTCCCATCCCCTGCATTGGTAGCGGTACGCTCAGCTGCCTCTTTCATCATCCTGACCGCAAGGTTCTCAACCGGATCAAACAGGTCAACCGCCTTTGCGACAGTGACACCATCCTTCGTAACCGTAATACTGTGTGTGTGGTTCGGTGACTCAATCAACACCGTGTTGCCCCCTGGGCCTAAAGTGGACTTAACAGCAGCGGCAATCTTACTGATGCCATCTATCAATCGCTTGCGTCCCTCGTCCCCAAAAACTAAGTCCTTGGGACTGTAACCTGAATTGTCAAACATTGTAAATTAGATTTAAAGTTTTAAAATGATACCACAAAGATATAGCTAATTTTTATAACTCCAAATATTCTTGGATTTATATACTTGGTGACTACCTTATCAACACAGCAAGCTGTGCTGATCTGACAATGTCATTTCCCTATTCTCTCTCTATATATTTATCATGCGCAACTATTTTTTTAAATATCAAATCGTTTCTAATATCGACATTTTCGACATTACTCTTTATTATCAACTACTTATATCAATATAATTGACATTATATTGACATTTTAACGACGATTATCGTCATAAAATAGAATAATAATAATAAAACTATAAGAAGAGGTACACGACATCCACTACAAAGTATGTATTATTCTCAAAAAAAAGGGGATGCTTTTTCAAGCTCCCCAATAAGAAATCGTCGTAATCGTATACTATTTGGCCTTAGAAATCACAGACCATATTCCACCAATTGCAGTCATTACTCCACCTACTATCTCAGTAAGTAGTCCCTGCTCAAGTATACCCTTAGCTACCAAGATGCCTCCGGCAAATGTTAATGAGTGGCGTATAACACCAAGCCATACCTCCCTTCTCATAGCTTAATTTTAAATGCTCCCATCATCATCTCCCTGGCCTCAGACATCATCTCGCCACGAGAGTAACCCTCCGCAATCATACCAATCTTCTCCTCTCTCTTGGCCTCCTTGCGGAGCTTCGCCATCTGAGCGATGCCAGTGCAGCCATCAGGCCTGTCGTTAATCAAACGACCATCCTTAACAGTCAAGCCGTAGATACTGTTGTCAATACTTAATTTTCTTCCAATCATAACCATAATTTTAAAAGGTGAACCACAAAGATATAAAAAATATTAGAAAAGTAGAATGTTTGGGTACTATAGCGAGCCTGCGAGCTATAGCCGGATCCGGAAACGGATTTTTTTCGATACCCTGGGGGCCTCGTTTACGTCGTACATGCCGGATTTTTTAGCGTTTTTGTAGACGTCGTTGCTGTCGTTGCTGTCGTATACCTATGCGCTGCTGCTGTGTTGCTGTCTGCCCGACGTTTCCGTATACGTCGTTGCCGTCGTACATCTCTCGCTGCTGCTGCTGCTTTGCTTACATACTAAACTAACTTTGTTTATATCCTAAACTAACTTAGTGTCAAACATACACTAACCTTTGCGTACATTCTAAACTAAGTACTTATTGTACTTTTTACAATTAGTAACTATTTTGCCGGAAATAGTTTATTTTTTTCATTGGCCGTTAACCTGGGATCACATAAAAAACGTCGTATATGTTTGGATTATTTCACATGATCTTTTTACCAAACGAACGTTTGTTCGCTTTTATTACCGCCTTTTTTTTTCTCATTCTTTAATTTTGCTAAATTTTTCTATTTCGCCTCAAATGTAGTGTTAATCGATGTTTCGGAATATTTAACTTTTTTGTGTGGAAAAAAATAACCCTAAAAACTGTTAAAGAAATGTTAAAATACAGACAAAATATTGACAATATCAAAACTAGCTTTACCTTTGCTAACGTTCTGATACAGACACGGCACAAGGCTAGTAAATATCAGATACGAAAAGTGGAGGTAATGAATGGTGTACTATATATTAAGTTCATGTCTAACGACAGCAGTTTAAATCTTGATATATACTAGTGTAATAGTTCTTTGAAATTGCGGACGTCTTAAAAATACCTTTGTGTATTAATCTTTGTACGGCATTCAGCTTCTCGAGGCGAAAAGCGTACACGTTATAATAACCCGTGTTATTATAGTGACTATTAAAAGTGAATGTTTAATAGTATGACATTTGGGAACTAGGTTAAAATGTCATTAAAACGAGGACGTATAAAAATTGTCTATATAGGTTTAAGTTCCTGCAAAGGATTGCAGGGTAAAAAATAGCAATCTACTATTTATCTTTTTGATTTCGATATCAAAATAGGCACTAATTTTAAAACTTTAATAACATGGAAAATTTATTCATCTTTTTTGTAATTGCATTACTTATAATGATTTTATTCAGTCCTTATTTTGGCGATGCATCAAATAACAAATTTTAATTTAACTAACTTTTTAAACTTTACTACTATGTTTAACAAATTTAATTTTATCAGCGACTTGAAAGAGTTTATCAAATCTGAAGCAACAAATTATAGCGACTTTGAGCAGCTTATTAGCGAATATTTAGATAATCAAGTTATCTATTATTCAGATTGTTTTGATATCTGCAAAGGGTTAAATTTAACCGACTTTGAGCATGAACTTTTCGGAACTTGCAAAGATATATGCCAATTGGCATATTGCGGACTTTATGACATTGTACAATGTGAATATATTAAATTATATGACATATTTAATAGCTTAACTGATGAGGCTTAAATAGCCGAAACGGACAAAATTTGTCCGTCTTGAGCAAAATTATTAACTCTTTAAAACACTAATTAACATGACAAAGCAAAATTTCATCCAAGAGTGGGAACAAATAACCCTAACAAAAATATTTGAAATTGAAGTAATAAACAGACAAACAGACGATGTCGAATATTTGACTTTTAATATATTTTTAGAGGGGAACAAATTTAAAGCATGCCACGAGGCAACAACAAAAAAAGAATTAAGAAGCAAAAAAATTGCATACGTACAAATAAAGATAGACTTTGACTATTCAATTGGTGGAAACTTATCAGAACTATATTGTAAGTGCACTAACAAAATTTTAGAATCAGAATTTTTTGAACTTATCTAAAAACATAACAACATGAATATTTTAGAATTTATCAAATCAAAGCAGAAAAGCGAAAAGATAAGAGACACTAAAAAGCCGAGCGGACTAATTATCTATGAGAACGAAAATATTGTGTCAATTGCCACGCTCAAAAGCGAGAACAGAAAAACCGGCGACATGATCCAAATATATATATTGGTCAAAGACATTGACCCATTGACAGCAATAAAAACCGGCAACGATGAGTTAATTTGCGGCAATTGTCCACAAAGACGGTTCAATGGTGGCGGTTGTTATGTCAACGTCGGAAAAGATGTTTTAAGCGTATGGAAAAGCTATAAAAAGGGTAATTATAAAAACATCAAAGATACTAAAAACTGGCTTCGATATTTTAAGGGGCGTTTTGTTCGCTTTGGGGCGTATGGTGACCCCGCCTTTTTACCCTTAGATTTAATCAATGAGATAACAGAGACGTGTGAGGGGTGGACGGGTTACACCCACCAATGGGAGGACAAAGACGAATATAATAATTTTTTCATGGCTTCGGTCGATACTGAGAACAAAAAAGAGCTTGCCGAGATTAAGGGCTACAGATATTTTCAAGTTGTTGCAGAGGACTACAAATTAAAAACAACTGAGACGGTCTGCCCCAACTTAATCAATGAGAATATAAACTGCATTGACTGCGGTCTTTGTGACGGCTACAATAAAAAGAAAAATATTGTGACCATTGCACACGGCCCACTAAAAGCAAAATTTAATTTTAACTAAGTCGAAATGCCTACTTAGTAGGCATCTTTAAAGATTGGTTACCTTTAAACTGATGAGACAAACCATATTATAAACACTATAATCTAATCTATATGATTAACATCAAAAAAATAACAACAGCAGAGTTAAAAACTTTGTCCCTCAATGACCTTGTGGCTATCTGCAAAAGCCTTGACAACGGCAATGGAGATTGGTCCGACGTAAAACCGGATGAGTACGAATATGTATTACAGACTGCAATTGAGTCAATTGCAGATTATCAAACACTTTAAAATATTTATTTATGACTTATGCACTTTTTAACACTGAAACAAATGAAATTGTTAGCAGAGGCTTAGATGCTGATAAAATTGATTATCTTTTATATAAAAAGAATTATATAAAATATGAATTTTTAAAAGTGATTGAAAATCCCTGCGACAATCAATTTAAAATAAATACAAACGGATCTTTAATATTTAAAAATGAATATAAGCCTAAATTTTTAGAACTAAATTATTAAACACTTTAACACTATGCAAACGTACATCTTAAAACAGAACGTCTTGTCAGACGATGAGTTATTACTAGCTGACAAAGGCAAAATATTTAAAGGTGGCTATATAGCTATCTTAATAATACACACCTACTTAAACGCCTGGAATGATGAGCAGACAATTAAACGCTTCAGAAGCGAGACTGAACTACAAAAATACTTAGACAAATATTATCCAAATTTTCAAAACTATTAACACAATGGGAACTTACACAGCATTAGAAATTGGTTTAGAATACCTACCATATTGGGACGATGAGACCGAAGCAGAGACAACAGAAACAACAGAAACAACAGAGTTAAACAATATTGAACTACCTTTTTAAATCATATCACAATGGAAAAAATTATTAAACTGCTAAAGCAGTACGAAGAAACAAGACAAAATCTGTTCGAATATACAGATACTTATTACGATGCAATTGGCTATGACATCGAAGGCTATTGGGAAGACCTTGAAGAGTTAACCTACAAAGATGTCAAAGAACTAGAGCAAAAGATCAAAAACTTTCAGGAACTTACAAAAATTTACGAAAAGATCTGGAAAGTTGACTTCAAATATTCATAATCACAACGGGGTGCAGTATCCGACCAACTGCAATTCATTAACACTAAAAAAATCTAACAGCTATGTTCGAAATTCAAGACGCTGCAAAAGCAGCATTCAGATCAAACCCAAGTCTGTACCCAATTTACTCTGGCATCGTCAGAGACGAAGACGAAGATATGGTTGACATCAACCTAACGCTTCTCGCCATTGACCTATTCAGGGCAAGAGAAGACAAATGGTACACTAGCTTGAAAAGCTACGTTGAGGATGTTAAAGAGGCATTTGAGCAGTACATTGAGCAACTTTCTGAAGAGGCAGTGCAGCTTGTAGTTGACTGTCATGGTGGCAGCATTGACAATGCTCCCCTTCAGTACTTGTTCGCTGACTATGTCAGTGAATGGATAAAAAATGGAGGTGAAGATGACGATATTAAAGACATTGCATATAACTTTGTGGTTTATGATAATGGTAAATACTTAATATCAAATGAGAGCAAAGTGGTATAAATATGAGTTCAAAAATCCTGATGGGGTGGTGGTGTATACCACCATCCAATGTGGGAGAATGAAAAAAGATCAACAATATAATTTAATCAAACAGCTCCAGGTGGAGCATAAAACAAAACTAAAGATTTATGAAAAGTCCATATGATTATAAATACACTATCGAGTTCTTCGAAGAGGATGTAAGAGGCAATGACGTACTAGTCACAGCCTATGCCTACCATCATGGTTTCAGAAAAGGAGACAGAGACCGTTCCGGTGGTCAGCTTGAGCCTGACGAAGACGAATGGTTAGAAGTAGAGAATATGCTCTTCAATGGGGAGTATCTTGATGAGAAGGCAACTGAGGCCCTTCTAGGCTATGACTGGGACGTATTAGAAAACAAAATTCAAATCAAATTTTATGAGCAAGAACATTAGTTTCACTTACGATGGTGTTGATTACAGCATCCATCTAACCACCAAAGAAGACAGCTTTCAATACTGCGGTAACTTTGCGGTAGAGATAAGTACAACGCACAACTTTGTCAGAGTCCGCAAAGAGACTGACGATGTGTTCAGCGCAGCAACCAATATTGTACACGAAGAGAAGTTAGCACTCAATAAAGTGAGAGCATCTGAGTTCTTGGATTGGTATATCAGAGATGCAGAAGATTACTCAATGCTTGGATGCAAGGTCTTTGACCTAATCAGAGCGTGTGGAAAAGCAACCTTGAGTGTGGTGGACTTATTTAATGAGTGTCCATATATCCCATCTGACATCTGCGAGATGGAGGATAAAGAAGTAATAAGCTACAGGACAGAGGACGTCTTATTCATAGACGATCTGACACCGGTGGAATTAACTGACCATCAAAAACAATACTACTATGAGCAATTTTAAATTCATGCAGAAGGTGTACATTGACACCATGGTGAATGGTGTGTGGGTGGAGGGGCTTGAATGCCTCTTCATTGCCCACTACAGAATGTACAGCAAACATCAGAGGGCGCTGCTGCACTGCCCAGGAAAGAAAACATTTTATTACACTTTAAATCGAATCAGACATGAAAGAGACTGAAAGCGCAATTGAATTTTTATTCCGTAGGTATATGGACAACAATCAAAAATTAACTCTTGCCGACTTTATCGAGGCATCAGAAATTGAGGACAACAACTTTTCAGAACTAACTAAAAGCACTAATCAAGATGAATGTAATGTTTGAAAAAACATCAGATGGAAAAGATGAATGGCTTACACCACCAAGCCTTATTAAATCATTGGGCGAGTTTGACTTAGACCCATGTAGCCCGATAAACAGACCTTGGGACACAGCAAAAAACCACTACAATATCAATGATGATGGTCTAAATAAAGAGTGGGAGGGTAGAGTATGGTGTAACCCTCCTTATGGTACTCAGACTGGTGTATGGCTTAATAAATGCGCAGAGTATGGCAATGCTATAGCCTTAACATTTGCAAGGACTGAGACAAAAATGTTCTTCGACTGTGTGTGGGACAAGGCAGATGCAGTACTATTCATAAAGGGCAGAATAAGATTTTATCATGTCACTGGGATACAAGGCGGTGCAGCAGGTGCGCCATCCATATTGATTGCATATGGTAAAAATAATATTGAGATGCTAAAGCAATCAGGCATCAATGGTAAACTTATAACACTATAACCATGAAAACACTAATCAATCTGGCTACTCTAGCCACCTACGCAATTGTCTGCTACTTTACAATATCTTTTTTGATCCATGCATTAAGCAAAGTTGGTGACATCATGTCGGGCATTCAGTTTGTCCTTACATCTGCAATCATTATACTGATTACTGCCTTGTCAGGATATTTTTGTGTAAAAATAATTACAGACAAAGATGAATAGTTAATAATTATTACTACCTTTGTGATACACTAATCAAATTAAAAGAATATGAAAAAGGATATTTTCTTGCAATATCTTGATGCAATTGTGAAATTGTACAAGATAGCAAAGACTGACATTGTCAGCAACAACAAAGCCAAAGATATAGTAGAGGCAAGACAGATGCTATACTACCTTTGCAAGAATCGTCAAATGACGATAACACAGATACAGAAGTTTATGATTGAAGAGGGCTATGACCCGAAGCACTGCCCAATTATCAGGGGTATAAAAAGAATTGAACTAAAGGTAGACACTGATCCGGACTACCAAACCATTACCACACGGATCAATAACAAAGTATTTATTTAATCAAATCTAATTTATTATTATGGCACAACAAAAGAACAGCGTGTTTGCTACGCTATCAGCGATCAACCTTAATGACAAGGTTGAGAAGAAAAAAGACCTGACCTACCTCTCATGGACTTATGCATGGGCAGAGGTAAAGAAACACTACCCTGACGCTAACTATGAGGTGATGTTCTTCGATGGTTACCCATATGTGTATGACCCCTCCACTGGGTACATGGTGTTCACCAAGGTGACAATTGAGGGACAGACCCACATGATGTGGCTACCGGTAATGGACGGAGCAAACAAGGCGATGAAAATTACTGAGTACACCTATGCTACCAGGTATGGAGACAAGACGGTTGAGGCTGCGACTATGTTCGATATCAATAAGACAATCATGCGCTGCCTTGTAAAGAACATAGCTATGTTTGGTCTTGGCATCTACATCTTTGCCGGTGAAGATCTGCCTGAGGGCGAGGTACAGCAGCCAGTCGTACAGAAGCCTACATCGAATGAGCTTGTTAAAGGCGATGCTAATTGGGAGAAGGTGACAAAGTATGCCGTTGACAATAAAACCCTTGGCATTGAGGCCATCTTACAACAGCTCGGTAGAAAATATTCCATTAACGCAGCTACTAAAAAGGAGCTAACAAAAATCGTAACCAATGGATAACATACTAGAGCTATTAAAAAATGACCGTGAGTATTACTCCGGTATTGGTAAGAACTATCTGTCCAACTCAGACATTGGTACACTACTGAGCAACCCTAAGGACTATGGTAAGTCCAGGGGAGACAATAAGTCCTTTGCTGAGGGCAGATACTTCCATCAGCTGATACTAGAGCCTGAGAAGGCAGCAGAGACACCCTTTGTTGATGCGTCAACGAGGACAACCAACATATACAAAAACTTCTGCGAGGACAATAACTTTGAGTATGTTCTGCTGTGGAAAGAGATGGTTGAGATGCAGAAGCTTGTTGACACCATGAAGCAGAACATCACGTTTTACGATGAGATCTATAGAGATGGCAATGTGTTTGAGCAGGCTGCTGTAGGTGAAATCCAAGGCGAGATGTGGAAAGGAAAGGCTGACATTGTAACTGATGATAGTCTGATTGACCTGAAGACCACGAGCGACATCAACAAATTCAAATGGTCTGCGCGAAGCTACAACTATGACAGCCAATGTTACATCTATCAGGAGCTGTTTGGTAAGCCATTGGTCTTTTTTGTTATTGACAAGGTCACTGCGCAGCTGGGTATCTTCAGGCCATCTGATGAGTTTATTAAGGGTGGCGAGTATAAGGTCGCTCAGGCGATCAAGGTGTACCGCAAGTATTTTGGAGCAAATCCTGATGACAATATTATCAATCACTTTATCAATGAAATTCTATGAGAACCACAATCTTTTTTTTATTTTTGTTAGTAGTAAGCGCAAAGGCGCAAGACTGCTATACGCAGCAGTTATTGGCTTATAACAGAGACCTATCCGGTGTTATGGCTACAGCCAAGAAAGATGGCAACTTCAAATACCTTGAGATGTATATGTTCCTATCAAAGAAGGCGGCATTCGACAAGAACAATGCCTTTGAGATGGTGCTGACTGATAGCACGGTTGTTATCGGAGTATTTGCTGAGTATGGCAATACAAAGTACTCTGAGGTTGTTGGATACCATGTGATCAGCATCAAAGTCTTTTTTCCGGATGAGTTCCTTGACATCATGACAAGAGTTCCGGTAGCAAGGATAAAAATGCGAGGCAATGGTGAGGATATTGAGATGCCAGGTATAGGCAAGGAAAACAAATTGATGCAAACTATTTTGTGTATTTTATAATTTTTAAATTCAAATCAAATGGAAGAGAAAGTATTTGCAGATGGCTTCACGTTCAAACGCTCAGAGAATGCTCCTGAGTTCGTTGTAGGCCGCTTATCGCTGAAGATTGATGCAGCTGTTGAGTTCATCAAACAGCATCAAAAAAATGGGTGGATTAACTTGGACGTAAAAAAAGCCCGCACAGGCAACTTTTATATTGAGTTGGATACATACACCCCAAAGGATAATAAAAGTGTCACAGAAGCCAAATCTGTAACGAATAAGCCCAAGTCTCAGCTTCAGATGACTGACGAAAGTGATGAGGGAGATGGAGAGCTTCCGTTTTAACCAACTGAATAGCGGTTACGAAATTTTGTTGTGTGTTTCCATGTGTTAGGGGGAGAGATTCGCTCCCCCATTTTTTGACCCATGTCGCACTGATTTTTTATTTCCCTATTTCTCTATTCATAAATTTACTTCTCTTTATTTTTTTTTATACATACATATAGACTTTTCGACATTTTCGACATTTTAATTCTAATTAGTTAATAATTAACTATTTATAGTTTTAAAATCGACATTAAATTGACATTAAAAGTACATAAAATAGTAAAATTATGCCGATTATTACAATATTCCAAAATATAAAGGATACTGATACCCCCTTCCATAGAGATATAAATGTTATATTTGATAGGATAAGAGAGGGTGCTTCGAAGGACATCGTCAAACAAATCAGGAATGAGAAGAACAAATCGGAGCGCAACGAGATCAAAAAATCACTCCCTGCAATTTGTTTTTCCGGTGTATTTAAGAAGCGAAACGATAACGCTTTGCTTGAGCATAGTGGTATCATATGCCTAGACTTTGATGGCTACGAGAAACAAAAAGATTTACTGCATGACAAGGAGACCTTGTCGAAAAACAAATACGTTTACTCGGTATTTATATCTCCATCAGGCAATGGCCTAAAGGTATTGGTAAAGATACCAGCTGATCCTGACAACCATACCAACTACTTTAACTCCTTAGAGAAGTACTTTGCCTCGAACTACTTTGACAAAACGAGCAAGAACCTGAGCAGGGTATGCTACGAGTCTTACGATCCGCATATCCACGTAAATGAGAAGTCCTCCATCTGGGATATTATCGAGGAGCCTGAGTATACTGAGATATACCGGTTCAAAGATAAGCCTACCATACCAATCAGTGATGAAAATAAGATAGTTGACATCCTGGTCAAATGGTGGACGAAGAAGTACCCAATGACTGAGGGACAGCGCAACCACAACACATACATCTTGGCAATGGCATTGAATGACTTTGGTGTCAACAAGTCACTCGCCTCTTACGTCCTAAACCAATACGCTACCGCTGACTTCGGGCTTAAAGAGATAGCCCAGACTATTGACAGCGCCTACAAGAACGTAGGCAATTATGGAACAAAGTACTATGAGGACGAGGAGCAGGTCAACACCATCAGGGCTAAGGTTCGGAGGGGTGTACCAAAAAAAGAGATTCGCTATCAAATGATGCAGGACTCCAATTTAGATGGCGATGTGATTGACGCAGTACTCCAAAGGGTTGAGGAGGAGAACTCAAAGATATCCTTCTGGACTAAGTCAGACAAGGGGTCAATTAAGATAGACCATTTACTATTCAAAAACTTCTTAGAGGACTCAGGGTTCTATAAGTACTTTCCGGAGGGTAGCAAGAACTATATCTTCATCAGGGTAACCAACAACTTGATTGACCACACCTCTGAGAAGGAGATAAAGGACTATGTCTTGAGCTATCTGCTACAGATGGATGACGTTGCAGTCTATAACTATTTTGCTGACCAAACACGCTTCTTTAAGGAAGAGTTCTTGTCGCTTCTCGCTACCATTGAGATATACTTCATTGAGGACACTAAGCACAACAGCTACCTCTATTACAAGAACTGTGCAGTGAAGATAACCAAGGACGAGATACGCACCATTGACTACATTGACCTAGGTGGTTATGTCTGGAAAGACCATGTCATTGACCGGAACTTCTCTATCTGTGGCATCACCAACCAGTGCGACTTTCGGACATTCATCTACAACATCAACAAGAATGACGAAAGCAGAATAACAAGCATGGAGAGTACTATTGGCTTCCTATTACATGGCTTCAAGAACTTGTCGTTCTGTCCGGCTGTCATCTTTAACGATGAGGTGATCTCCGATAACCCTGAGGGTGGCACAGGTAAGGGCATCATCATCAACGCACTTGGCAAGATGAAAAAGGTAGTGACTATAGACGGTAAGCTGTTCGACTTCCAAAAGTCATTCGCCTATCAGTTGGTGTCGGCCGACACGCAGATACTTGTCTTTGACGATGTCAAGAAGCACTTTGAGTTCGAGCGGCTCTTCTCGCTCATCACTGAGGGATTGACACTAGAGAAGAAAAACAAGGACGCAATAAAGATACCACTGAGTAAGTCACCAAAGATTGCAATCACTACCAACTATGCCATCAAGGGTGCAGGCAACTCATTCGAGAGGCGCAAGTGGGAGCTAGAGCTACACCAACACTACTCAAAGAGTTACACTCCACAAGATGAGTTTGGAAAGCTGATGTTCGGGGATTGGGACGATGTTGACTGGTGCGAGTTTGACAACTATATGATTGGCTGCTTGCAGAGTTATCTTGATACCGGCTTAGTCAAAACAAGCCATGTCAATCTCAATGTCCGTAAGCTATCTGCTGAGACCTGCCACGAGTTTATTGAGTGGTGCGGACTTATCAATGGATCTGAGCCTAATGTTGCCACTGACAAGAGGTTATACAAAAATGAGCTGTACAACATATTTGTTGATGAGTACCCTGACTATGGGCCAAAGGCAAAGATGGCTATCAGCAGAACAAAGTTTTATAAATGGCTCATTGCTTATGCACAATTCAAGGAGGGCGTAATGCTTGAGGAGGGCAGAGATCAAATGGGCAGATGGATTATCATTAAAAAACAATAACACAATGGCTTACTTAAATCACGACATACCGACAATAACCTGCTATATCCGCAACCAGTTCATGTTTAATCATGAGAAGGGATATGGCGCTCATACGCTTTGCGATGTACACTGTGTGGCATCAATTGAGAAGAGAACACCTCTGTTCGAAGCCTTTTTGGAGAATGGGGTCAACTGGACAAGGAGACCAATACACGCTTTCTGTTGGAGGAAAGACGCTGAGGTACTTCCGTTATCTGAGCATATGTACTGGGACTGCTTTAGTAACTATGTCTCAGTACAGACAAGGTCAAGGCTAAATGGACTGAGAGCTGACCTGATTTCCATTACCGGAGTGAAGCGACAAGGCAATTATCTCTTTACTCTTGATTGGTCACACGAGAATCGATCGATGCTTGATACCAACTTCAGCGAGACTCCTGAGCATAAGTGCGGTCATGTCTTCAAGATGGACAATGGCAACTTCTTCATCTACCCAAACAACCGCATCATATGGATGGACAATGCTTGGACGTACAACCGTATTGACAAGAACCCTGGGTTCAAGATTGACATGAACATCTACTCAGTAGAGCAGCAGGGTGGCTATAGCACAGACAATAATTTTATCACAAACTTTGAAAAAGACAATGGCGAGAGTACTAATAGCTTGTGAAGAAAGCCAAGCAACAACAAAAGCATTCAGAGATTTAGGGCACGAGGCATACTCTTGCGACCTACTACCTTGTAGCGGTGGTCATCCTGAGTGGCACATACAAGGAGATGTTCTAAAAATTATAAATAATAATTGGGATTTAATTGTAGCGCATCCTCCATGTACTCATCTTTCATCTAGTGGGCAATGGGCATTCTCTAAAGGAATAAAGGACATTAAATTAAAACAAGATTCTATTTCTTTTTTTATGAGCATAGCCAATGCAGATTGCCCTAGAATAGCTATCGAAAATCCAATAGGAGTAATCAGTACTGCATGGAGAAAGCCAGACCAAATTATTCAGCCTTGGAACTTCGGAGACCTTGCAAGTAAAAGCACTTGTCTTTGGTTGAAAGGATTGCCAAAATTAAAACTGAGTATAACAGAGAAGCCAGAAATGGAATACCATATTTGGATTGATAAAAAAACTGGCGCTACAAAAAGAATGGAAAAATGGATGTATGATATTAGGATTAAGCCGCATAAACTCAGGGGATCTTTATCGTCTAAAACATTTCCAGGAATGGCTAAAGCTTTCGCAGAACAATGGGGCAAGATACTTTAATCATAGATCGAGTGCCAGGACTATCGGATTTTGATATGTGGGAGCGATGCGAGCTACTCAAAAAGATTGTCAATACAAAGATTGAGCGTAAAATCGGAAGAGGCAAAGCTATCGTCACCGAGCAGGTCAATAAGTATTACACGCATCCGGAACAATACAACAAGATTATTAACAGCGTGACTCACTACAAAAAACTATTCATGGAAAACACACAGGAACAAGTACAATTCAGGCCATACCAACTTGATATCATCAGTGAGGGAACTGAGAAGCTAAAGAGACATGGGTTCATATACCTCGCAATGGAGGTGCGAACCGGTAAGACCCTCACATCACTC
>Ga0209288_10000015_pt1 | contig 60420 bp, 67 predicted proteins | sample PPLLaktember2015_4_FD_187261 | JGI IMG/M metagenome (GOLD analysis project Ga0209288, IMG submission 187261) | Freshwater sediment microbial communities from Prairie Pothole Lake near Jamestown, North Dakota, USA - PPLs Lake P8 Core (1) Depth... | ecosystem: Environmental > Aquatic > Freshwater...
TGTTCAAGTTTTTTCTCCAACTCCATTACTTTTTGGTCCAGTGGAGTCAAAGGAACTTCTTTTTGAGAATCTGCAAGTTTCCAACCAGTAGCACCAGCAGCAAAGATACTTGCAAGAGCAGCGAAAACAGAAACAGTCTTAGAAAAACTCATTAAATGACCTCCCAATCACATTCCCAATGGTCGTTGATGTTTACCCAAAAAAAGTATTTCTGGTTCTCTGATGCAAGAAATAGCATACCATCTCCTTTGTCTTGCTCTACAATACAAATGGGATTATTACCCATCAGATTGCAGAGTCTGTTCTTCGCTTTTTTGCTTTTTGGTTTAACTGTTACTCGTCGCATTGGTCTTTCCCATCAGTCAGGACAGTTCCCATAGGACCTTTTTTAAGTCGTGCCCACTCTGCTTCTGCTTCTCGCATATCATCAAACTTCTTCTTCAAGTCTTCACCCAAAGTCAGGTCAAACTCATCGGCAACCTTACGCATATCTTCTTGTCTTCTCTCTTCACCAAATGCAAGGACACAACCACCTTTCATAATGTTGATTTCACTGTGACCCATTGCACGGGCAACAGATGCGAAGAAGCGAAACAGTTGATAAATGTTAAGGTCTTCAGTGGGAATCTGAAAAGTATAATGCTCTTCGGGGAGCACCGTATCATCAAAACCACTGCTGTAACTAGTTGAAGTCCATTCACTATCAAACTGAACTTTAAGAGATGCCTTGTAAGTCATTGGTCTGTTGTTGTACAAGAGTATTATAGGGCATCATAGGAAACTTTGAAGTGTCCTTGTGCCGGTTCTTCAAGTGTCCTCACTTATCTCCCAACTTTACACCTATGTCTTTATCAGTTAGGTCATTATATAAAAGTCTAGCAAAAATAAGATGTGGTTTCTCTCTAGTCTCAATTGCGGAACTGGTCGCCACCGTCCACATTATATCAAGTTGTAGTTTATCGGGAAATTCTTTCATCAGTCCCACCACCAGCAGAGATTTTCTAGAGTGTTGATGAACTGTTCATGGTAGACAGTGCGACTAGGATTAGGTTTATCGTCCTTCATATCTTGCAGATACTGGATAATACCACGAACTACTGGAGTGTCTTGGAAGTATTCGTGCATTCGGTAACAATCAAACTTTTCATTATATTGAATAAAGTCATGGAGTGGTGCAGTATTGCGACGATGAGCACGAATGAATACATCCTCATCCTTAATACCTTGCTTGTTTAGAATCTGAAGAGGAGTATATTTTTCCCCATCATGTTCTTCATCAAGTTCTTCTGATTTATCAAATACAAAGTGAAGGTCTTTGTAGTACTTTTCCATCAACTCAAGATCTGGTGCCACACGAAGTTCTTCATTTTCTTGCAGATAATACTTAATGCGATTGATAGCATCAGGGTTTGTCAGACGAAATACAATATTACCAACATAATAATCTACTGGACCACCATAAAGATGGGTGGACTCTTTCTTACGAAAGGATAGATGAATTATTTCAAATCCAGGATCTTCGTTCTCTTCCGACACTAAACCTTGCGAAATAGTCATTCCTTCACCTCTTTTACATAAAATAATTCATCACGCCAGTTGCGACCAGCAATATCAAAAGTAAATCCTATCTTACCAAGAGAAAATAGGAAAGAAAATAACCTTCCATATCCCATAGAAATTTGCAGATAGGGCCAGTCAAACCAAGAACCATAATCCCCAATATCAACTGCGACTTGAAGAAGTGCTTGCCTTTCGTTAAAGAAAAGCGTCAGGCAATATTCTTTACCATAATCTTCTCTCACATACCATTTTGCAATTTGAAAGATTTTCATTCTTCTAGTTCCTGTGCTAGTTGTAGCATATCACTTTTGTCCAAAACAATCAAGTTATTTTGAGCATTATAAAATTGAATATTTTCTGCAGTGATTTTCAAAATTGCAGAAACTAGTTTCTCTTCAGTATCAGCACCAGAGTTTCGTGCTTCCCAAATAGCATTCATAAATGCTTGCGATCTTTCAGTCAATTGTTTTCTCCTCTGGAAAATCAAACCATTCATATAGAGAGTTCATTGCATTCTCAACAATACAATCAACCACAGCATCTGGATGTGGGTTCTCTACGTGTTTATGTGCTCTATTATAACCGAAACGAACACCTTCTTCAAGTGCCATTTCTAATACTTTACGAAAGTTGGGTTTCATGATTAATTACGAATAAGTGTATAATTTCCATTCTTGGATATTTGAACTGTGCAGAGTAAACTGCATTTTGTTTAATGGAGGTCTGGGTTTTTTTCTCAATTTCATTCCAGTTTGTTCTAGTGGTGTATTTCCCTTTTTCGTATTACAAGGACCACAAGCAACTACAAGATTTTCCCAAGTATCTTCACCACCACGACATTTTGGAATGATATGATCTATAGTTAGATTTCTGGTAGATCCGCAATACTGACAAGAATTACTATCACGCTTATAGATCATCGTTTTGGATGGTCTATGTGACATAATTTTTGAAAGTGGAACTTTTACATAATCTAATAATCTTATTACTTGAGTTGAAAGAATTTGTGCTTTTTCTTTAAGAAGTAAAACTATTGCTCTCTTCCAACTTGTAATGTTAAGTGGTTCGTAACTGGAATTTAAAACTAAAACAGATCTTCCAGGTTGAATTTTTAAGTAGTCCATCAGATTAGTCAGGCTCTACACCTTTATCTATAAAATTTTCAAGAGAATCTAAATCATCTTTGAATTCTTGCTCTTTCTTCTGATCATGATAATAAGACCACAGAGCATTATGAACATCCATTAAATGATCTACCCAAAATCCACCAGGATAAATTCCAAGTTCAGATTGAAGACCGCGATGACTGCAACCCTCACTTTCTGCCTTACACATAATATGAGTAATTGCTTCTACCATATCAATCTTATCTTCTTCGGAGAGCATAAAATACTTTCCGATCGCCCGTTCTTTTGCTTCCTTGTTTGCCTTCTGAAGTTCCTTACAGGCATCAGAATCCCACCACTCTTGAAGTGCTTTGCCAAATTCATTGGGTTGCTGTTCAGTCATTACCCTCTCGTTTACCTACGACGTATCCTAGCACAAGACCACACATGAACGCAACAAATAAGTAAAGTTCATGAGAAGCAAATTGTATGAGATCAGTCACGCTGTCTCCAATCTTCTGGTTTATCTTCCGTGAAGAAATCTACAATTTCATCAACACTATTAAATCTAGAAATTCCTTTACCTTCGTGTCCTAAACCACCCAAGTCTAATCGATTCATGAAATCATCTAAATCACCTTCAACCATATCCGGATTTTCTGCTTTTCTTCTTGCCTGACGGAGCATTGTGCCTGCACTACGATTTGCTTTTGCAAGTTTCTCTGCCCAAATCATATCTTCCAAACTAACTTCTTCATGAAGAGCAATTTTTTCACAGATTGCTTCAAGACGTAGGCGATATTGTGTGGAGAGCATAATTTATTGGTTTATTTTTATATTTAGTTGAACCAAGTGATAATAGAATATCTTGTTCCTTTGCTTACTGGCATAATTTCATGAGGATACAGATAGTTTGATGGAAAAGTAATTATAGATCCTTTTTTTAATTTATAAATTAATTCTCTATCAAAAAATGCAAATTCTCCTCCTTCATAATCGTCATTTAAAATCAAAGAACAGGAGATTGTTCTTGGATGTTCAGTAAATGAATCAGTATGTTGCGAATAAAATCCACCACTAGTATACTTTAAAAGATCATATCCACTATCTTGAGAAATAGTTATAGTATTAAACTTATTTTTTAAATCAGTAATTATATTTGAAACTACATCAAAAATTTTTTTATCTATTTCTTTACGAACACTAGGATTTTTTAAAATTGTGTTTTCGGAGGATATATTAATAATCTCACAATTTCTAATAGATTTATTAATAGTACCATAACCTATTTGGGAAGATTTCCACCCATCATCAGTAGAATAATGTCTTGTAATTAAATTACAAAGTTCTTCAGGTACAATACTTTCATAAATCGTAATAAAAGATTCTAATTTTGAAGAAGGTTTAATTGCATAATCTGAAGAGGAAATGTTTTTCGTTTTATCAAAATAAGTATATGATTTTTCTCCATTACTTCTTACATAATGCAAAAATACCTGAGAATAAAAATTTCCATTAAATTCATCTCTCCAATGAGGTGCGATACACCCCAAATATAAAAGTGCATCTCCTTTATTTAAATTAACGGGAATTTTTTCTCCAGATGGATTTTCCACATAAAATTCCCATTCCTTATCACCATCTAAATGCAATGTTAAAGAAATTTCACATGCAGATCTATCAATATGTTTTTTTAAAACATCACCTTTTTTATATATTCTAGAGTAACAATAAGTTGGTAAAACAGTTTCACCAATACTCTCAGATACTATTGGTGTTTTTTCACACAGAAGTTCTAAAAAAGGAAGGTAATTATATTTTGATGGAGTATTTGGGACATTAGGATCATTAACAGTATAATTTTCTTGGCAGTATTTTTTAAATTGATCCGATAAATTTTTTGCTCTATCCGAATCAATAAAATTTCTTATAACTAAAAAATTATTATCAAGAATATTTTTAATCATGGGTTAAAATGAACAGTTAATGTTAAAAGATATAGTCACTCTATTTTTTAGAGATGGGCGAACAGAATGGATTAAATTAGTTGGAAAAATTATTACACTACCCTCACTAATATCTTCAAGATAAAAAGTTTTTTCAAAAAACTTATTTCCAGAAGTAAAAAAAGTAGTGGTATTTTTTTCGTTAAGATCTAAAATGTATACTCCTGCAAAACCCTCATGAGCACCATGAGTGTGCATGTCATGATAACCACCAGGAGAATATACATTATACCATATTTTTCCTATGTTTGATTTTTTCGGATATTGAACAATATTTAAATTTTTATTTTCCAGTAAATTATCAATTACATTCCAAATAATTAAGTTCAAATAATTGTATTCTTCTAATAAATTGAATAAAAAATTGTCGTTATTATCGTTTAAAAAATAATTTGTTTTACACATATAATTATTATAATATTCAAGATCATCTCTATTTTTATATAATTGATTTAAAGTATTAGAGTGATCAATAATTTTTTGAAAAATATTTTTTTTTATTTCTTCGTGTTGTTCAATACTTTCCCAATAAACAAATTGAGATGGGAAATTATATAAATTTTTCATTAAATATTATCTCCATTATCTGTAAAGAAAAAAACTTGATTCATTCTATAGGTATCAGAAAAATAATCATCATTACATATATTCATACCATGAAAAAATTTATATCCATCAAATAAAACCATTCTATTGTATTTTGGTTTTATTGATTCAATTATTCTATAATTATTTTTATTTCTCCAAGGTTGATAGTGTTCTGGTATGTCATCAGGAGGTTCTATATCAGGATTTAAATTTTCATATAGATTAGTACCAGATTCACAATCATCTTTATTCAAATAAAGTATCGCATTATATCCATGATCTCTGTGAGGCCACCAATAATTGTCATGATAATTATTAAAGTTTACTTTTTTAAATCTAGTAAAATTTGTAGTTACAGTATCTACACTATAATAACTGGATTGATTACAAATTTTGCCCAAAAAATTAGATACTTTTACAACTTGGTTTGATAAAAATGAGTGCCTCCTATCATCAAAAAAAATTTGATTATGAGAAGGTTTTACATTAGGACGCCAAACCAAAGGATCTATAGATAAAAAAAGTTCTAATACTTTATCTGGGTTTTGATAAAAGTTATCAATTTGATAAAAATTAGACCCATCTATAACTTTAGTTTCTACATTACAATTTTCATTAATTTCAAACATACTTATCGTTTTCTTTAAATTCTTTCTCCAGTTCTTTTGCCAGTTTATATGCTCTTCTCCAAATAAAATACTTCACAATCGGATTTGCTGGATTGTGAAGTATCCACCACTTTGTTTTTTCATATTCTACTCTTGCCAATTGAGTGAGTATATAAAATGCCCTTGCTACAGATTGATCTGTGACAATCAAATAAGCAATACAAAAAAAGATAACAAAGTATATGTAAATAGAACTCATTGTCTTAAAGTTTTCAGATATTCTAACACATTTTCACGCACCGCCATGAGCTCATTGTAACATCTTTGATTATGAGCACACTGTCGAAGTTCAGAATCTGGTTTAAGAACACTTTCTTCAAACAAAGTCAAACCACGATTCCATTTATCAATGTGAGATTCATTTTCTATCATTTGATTTGATAATTAAAGGACAGGATGGAACTACTTTTTTAAGTTCTGAAAGAATTTCTGTTTTTTGTTGTGATGATAGTAATCTAATATTTACTAATCTATTAGCAATCATCACAATATCCGAACAAGATAAAATAGTTGTGAGAAACAAAGGAACCATAAGTTTCCCTCTTATTTGGATTATTTATTGGGCAAATCCACCACTCTTTACCTTTTCTTTAATTTTCTTTTTATCTTTTACGATTATAAGATCTAAAAAATCGGGAACACGACTGTGCTCAAACCAATACCTATGGGCATCCTCCCAGTGATCAAAAAATCGGTTTTTACCACTTTTCAGAACAACTTCATAGGTGTGCCTATCATAAAGAGTATCAGATGTGCAAGTGAATGTTTGAGTCATAGGAATTGATCCAGAGGTCCTTTAGTTTTTTTCTTGAGTGCCTTAACTTCCTTTTCAATGTAGGATACTGCACTCTTGTAGTTGTTTGAAACATGAACTTGCTGTCCCTTATGAATAATAATGAATTTCTTACCACAAGGGACTGCTGCCCACTCCATATCTTTAGTTACATAACCATTTGGACTTCCTGGAGTGGGATCTAGGATGCTTTCATTTTGAACGTTGGTCATCAGAATTTAGCATTCACGCCAATTACTTTTGCCTTGGGATTACGAGCAAGAGCAGTTTCTCTTGCATCATTAAAATTTGCTGCTTGTACTTCTTCGTTAAACACTTTACCAGCAACGTAGAGTTGAACAACGTACTTCATTTGAAAATCTCCTGTGTGAATTGAATGGAAAGAAATCAACGACGAATGGTGCTGAAGGCAACATCACCTTTTACGAAGATGGTGTCAACCACGTTCTGCACAGCATTTGCGGTGTTCGTGGATGCCTTGTCAAAGGTGGGGCAGATCACCAGACCATAGGATTTAGTATATGCCTCCAGATTGCCCGCCTGGAGCGCCCCAGAGCGGATCCCAGCAGTATCCTGGGGGTGTAGGCGCAGAGTACGCCCAACCGTTTGTCCGATGCCCACAACATCCATAGAGCGCATGAATACAACTGCCTCCAGGGCAGAGATGTTGATGCCTTCCGCAAGAATGCTGTGGTGCAGAACCACAAACTTCTTATCGGCATCCTTGCCCCACTGGTTGAGAGTGTCAAAGAACACCTCACGGTTCACGATCTTACCATCAATAAAGGCACCGTGCTTAGAGGTAATGTGCATCACAGAGTAACCCTGTTCTGCCAGTTGATCTGCAAAATCAGTTTCAGAAAGCAAACCCACGATGTGCTTGGTTGCCTTGGCACAGATCAGGATCTTATTCACAGGATGATCTGCAATCGTTTGTAGAAGATACTCACAATCACGTTGAGCAATATCCTCACCCTTGATGGAGAGGCGCATCTCCTTCATCATAACCTTGGGAGGAATGATGTAACCACCCTGCACAAGATCGGGAGCAGGAACCTTGGCGATGATCTGTCCATAAACGTCAACATCGTTCATGCCAGGTTTGCCAACCACAGAAGAATACTTGGGAGTTGCAGTAAAGAAGTAGCAACGCTTTGCTTCGGAAGCAAAGTATTCTGTGGCAGGAAAGAAATTACGCTTGACTGAATTGTGTGCTTCGTCAAAGTAAATCGTGTCCACGGCAATACCTGCACGTTGCAGTTGCTGCAGAGAGTTGTAAGTAGTAAAGATCAGTTTGTGACCTTCCACTTGCTCACACCAGGCACGGATAACGTTAGGGCGAGTGCTGCTGAAGTGGTGAGTTTCACCCGTGTGAACGTGCATCACATGAGCATTGGTGATGAACTCAAGGTACTCCGAAGACAGTTGCTCTGCCAAGAGGATGCGGGGTGCCACCACTACGATAGTTTGAGGAGTCTCTTTGAGAAACTCCTGAATGGCATCAAAAATACCAACGTTGGTTTTACCACCGCCAGTAGGGAAAACACAGATGCCCTTGGCAACCTGCCGAAGAGCATCAAGGGCAATTTGTTGATGGGGGCGAAGTTGGAACAAGATCTCCGTTGCGTATGGGACTATTATAGCAGAAAGGGGTCCCAGTAAGGACCCCCTGTGCCAGTTATGAAATTGGATCAGACAAGAGAGATCAGATCGTTCCGATCAAGATCCACAAGATGCGGCAAACGATATCCATAGGTCAAATATGAACGAATACGTGCCGATTCACTTTTTCCAAGAACTTTGCCGATGTTCTCAATGTGCTCTTCAATCTCATCAATACGCTCTTTGATGAGATGAATAACTCCAAGTTCATCTTCGACGTTGTTGGTATTCACATAGAAGTGAACCACAGTTGAGATTCCATTGGCGGCATCTTCAAAAAACTGTGGGAAGAAATCACGATAAACGTGAACTGGACCCATGGCACTTACCAAACGATCAACAGAAGAACCCCGCACATCTGCAGTTGTACTCTGAATTTTAATACCTTTCTTTGCAAAATAGCGAATGCCTTCTGCACGGGTAAAATTAGAAAGGAAAGTTTTCTTTTCCGTTGCGTTGAAAATGGCATCAATCAAACGATTTTGAGTATCAGGAGTTTCAAAATCGGCATATTCCTGAACCCATTCACGAACTTCATCTTTCGTAACTCGGTCATCTCCTTCCTGACGATTGGCATTTTGCTCAATTACCCAAATAATACCTCGTGCCTTATAATCTGCAAATTGCGAAGGAGATCCATCGGGTCGTGGTTGAAGCTTCAAACCAACTTCATTGATCACATCATTCTTGGTAAATCCTTGTTTTGGACTCACTTTCAGAACAGGGACATATGCAATCTCGTGATCTTGCAACCAACGCAGTCGATGATTACCATTTACTGGACTGTCATCATCACTGAATACAAAAGGAGGAAGTTTGTTGATGTTCCATCCAGGAGTAAGATTTCGGTCAACAATGTCATAAACTTCTTCATCGTTGCCATGAAAACGTCCAGCATTCGCCATACCAAGTTTGCGAACAACATCAACGGCAACAACATCAGAACAATCAACTACACAAGTTTTATACTCTAAAGTTTTAATTTGCTCGGAATACATTTCACGAAGGTCATAAATAACCTTCGTTTTTTTAAAATCATCCCAAGAAATAACATCGTTAGGAATTACAATATCATAAAAAAGAGTCATTTTTTAATCTGCCAGAGGCATAAACAACAAGTGGTTATTAGCGATCCGCTCAACCACGAAAGCAATATACGATGAGTCAACCGCCCTGTCAACCCCCTGTCCCATTAGAAAAACTTTTCAATACCGATAAGTTGTCCAAATGAGTAGTCATACTCCAAAGCATCGGCACAAACATAATGAGGATGATCTGTTGATACACCTAGACGCTCACAAAGCTCCTTATGATTATCTTCCATCATTTCTACTGCATAGAGCATATGATTTAGAACGTGCTTTTCATCATGATATTGACACAAACGTTTTTTCAATCCCACTAGAAAATTCCCAGATCCTGCAGAATTATCAATAAACGTGCTTGTAGGATCTTGAAGTAATTCCAAAGGAATTTCATCAATCATGCTTTCTACGAGTTCTTGTGGAGTAAAGACTTCTTGGGTCTCTTTAATTCTTTCATCGGATCTTTCAATACTTGATCCAACTTCTAGATTATGCTTGTTCTTTTTCATTTAAACATTTAATATAAGTTGAAATTAGATCATTCTTTCCAAAGTGATATCTTCCATTACATTGAGTTGCTGCTTCTCTAAATTTATCAGCAAACTCTACCATATTTTTTACTACGTTAGGATCTCGTACTTTTAAAAAATGATGTCCCTTTGCATAATGTGTAAAGTTTTCTGTTTTAACTCTACCGCTGGGTCCACAACCATACTCACCAACAAAAACATCTGCTTCAAATCTTCTATCATATGGAAGAAACTCAAAATCTGGATGTTCTCTCATCATAGGAATCTCACCTACACCTATTTGAAATCTAGATGTATTTTTAACTTCCCAGTATTGTTTGACAGCACTAATACCACCAGGAAATGTAGATGCATCAAGATCTTGATCTACCACACAGTGAAGATGACCTTTAATCTTATTTAAAGAAGAAGGTTTGCGTACTGAAGTTGGTAACACAAACCTTATATCATCTGTAATCTCTGCGGTCTTATTCAGGAATTTTATAGCAAGATTACCTCCAACACCATATGGAGGATTACCAATAGCTAAGCTAAATCTCATAACTTATCTTCAACCCTAACAAAGGTATTCTAGTGGGATTTAGGGATTATGTCAAGGAGTGAGAGTTAATGTAACGGAACCAACACCAGGTACATTAAGAATAAGATTTAATCCAGATACTGTTATTTGTACCGGAGATTGACCTATTACGCTAGTAAATCCACCAGTAGAGGTAACTATTCCAGATGTATTGAGTGATGTGGTACCAGAAATTTCTCCACTTGTGATATTAAAACCACTTATATTAGATAAAGTTGATCCATCACCATCAAATCTAGTTGCGGTTATAATACCTGAGGTATTAATATTTTGAGATCCGGAAAGATGTCCAGAAGAAATATTCGAAGCATTTAAATTAGTTAATGTTGATCCGTTGCCAGAAAATCTAGTTGCGGTTATAATACCTGAGGTATTAATATTTTGAGATCCTTCAATAGATCCTGAAGAGATGTTAAATGGATTTAAATTAGTTATTGTTGATCCATCACCAGCAAATCTAGTTGCGGTTATAACTCCAGTTATATTAATATTTCTTGTCCCAGAAATAGTTCCAGAAGAAAGATTAGATACATTTAAATTAGTTATTGTTGATCCATCACCAGCAAATCTAGTTGCGGTAACAACACCCGCAGTATATACATCTCCTCTGGAACTTATTCCTATGCCACCTCCCGTATAAATTGGTTCCCTACCAATTTGAAATATGTACGTTGGAAGGTTTGTATTAATCCCAACTCTACCATTAAATATTGAATTATTAGTTACAGTAAGTGTTGATGGTGAAATTCCGCCAGATAAGTAAATATTTCCACCAACATAGGAATCTCCAGTTACTGTTGATGTGCCAACGACATGAAATTTATTTGATGGATTTGTTATTCCAAGACCCAAATTTCCAGTATAAGTCAAAGACATTAAATTATTTAATGATTGACCATATATCCAATTAAAAGACCCAGTATTTATTCCAGTATTGCCAAAATGAAGATAATAATTCACATTTCCAGTAGAATTATTAATTAAATCAATAGAAGTTTGTGTGCTTTGTGGATAAGAATTGTCAGTATTGCCGTACTGTAAAACACCATTATTTCCAGATAATGTAACACTTCTTCCAAAAATTAATCGTGACGGATTAGATCCATCACTTGTCAATTGAATTCTTGTATCGCCATTTTTTCTTAAATGTAAGTCGGAAGATGGATTTGTTGTTCCAATACCAATTCTTTGTGCTGAGTATAAAAGAGAAGTAACTGTGGAAATTGATACGTTTGCAAATGAACTATCAATAGAATTAATAGTTATATTTGAAGTTTGAGTAATTGAATTGGCAGTATTTGCTATTCCTGTTAAATTTCCAACAAATGTTGGTGCAGTTATTGTTCCTGATAAATTAATACTTGAGGGTAATCTGGAATTATTTAAAGTCCCCGAAGATATGTTAGATGCGTTTATTAACGTTAAATCAGAACCAAAACCTACGAAACTTCTTGCGGTGATAATTCCAGTTGGAGTTACAATATTACCTCTTCTATCAAATCCAACTCCATTAGTAAATGCAAAAACGTTATTATTTCCACCTACTTGAAATGCAAATCTAGGATCATTTGTTGCAACACCAACATTACCTTGAGAATAGATGCTAGTAAATCCTAATCCAACATCAGTGTCCAACCATTGTGAAGTTGGTAAATTAAGAAGTTTCCCACCATCACCGTAATAAGTTACAACACCTGAAGATGCGGTTATAATGCCAGATGTAATTGATGTTATTCCTACATTCAATCTTTGAAATGATCCTGATTGATTTACCAAACTAGATCCAGAAAGACTGCCAACAGTAAGATTTCCAGAGATAATGGCATTACCTCTAACATCCAAAAATTCGGTTGGAACAGATGTGCCTATTCCAACCAACCCATTAGGATTTACTATAAAGTTATCATCATCTACCTGAACACCATTTTTAAAATTAAATGACCTTCTATAACTTGCCATCTTAAAATGATTTTATAGTTATTTATTTTATAAAGATTATACTAATCTCATAATGTAGAATAATGCAAAATATGGAGGTAAATTAAGGTTATCTCCAGAAACTCCTGTAGCATCAACATTGTGGCTATGACCACCAACTCCAGTAACAGAACCACCATGTCCGTGAGCACCACCAGAAACACTAACACTATGTGAATGTGAACCACTATCAGGTATAGTTACTGGATGGCTATGTGGTGCATTATCCGCATTGACAGTTAATGGGTGAGCATGAGATCCATTACTATTTGTTCTATCCCCATTAGCACCTCGGTTATTACTAGAATCACCAGGTTGTGATGGACCATCACCGGTATTAGTTCTAGTATATCCGTGATCATGTCCCCCAGCACTATTAGCAGTTCCTCCATGAGAGTGTGGAGCATTAGAAGCATTTGCTGTTCCACTATGAGAATGAGATCCTCCACTAGCACTACCACTTAAAGATAGTGAAGGACTTTCGTTAATAGTAACACCATGAACGTGTCCTCCATCACCACTTAATGTATGGAAGTGATCAATTACTACAGAATTCTTAGATCCACCAGATCTCTTTAATGTTCCTTCTACGTTTGATCCACCATTACCACTTGATGCTATAACAAATTGATTTGTTAAATTAGGAATTTTAAATGTAGTTGTTGCTCCAGGTAAATCAGTAACTCCTGCCTGATATGCAGTTCCACCATAAGTATTTGAAATAACAGCGTGTAGTGTTCTGTAAGTATAGGTATTTAAATCTTGTCCATTGCATATACCCCACTGAGTAATACCAGGAGAAGATGGTAAATTATCAGTTGTTCCCGCCCATATTACAATACTTCCAATTGGAGTAACATTTGGAACAGCAAGATAATTTGCAGTTAAAGTTCCACTATCTGGTCCAGGTACGACACCATTTCCAGTAAGTGTTAAGTTACCAGCAAGAGTTGTTGTGGTGTTAATTGCAACATTACTACCAACTACAGAATTTAAAACTAAATTTCCAGAAGATGTATCAATTGTCTGATCATTTGTGACTCCTATTCTAATATTACCGACATAAGCATCACTAAATGGTAAAGAGGATGTTCCAATATATGCTCCTTTTGAATCGTCTGGAACAATTCCAACTCCAGCAGTAATTAAGTTATTGCCAGTGATGTTACCGTTTACGTTTAGATTTCTATTGATGCCGACTCCACCAGAAACAACAATTGCACCAGTAGCAGATGATGTAGATTGTGTTTTATTAGTAACTCTTAATCTTCCGGAAATAGTCAGATCAGTATTAAAAGTAACCGCACCATTAAAGGTAACTGGTCCATCAAATTGAGATAAAATAGTTCCAGAGTTTCCACCTTCCACAAGAAGTCTCTCTTTTACAATAACTTCATCATAAACAACACTCAATCTTGAAGGATCTTGCCCAGTGATTGTTGGAACGGGAATATCAAATGTTGTTTGTTGACCACTAGATGCCGAATATTTTGTATTACCAATAAAGAAATCACCATCACTATTCATTCCAGTGTAAATTACACTTCCACCAGAAGTTTCTTGGGATTGAGCAAGAAAATCTTCTCTTTCAGTTATGGTTTTAACTTGTAACTGTGGTAAACCTGTTGAGTAGTTACCTGGTCCATATCCAAGGTATTCAAATGTATGTCCAGAAGCACGAAGAATAGATGGTCTGCGGAACTCAATAGGAATTAATTTAATTTTACGAATTAAAGAACCATTAGAATGATTTTCTTTGAGAGTTCCCATAGCACCACGAATTACCGTGATTTGATTATTACTTGCACCACTTAATGTGCTGGAAGTAATTCTCATAATTTCATTATCAATTTGAATATAAGATCCGAGTGGGAATCTTCTTGTTGTAGCAATACCAACATTAATCAATCTGACAGGAAATGATGCATCACTTTCAATATTTGCTAGCAATTCCATGCACTCATTGTCATAGAAGAAAGATCCTCTAGTTGCAAGGTTTTCTCCAGTATCATCCGCAATACCTTCGTTTGAAGATAATGAATGTTTCAAAATACGTCTTGGAGTTAATCCAAATCCAGATGTCTTAGCAGTAAATTGAGTAATAGAAGGTGCAGCTATAACAAGGTAGTCGCCTAAATTATTATTGCTAGAATCAATAACTCTAAATTGATTTCCAGAAATTAAACCATGTCTTGAAAAACAATTGAATGTTGTTATACCAGATGTAGAGTCATGTGATATTGAAGAAACATCAATAGGAATATTGCTGTTAATGAAGTATTGACCAACAACAGGGACAACATCAGATGCTGTTTTTGCAATGGAAATTTGATTTTTTGCAGGTAAACTTGTAATTCTATAAAATCCGTCAGTAACTGTTCCGATACCTGTTAGTTGTATGGTATTTCCAACTGCAGTAGAAATACCAGATGTTGCTATGGTATATGATGCACTTGGAGCACCACCAATAACTCCACTATCAAAGAATAAAGTCTCTGCATTATTATATCCAGATCCACCAGAAATAATTTCTGCAGAAGTTACATTTCCTCCAGCACCAACAACTACTCTTGCTGTGGCACCATCCCAAGTTGTTAAGAAACTATCATTATACAATTTGACGTTAAAATATGTTCCGGCAGTATGACCAGAACCACCACTTAATGTTCCGGTAACAACACCACCCAAACCATGTTCCCTATCAAATGTAATTGTTGCTGATGTTGCACTTGATGTAACATTAGTTACTTGAGGAGAAATTCCAAATCCAGTGTAAAATTTATCAATAGTTTCTCTTGTTATACTCTTTTTAAGGTCATTTGTTACAACATCACCTAATGGACTTCTTTTTGCAAAAGATTCCGCTGCCGGTGGATTATCATTTTTATTATCTCTATCAAGTTGAGGATACAAATCAACAATGTTTTGGGTATATGCAAGATCTGTAAATTCACTTTCAATTTTGTTAGAGGCATTAATTAAATACAGATAATAAACTCCATCCTGAACATTATAAATGTACGGATTTATAACTTCTTTTCTGTATACAATAAAGTTTTTCTTATTATCATTTCTTTCAAATCTAGGAAGAGTAACATCTCTTACATTGGTGTTGCTTGTAAAAGTTCCTGGAGAATGAAGTACACCATAAATATCGGTTGCACTATATGTAAATGTTTTGTCATCTACTATGGTATCGACAAGAAAAACACCATTGTATCCACGATTTAATACTGCGGCAGTATTTGTGGAACTCTTTACATTTTTGACAATTACTTGATCTCCATATTTTAAGTTATGAGGAAGATCAGATGTTACTGTAATTATCTTATTAATACTATCATAAGTACATTGGTTAATAAATCTTGGATTTCTATTAAAAAGATAATCCAAAGAAGTAATGGAACTAAGAGTAAAGTCTGAGGTGCTTCTGGCACCAGTAGTGCTTGATTCTTGAATAATAAATCCATCACTTGGATCTCTTGCATTATCAAGCTCTTTGGGAATAACTACACGAACTTTATAAATCTTTTCATCTAAACTTCTATTATCTTCATATCTCTTTAAGTAAGAGACATCGGTTCTTTCTCCTAAAATTTCTACACTTAAAGTTGTTAAAGCATCGTAAATTTCATTACCAGTATTAACATGAATATACCAATTTGAATTTGCCGAATCCCATTGAATTGGGGATCCTATTTCACCCGCATTTTTATCGGATACTACACTTAATATTTTTAGTTGAACTCCACCATAAATTTTTAGATACTGTGGAGTTGCAGTATCTGCATTAGTTTTTGAAGATGCAATTTGTATTTGATCACTTGTAAGTGTTATGCCATCACTTCTAGTTGCATTTGATTCGTTTGTAATTGCATAATAAATTTTATTATTTGTAATGTTTTCTGGGAGATCTCCAGATTCACTGATGATTCTAATTTTTTCACCATTTTTAATATTATTTTGTCCAATATCAATTACGGATTGACTGTTTGGAGCAAGTGCAATATATGATTTTTCAGAACTATCTGTTCCAAAGGAAATATTAGAAGTAACCCTATCAACCATTAAGATTGATGCTGAATAAGTATTAGTTGTATTCTCGTCAATATCTACATCAACATATAATTCATCATATCTTCTTGCACCTATTCTATAACCTTGAGTGATAATGGGAGGGATATCATCTTGCTTATCAAAACCAAATAAGTAAAGATGACTAGAAATACCTACAGTTTTTGTTTTATTAACATCCAAAGAAATCCAGTCAATGTCAGTTTCTTCCGTAATAATTGATCTTGGAGTAACAATTGAAGTTATAAATGCTTTATCATCTTTATCAAAACTTTCCTGTTTAAATCCATCACACCCCAAAGAGTGTTGACCAAAGTTAGAGTTGGAGTTTGTAATACTTCCATCTCCACCTGTTCTAGAATCAAAGTGTTTGTAGAAACCAATCGCAAACACTGATACAACCTGGATAAATGCATCATTACTAATTGTAATGTGAGATGGTTGCCATCCTCTTCTGTAAACTGCGCCAGAATCAAGGTGATAAACCGTTGAAACATTTGTTGATGCTGATCCAGATGACAATAAAGAACCAGTTACCTTGGTAATATTAATACCATCATAGGTTCTACTTTGAGGATTATATTTTACAAATGCTCTATCGTCTTTTTGAAGTGAAACTCCAGTAAATTGAGCAACAACCATAGAACGGAATCCAGATGCCTTAGATCCATCTGCGTGCATTCCATTCATACCCCATACTGAACGTAAGGAGATGTTAAAGATGTAAGGAGAAGCTCCAGAAACTGTATCAGTTTCAATAGTAACAGTTGCTGCAGAAGCACTTAATCCAGCAGCAGAACCTGCAGGAAGGTTATCCCTTACAAAGGGTAAAAGATATGTAAATGTTGTTTCACTAAGAACAGTTTGAACTTTTGTTGATATATTGTAATCGTCAACATTTACTCCTCTTATTTTAACAGGAGTATTTGATGTTAAACCGTGTGGAAAACTTGTTGTTACAGTAATGATAGATCCTGGAGTTGCACCATCTCCAGAAATTATAGAACTGATGTTTATTGGATCTGTTGCAAAAGCTCCAACGATTTCCCATTCTGGTCTTTGTTTTGCTAAACCTCCTGGTTCATCTGGATATTTTTGATCTACATTTCTTCCTGATGCATTATTATATGCTCTAGTGAGTTTATAATAATACATATCCAAATCAGTAAAATCAAATTGAGATGGAATGTTAACTCCATCAGCATATTCAAATACTGTTAGTTTATGGTGTGAAAATGTGGGTTTCGATCTATTGTTAATTGAAAAATCTACAGGATCTGTATAGACATTTTCTAGTTCATTACCATCAAAAACGGAAAGTTGCCAAAAATAACATGCGCCAGTTATTCTGAAAATAGAACTATTCCTTACATTAATATCAGTAGGGTTTGGAACGTATTTTGGTCTTATTTTAGTTTTTCTTAAATCAAGACCAACAATAGATGTTCCTCTAGGAACAATTACTCCACCATAAATGCTATTAAATTTATAGAGAATATTATCTGGTTGAGTAATATCAAAATTAGAATTTAAATTGAGATCAAATTCTGCAATTGCTTCTGATTCTACTCCAGCAGGAGAAACTGCTCTTGGTGCATTATTTGATTCTCTAATTCCATACCCTGGTCTATTGTCTACAATATATTCTCCAGGAAACAGAAGAATTGTTGTTTTTTCTGTTATATCGTTATCATTACCTCTTAAATATGAAAATCTTGCAGATTCAAGAAGTGCTCTTTGAATAGTTTTAAATGGTTTAGTTAATGAGTTACCTTGATTTTCAACACTATCAGTCGCATCTAGATCGTTTGGATTGACATAAAGAATACGTCCTTCTGTATTCTTAATAAAATTTTCTAATTTATTTAATGGCAATTTTCCGCACCAGGAACTTCTTCTATCCTTTATTTATGAAGTCAGATCTTCTCCATCATAATCAAATTCAACCTCTTCTGGCATGTCTTCTGGATTTTCTAAATCAACTGGAAACAAGCATGGATGTGCCTCTTCATCTATAAGATAAAATGAAGACTTATATAAGTCTTCTGGTTCAAATGTTCTTTCTTTGTCTGCTGCCCCACAAAGATCTACATCATACAAATGACCATCTGGTAATTCATCAAACGTAAAAGGTACGTGATTGATAAAATACATCTTCACAATCATACTGCCATTATTGTACCAGCAGTATGCGTGATCAATACGATAAGACATAGGGATTTTCCCATATCTTATATTTATTTTATGCTCCTTGCGTGGATCGAACACGCCTCAGGCGAATTATGAGTTCGCTGCATTCACCAGATTGCTAAAGGAGCAAGGTAGGACTGCTGAGAATTGAACTCCGTTCACACCGTTATAAGCAGTGGGCCTTAACCAATAGGCGACAGTCCCATAAAACCAGATCAATTATAGAGGATCTGGAACTCTTTGTCAACTACCCTCTTCGTGATCCGTGTGTATTCGGATAAGATCGTCAACTTCTTCATATTCCTGATAAGGAATTAGCACCATGTTCCCATGTTTACTCTTGATAAGAAAAGACTCACCCGTCTCTACCCTATCAAGATATTCTTCAAAGTTTTTTTGAAGTTCTTCAATCGTTAGTGTTTTCATAGATGGCGAGGTCTGCGTATTTAATCTGTTCTTGATCAAGATTAGCGGTTACAACTTCAAGTACGTTCATAAATTCTTGAATTGTATCACATTCAACCAGGCGTTCACCACCTTGATCACTCAAAAGAAGAAAAGTTCGGGCACAAACATCAATTACGATGCCCTGTACACATTCTTGCGTGGAACTCATTCGGCGGTTTTCTTGATTACCCACATACTATAGGGAGTCTTGGGCGATGTGTCAAGCCCCCTCATAAGGCAATTTGTCCCAGGTTAAGAATCCGTTTCCAATCTTAAGATTTCCAGTATCAGATTCATAGCATTCAATATCATTTGCTGGAATAGGATTTTCATTTTGCCATTTTTCTAAAGTTCTTGAAAATCTATATCTCTGAGATGGTGGAATACTTGGAAGATTATTCCAAGAGTCAATTCCATTTCCAAATTTTCTTTCTCCAGTATCCATACATATTCCAATAAAGGAAGAATCTAAAATTAAGTCATCAGATTCAAATTTTTCGGATGTTTGAATAATTTCATAAGGTCTAAGAATTGAAATATTAAATAAATTTATAGGATTTATGTGTTGTGAGGAGTTTGATAATGAAAAATGTTCTTCAAAAATGTTGCTAAAATAAGATAATTTACGTAAAAGTAAAGTTTGCTCTAATTTACATTCTTCAACTACCGCTAGTAATTTTGTAATTTGTAAGATGTTTTTAAGATCTTCAATACTAATATTCAATAAATTTAGTTTACCTTCTAATGAAGAATCTATAATTTCCGAAATTCCTAAAAGATTTTTTATTTGATCTTGACTTATATTGAGAAAATCAAATTTCTCTTCTATTGGTAAATTCACGACTTCAAGAACATTTGAAATATTTTTTATATCATCAGAATGACTATTAATTTCCAATACATCTTTTAATTGATCTACCGAAATATTTAATTTTTTTAATTTTTCTTCTATTGGTAAAGATTTTACTTGGCTTTCTGTTACATGATAGACAGGATCTATTCTTTCCCAAAAGTCATACTCAGAGTTCCATTTATAATTATTCTGATTATAATCTAATGGTGGTTTAATTTTAGTATGATTATCTGGTTTTTCTAAAGGATTTTCATTATAAAAAGAAACTCCACTAAAAACATTATAATAAGTTCCTCTCAAATCTTCCCACACTTCCCAAATCTTACTTATTGTATTGAAGATTTGAATTTGATCATTTCCAACGTCTGGGGGGGAGGTGGAAGTTGCAAATGCAGAAATTAAATATTCACCTGGTTCTAGGGGAGATTCTAAAGCAATTCCTTCCGAAACATAATACTTATATTGGGGATGATAATTATATTCCTTCATTTTTATTTTTTTAATATACAATATATATTCTACTGGAACTTAATGCAGGGTAAAAGTGCAATATTATGTGGTCTGGATTCATTTGGTGGATCAGTCGTGGTTGCTGGATCTTGAGATATTGTAACTGTATTTGATGATGGATTTTGCGTAACTCCACTAATCGGTGCAGTACCAGAAGAACCACTAATTGGATGACCATGTGGATGACTATGTGATGCAGCATCGGGATTAACAGTAATTGGATGAGTGTGGGCACCATTATTGCTTGTTCTGGCATTACTCTGCCCTCTGTTATTTCTGCCCCCACCAGGTTGAGATGGACCATCATTAACATTAGTTCTATCATAACTATGATCATGTCCCCCATTACTATTAGCAGTTCCTCCATGTCCATGAGGTGCGCTTCCAGGAGCAGTTTGAGAAGCAGCAGCATAATTGCCAACAGGATGACTATGAGTTCCAGCATTAAATGGGTGACTATGATTACTAACAGAACTTCCTGGATGTGAATGGGATAAGTTTCTTGTTCCTTGTTGAGATCCAAATACTCTTCCAGAGTTTAATCCACCAGAAGTAGTATTGTCCCAACCACGAATAAATCTTCCTCTTAGATCTGGTATACCAAATGTGGTTGAACCATCTCCTGCACCAAAAGTAGTTCCAATTACATTAAATAATAAAGCATAAATTGTTCTACTAACTACAGCACCATTACAATATAGAAAATCTGTTGGTGCTGTGTTTTTCGTATACCATATAACAGTACCAATTGGTATGGGTGAAGATGCAGCACCCCCTAAACCTTGGGTTCCTTGATTACTTAAACCTTGAGTACCCTGAACACCCTGAGTACCTTGTCTACCTTGGGTTCCTTGAGTGCCTTGGTTATTGCTAAGGGGACCTTGAATTCCTTGAGTTCCTTGAGTTCCTTGTCTTCCTTGAGTACCTTGAGTACCTTGATTATTACTAAGAGGACCTTGAGTACCTTGAGTACCTTGATTTGCTCTACCTTGAATACCTTGAGGTCCTTGAGTACCTTGGAAATTGCTTAAAGTTCCTTGGGAACCTTGTCTTCCTTGAATTCCTATTGATCCTTGAGATCCCTGTCTACCAAAAATACCTTGAGATCCTTGAGTTCCTTGGTTACTTAATCCTTGAACACCTTGTCTTCCTTGAGATCCTTGAGTTCCTTGGTTGTTACTTAAAGGACCTTGAATTCCTTGAGTTCCTTGAGTTCCTTGCCTTCCTTGAGTTCCTTGAGGACCTTGAGTACCTTGCCTTCCTTGAGTTCCTTGGTTACTTAATCCTTGAACACCTTGTCTTCCTTGAGATCCTTGAGTTCCTTGATTATTACTCAGAGGACCTTGAATTCCTTGAGTACCTTGCCTCCCTTGAGATCCTTGAGTACCTTGCCTCCCTTGAGATCCTTGAGTACCTTGATGTGCTCTACCTTGTGTTCCCTGTCTTCCTTGAGATCCTTGAAGACCTTGAGATCCTTGAGTACCTTGATGTGCTCTACCCTGAGCACCTTGAAGTCCTTGAGTACCTTGCCTTCCTTGTGTCCCCTGAAGACCTTGAGTACCTTGATGTGCTCTACCTTGAGCACCTTGAAGTCCTTGAGTACCTTGCCTTCCTTGTGTCCCCTGAAGACCTTGAGTACCTTGATGTGCTCTACCTTGAGCACCTTGAAGTCCTTGAGTGCCTTGGAATCCTATATTTCCTTGTATTCCTTGTCTTCCTTGAGATCCTTGAAGACCTTGAGATCCTTGAGTACCTTGATGTGCTCTACCTTGAGCACCTTGAAGTCCTTGAGTACCTTGCCTTCCTTGTGTCCCCTGAAGACCTTGAGTACCTTGATGTGCTCTACCTTGAGCACCTTGAAGTCCTTGCCTTCCTTGTGTTCCTTGAAGACCTTGTGTTCCTTGTTGTGACCTACCTTGAACACCCTGAAGTCCTTGAGTTCCCTGTCTTCCTTGAGTACCTTGAGATCCCTGAAGTCCTTGTGTTCCTTGTCTTCCTTGAGTACCTTGAGATCCTTGTCTTCCTTGAAGACCTTGTGTTCCTTGTGTACCTTGATCACCTTGAGTACCTTGCGCACCTTGATCTCCCTGAGTACCTTGAGATCCCTGAAGTCCTTGAGTACCCTGAGTCCCTTGGCCACCTTGTGTACCTTGTCTTCCTTGTGTTCCCTGCGTACCTTGTCTTCCTTGTGTTCCTTGAGTACCTTGGAGTCCTTGTGTACCTTGAAGTCCTTGAGTACCTTGGGTTCCTTGATTACCTTGAAGTCCTTGAGATCCTTGGAATCCTTGAGTTCCCTGAGATCCTTGTCTTCCCTGAGTACCTTGAGATCCCTGAAGTCCTTGAGTGCCTTGAAATCCTTGAGTTCCTTGAGTGCCTTGAGTTCCTTGATTACCCTGAAGACCTTGAGATCCTTGAGTGCCTTGAGATCCTTGATTACCTAATCCTTGAGTTCCTTGAAGACCTTGTGATCCTTGTCTACCTTGAAGTCCTTGAGTTCCTTGAGTTCCTTGCCTTCCCTGAGTTCCCTGAGTTCCCTGAGTACCTTGTGTTCCTTGTCTACCTTGTAAACCTTGAGTACCCTGAGTACCCTGATCACCTTGAGTACCTTGCCTACCTTGTGTTCCTTGTCTACCTTGTAAACCTTGAGTACCCTGAGTACCCTGATCACCTTGAGTACCTTGAATACCCTGATCACCTTGAGCACCCTGAGTACCCTGATCACCTTGAGTACCCTGAGTACCCTGATCACCTTGAGTACCTTGTGTGCCTTGATCACCTTGTACTCCCTGATCTCCTTGAAGTCCGACAGAACCAGAAAATCCCTGAGTACCTTGAGTACCTTGAGTTCCTTGTGTACCTTGAGTTCCTTGCCTTCCTTGAAGTCCTTGAGTTCCTTGAGTTCCTTGAGTAGATTGAGATCCTTGAAGACCTAATCTACCTTGAGTCCCTTGCCTTCCTTGAAGTCCTTGAGTTCCTTGGGTGCCTTGGGTGCCTTGGGTGCCTTGAGTAGATTGAGCTCCTTGATTTCCAAGACCTTGAACTCCTTGAGTACCCTGAGTACCCTGATCACCTTGCACTCCTTGTGTACCCTGATCACCTTGAGTACCTTGAGTTCCCTGATCACCTTGAGTACCTTGAGTTCCCTGATCACCTTGTGTACCCTGATCACCTTGAGTACCTTGAGTACCCTGATCTCCAGATAAACCTTGAGTACCCTGAGTACCCTGATCACCCTGAGTTCCCTGATCACCTTGAGTTCCTTGAGTTCCTTGTCTACCTTGAGTTCCTTGAGTTCCCTGAAAACCTTGAGATCCTTGAGATCCTTGAGATCCTTGTGTTCCTTGTCTTCCCTGAAGACCTTGTGTTCCTTGAGATCCTTGAGATCCTTGAGATCCTTGAAATCCTTGAGTTCCTTGAGTTCCTTGAGTTCCCTGATCACCTTGAAGACCTTGAGTTCCTTGAATTCCTTGAGCACCTATACCTTGGGTACCTTGAGTACCTTGAGTACCCTGAAGACCTTGTGATCCTTGAGTTCCTTGATGTGCTCTTCCTTGAGCACCTTGCCTTCCTTGAGATCCTTGAAGACCTTGAGAACCTTGTGTTCCCTGAGCACTTCCAGATAAACCTTGCGTTCCTTGAGTAGATTGTGTTCCCTGAAGACCTTGAGATCCCTGAAGTCCTTGAGTACCCTGAACACCTTGATTACTTAATCCTTGAGTACCTTGAACTCCTTGAGAACCTTGACTTCCTTGAGCGCCTGGATCTGGCAATCTTACCCAAGAATTTCCATTCCATCTCCACTTACTTCCACCGTAAGCATAAACTTCATTAATAAGTGGGTTTGCCGGAAAATTAAGTATTGACATTATTTAAGATATATTATTAAAATTATTATTCATATTCATATTATTTATTTTTCCTCAAAAATTTTTATCTTATTTTCCAAACTTTCTATTCTTTCAAAAGCTTCTTGAAGTGCTTTCCACAGAACCGGGATTAATTCTTCCTTATGTAGCAATTTAGTTCCAGAAAATTCTTTTACTGCATTAGGAAGTTTATCTTCAACATTTTGTGCCAAGAATCCAGTATGAGTTATTCCACCATCATATAATTCACTATTTAACTTCCATTCAAAATCAACAACATTAATGTGATTTAAAATATTTAATGAATTTATCTCTGTTGTTCTAATATTATCCTTCAGATTTTCGTCAGAAGTTTGAGTTCCTGCATTCCATATAGCAGTTGCATCATCATATAAAACTAAATTCCTATCACTTTGCCAAGCAAATCTATATTGCCTATCAGATGTGCTTCCTATTCCAGTAGGACCAAAATATAAATCAACACCTCCATCAAAACCTGGACTTAATCCTTTATAAAATGTATTAATACCTAAATGTAAAGATTTTGTTGTATCAATTAAAAGATTTCCATTACAATTAAAATCTCCATTTAAAACTAAAGATGTTTGAGAATATCCAATAGGACCAACAGTTAAATATACATTATCATTTGTTGTACCTATTCCAACATTCCCTAAAGTATGAATTCCTGAATAAGAATAATCAACTATCCATGGATTAATTGCCGAACCTCCATTAGCATCAACCCATTGTGAAGAATCTTGATCTTGATAAAAAATTCTAAGATCCCCAACACTGCTATCCCACCAAAGATCTCCAGCAAAAGGATCAATAGGTGGATTATCTGAAATAGTAACAGTCGGGGTATCAACTGTTATTGTTGAAATAGATCCTGAAGCAGTAGCTGTAACTCCTCTACCAACGAAATTTAATTTTGAAACACTATTCGCAGTTCCTACTAAAATACCTTCATCAAAAATACTGATGCCAGAAGTTAATTCAGAAGGAGCCGATTCTACCCAATATCTATCATAAGTAGTTCCATTTTCAACTGTAACAAGAGTAAAGTATTTGTTAGCGGCAGCAAGTGGTCTTTCTCCAGGAAACCCCAAATTAGGCTCAGCTTCATCTAAACTTAAGTAAAGGTGTCTATCACTACTTAATCCAGAATATTCTTTTAAATTTTCTCTGCCGCTTAAAAATCTTGCCATATTTTATTATTGTTTTGCAGTCTCTAAAACGCTTAAAACTAACTCTAATGAATCATTATCACTTGCTTGTATTTTAATAACATCATTAGTTTCAAGAACCAATCTTCCATCAGAAACTAAATTCATTCCATCATTTGGGGGTATTTTAATATTACTTGCAAAACGATAATCTGATGGAGTTTCTGTTTGGCGAGAATGTAATGCGGTTACTCTAGAAAATGATGACCCAGTAGTAATATTAGAAACTTGACAAAGTACAACAATTGAAGCAACCCCAATCGGACAGGTATATATTCCAACAAAATTTGTTGTTATACCTACACGTATTGTTCTAAACTTATTAAGAGCGATTGCTGCCATTATTACTTACCTAATGCTATAATTAAAGGAGTTACTGTATTTAACAGACTTTGACTAAATGCTCTTCCGGTGATTGTTCCGGTTAATTGATTGATTACAACATCATCTCCAATTTGGAAGTTTCCTGCTTGGTTTGTACTGGTATAAACAACCTGACCACCATTACGTTTATCAACTTCATTTGCCTGAATTGAAACTCCACCTAAAGCTGGTTTTGCTGTAAAGATATTTGTTCCAGCTCCAACCCATTCCAATGAAATTGATGTTGCAATTTGTAAACTAATTCTGGAGAAATAAACTGTCGTTCCAGTACCAATATTATTATTTAGATTTTGTGTTAGGATAATTGTAGAAATTCCATTTTCTGGCAACGATGCACTTTCAATGCCATAGTATATTGGGTACATGACTGGTGCTGCAGATGCACCAGAACCTCCACCTCCAGTAATTTGTATGTTAGGAGGGTCTTCATATTGAGTTCCACTACTAATAACATCAATAGAAACTATTTTACCATTTTCAATATTTGGAGATCCTTCTGCCCTAATTCCATTTGGTCCACTTGGGAAGTCAAATGTAATTACGGGTGGATTACTTTGAGAATATCCACTTCCACCATCTAATATTTTGATAGTATCAACAAAATAATACAATCTATCAAAATAAATTGCCTGTCCATCATAAGGTCTATAATCACCAACACCAGAAACAGTAATAATTGATGTTTCTATTTCGGCATCAGTTACAACTTCTCCAGTATACCTATAGATTGACTTGGACGTATTATCCCCAACACCATCAGAAACTAGACCATAATTACCAAATGATGCGTTAGAGTTTGTAATATCACACTGACCACCCGATTTTGTAAATATTCCAATATCATCACAGATTGTGAAAATAGAAACTAATTGTGAATATGCACCATTTGTAATAGAAACTCCAATACCACCTTGATTATATTGCGTATAAGAGTCAACACTCATTGTACCAGTTACACCAATATCATCCTGATCTCCTGGTTCTGCATTAAATCCATCAACCTTCATTCCAATACTATCCCCAATGAAGTTTGTAGCATTCCTAATGTAGGGCCCCTGAGTAATTGGTCCCACACCTCTTGAATATGGGGGAAGAACTACACCACCAGTAATATAATAATGTGGTATGGTCGATTTTCCAACATTTACAACAAAAGTATCTCCACTGTCAGAAACTGATAAAACCTCAAAATCATATCCTCTATTTCCTGATGGGAATAATGTTGTTGTTCCTGCACCACTAAGACATGCAAATTCTAAGTTCCTTAGAGTTACAAAGTCTCCTTTTCTTACTGAAGAACCTGGGGAAACAATCGTTGTTATTCCAGTTGAATTATCATATTTTGCTTCGGTAACATTAATTGTCCTATCAATAACATATCCACCAGAAACATATGTGTGTGGTATGGTAGAAACTCCAGTATAAACATCAAACGAATCATCTGGATTTATTTTAGAAACATAAAATTCATATCCATAATAACCTGATGGGAATTTTTGTTGAGTTGTAGGACCTCCAGATGAACAAGAGAAAACTAAATCTCTAATTTCTATTCTGTCACCAACTTTAACTTGCAATCCGGGAGCTATTAATGTTGTTTTTCCAGAAGTCTCTTCATAAACTGCACTAGTAATACCAGTAAGAGTTTCAAATCCTTTACCACGATTTCCTGGATATGTTGTATTAAATCCAACATATGAGAATGAAGTTGAACCAAATCCAACAACTGATGTCACAACACCTACACATGATTTCATAGCAGATGTAACATCAACACAAGAATTGATTACATTATTATATCCAGTTTCTGGATCTATCTGAATAGAAAGATCTTTAACCTGAGTGACACTATTTTGGAAATTTGTATACTTTTGAATAGTTCCTCCAGAAACATATGTGTGAGGAAGAACTGTTTTTCCAGCAACGAATTCAAATGTATTTGGTCCAACTACAGATTTGACTGGGAATATGTAATTAAATGTTCCATCTGGATAAGTTGTAGTTGTATAGTTTGCAGTTAGCGATCCTCCAGTTACATAATCATGATCTAAAGTTGAAGAACCAACATTTAACACAACTTTATTTGAAGTATAAAGTGCTGGATAAGAATTTAAGTTTCCATCAGAAACCACAGATGTAAGTATTGCAATTAAATTATCAATATTTGATTGGACATCCGCACAGGAACTCGGATCAGTATTAAAACCTGTAACTGGATCTGCAATAATTGATAAATCTTTAACATTTAATTGATTTGTAATTGCCTTCTTGGCATAATCACGAACTGCATTAAATGCAGTTATACTCTCTGCCTCTTCACCAACTAAACCATTGGAGATTGGATCTCCATTTTTATTAAAATATGCTCTAATTGCTTCACGAATGTACTTATTAGTTCCATATTTTATATCTTTTATCAAAGCATCAACAATATAACCAATATCTCTACGACACTTATTCTCACCAGTTACAAAGATTCCAGAATTAATTCTGATAGTATTAAGAGAAGAAAGTGATCCTGCAGAAACAACAGACGTGATAATTGATGTTAAAGTATCTAATGTATTTTGAACATTTGCGCAGGAGGATGGTGAAGTGTTAATTCCAGTTGCAGGATCTGCAGTAATTGTTAAGTCCTTGACAGTAAGTTGATTTGTAATTGCCTGCTTCATTAAGTTTCTTGCCTGATTAAAAGCATAAACAGATTCTGTTTCTTCACCAACCAATCCATTAGAAATTGGTGCTCCATTATTAAAGTATTGTTTTACAAATTCAATAGAATATGAATTTCCTCCAGTAAAGATATCTATAGAAACTGCATCAATAAAGTATCCAATATCTCTCTTACACTTTGTTTGAGTTGTAGAAATTCCTGGATATGCAACAACCGTAGCATTCCAAGAACTATCAACAATTTCAGTTCTATTTTGCTGGATCAATCTATAAGAATCTTTAAATCTTGAGAATCTTGTAGTTTGAACATCATTCGGGAAGTAAAAATCCGAATGTCCAATCGCAATTGCTGCAAGAGATTTGTCAATAATTTCAATTCTATTCTTTTGAATTAAATTAGCAGCATCTATATAACGATTATCTGCGGTTGCAATTACCTTAAATTCATATCCAAGATTTCCTGATGGATAATATGCTGTAGATGGACCACCACCACTATTACATTCCCAAACAAGATTTTCTATTTTAACTTTTTTACCTGGCTCAATATATAAATGTGCTCCAGTAGTTGTTCCCAACCCAACGGCGGTAATGGTTGTAATTCCACTTATACGATCATAAGATGCAGTTGAAATTCCAAACACGGGTGTATAAAGTTTGGATATATTACCACCATATTGGTAAGAATGATCTAAAGTAGATTTTCCCACATTAACAACAAATGTTTTAGAATCAAGAACATCCTGAACTGTAAATTCATATCCAAGATTCCCCGAAGGATATGATGCCGTTGAAGGACCACCTCCACTATCACATTCAAATATAAGATTTTCTATTTTTACTCTATCTCCGGATATAATCTTTAACGATGTTGAAGTTTCTATTGTTGAAATTCCAGTCAATCTGTCATAAGAGGCAGTTACGACACCAACGGGGAAACCAGCAGATCCTGAATCGCATGAATAAGTTAATCCCTGAACTTTAACAGGATCATTTCTAGTTAAACCATGATTAACTGCAGTAACTGTAGTAATTCCTGTTATACCATCATAAATCGCATTTGTTACTACAGTTCCTAGACCAACTGGATATCCACCCCATGAACAATTATTAATAACTGCTCTTGCAACATTAAATGAATAATCTAGAGTTGATATAGTTTGATTAACTTCTCCTGGATTTTTTAGAATTCCAGTTTTTAAATTCCAATTATCATCATAGTATGCCTTACCTGCATCAACACATCTAGAATTTCCACCTCTTGTAATATCATGAATAATACATTTCCAAATATCCTTAATATCATCCGCACAGTCATTACTTTCTAATGTCACTCCAAATCTAATTTGTGGGGCATTTGATGTTGTTCCAGCACCAATCATATTAGTAACAATTCCAACTAATTGTCGAACTGTAGTTCCAACACCAACACACCCACCTTCAACAGCAATAACTGATAGGTTTTTAATTTGCGTTACACTATTTCCAACTCCTTGATAAGAAATGGGAGGAGTTAAATTGTTAATCACATGAGTTGCAATTCCTGCAGCATAATCTAATGCAGCAACAGTTGCTTGAGAAACACCAACACCAGTAATATGGATTAATCCACCAGAAGTATTAAAATATGAATAACCCGCACCAATTGATTTGCGATTACTGTTTGCTTTTAGGTCATAAGATACTGCCTGCATAATGCTGACAACGTCTTCTTTGCAATTAATATAACTGCTTATTCCAAGTGTGAAATTATATCCGGATGGCGATGTTAGAAAACCAACTGCCTCGGCGGCAATATAATCTAAATTAGAATCAATTAATTTTGCAGCATCCTGCTCTCTGTGATTTCCCGCAAACCCACTAAAACCACTTGTAAGGAATCCAACAGATTCTTTTGCAATATAATCTAGATTAAAACGAATCATTCTAGCAGCATCAAAGAATCTATCCGTTGTTACTCCTAGTAAAGGTTGAAGAGCAATTATTGCAGCACCATTTGTAGAATTCTGTCCTATAAAACTTACATCAGTTACATGGCATCCATTATTAACATAAAATAAGTCTCTGTCAGGGAATTTTGGAGTAACTACACAATTGCGAAGTTCCGTACCCTCAACAGATACTGTTTTTGCCAAGATAATTGGATTTTCTTCAACATAAACTCCAGGAAATACTTTTATAGTGTCTCCAGTAAGTGCTACTGATGCGGCAGATTTAATAGTTCTCTTGGGATAGTTTTCTGATAAACCTGTATTATTATCATCACCATTTTGAGATACGTAAATCGTTTTTCCAATAGGTCTATATGCGTCAATTTTTACTACACCTTTTCCTGGATCTTGAGTTGCAGTTAAATCAATACCTATACCAGGAACAAGTTGTGTAACAATGCCTACAAGATTTACACCTCCACCATAAAATTCAGTTGCTCTTGCTGTTCCTCTTACAGTTAAATTATCAGTTATTACATTTGTATTGATTCCGATAGATCCTGTTCCTGGAATATAAGAAAGTTTTTCTGAAGATGCAAAAACAGTTGATAGAGGAGTTATCGTTGGATCTTCAATAAAACTAACATATCTTGTAAGATTTGTTGTATTGTCATCAACTACATCAAATATTGCAGATCCTTGTAATCCTTGTAATCCTTGTAATCCCTGCAATCCTTGGGCACCTTGATTTCCTTGTGTACCCTGAGTGCCCTGATCACCTTGAGTACCCTGAACGCCCTGATCACCTTGAGTTCCTTGAGTTCCTTGATTTCCCTGCGATCCTTGGGTTCCCTGTTCACCCTGAGTACCCTGATCACCTTGTGTACCTTGAGTTCCTTGCCTCCCTTGAGTTCCTTGAGTTCCTTGAGAACCTTGAGTACCTTGTCTACCTTGAGTACCCTGAGTTCCTTGAGTTCCTTGCCTCCCCTGAGTACCTTGAGTACCTTGAGTACCCTGAGTGCCTTGTCTTCCTTGGGTGCCTTGGGTGCCTTGAGTACTTTGATTTCCTTGTGTTCCCTGTTTTCCTTGGGTTCCTTGAGATCCCTGAGTACCTTGAGATCCCTGAGTACCTTGATCACCTTGAAGACCCTGAACACCTTGAGTACCCTGATCACCTTGAGTACCCTGCGCTCCTTGATCACCTTGAGTACCTTGAGTGCCCTGATCACCTTGAGTACCTTGAGTGCCCTGATCACCTTGAGTACCCTGAACGCCCTGATCACCTTGAGTACCTTGAGTACCCTGATCACCTTGAGTACCCTGAAGTCCTTGAGTTCCTTGTCTACCTTGTAAACCTTGGGTTCCTTGAGTTCCTTGAGTTCCTTGAGAACCTTGAGTTCCTTGCTTTCCCTGAGTTCCCTGAGATCCTTGTCTTCCCTGAGTTCCCTGAGTTCCTTGAGTTCCTTGAGAACCTTGAACACCTTGCTCCCCCTGAGTGCCCTGAGTTCCTTGAGCACCCTGATCACCCTGAGTACCCTGAGTACCTTGGTCACCTTGAGTTCCTTGGATTCCCTGAGTACCTTGGTCACCTTGAAGACCCTGGGTTCCTTGTGTGCCCTGATCACCTTGTGTACCCTGATCACCTTGAGTACCTTGAGTGCCCTGATCACCTTGAGTACCTTGAGTACCTTGTGTACCCTGAGTACCTTGAGAACCTTGAGAACCTTGAATTCCTTGATCACCCTGAAGACCCTGGGTTCCTTGTGTGCCCTGATCACCTTGTGTTCCCTGAACACCTTGGTCACCTTGAAGACCCTGAGTACCCTGATCACCCTGAGTACCCTGAGTACCCTGAGTACCTTGATAACCTTGGGTTCCTTGAGTGCCTTGGGTTCCTTGAGTACCCTGATCACCTTGAGTACCTTGAGTACCCTGATCACCTTGAGTACCTTGAGTACCCTGATCACCTTGAGTACCCTGGGTTCCTTGAGTTCCCTGATCACCTTGAGTTCCCTGAGTTCCCTGAGTACCTTGAAGACCTTGAGTTCCTTGAGTTCCCTGCCTACCTTGAGTACCTTGAGTACCTTGAGTACCCTGATCACCTTGAGTACCTTGAGTACCCTGATCACCTTGAGTACCTTGAGTACCCTGATCACCTTGGGTACCCTGATAACCTTGAGTACCTTGAGTACCTTGAGTACCTTGTGTGCCCTGATCACCTTGAGTACCTTGAGTGCCCTGATCACCTTGAGTACCTTGAGTGCCCTGATCACCTTGAGTACCTTGAGTGCCCTGATCACCTTGAGTACCTTGAGTTCCCTGATCTCCCTGAGTACCCTGATCACCTTGAAGACCTTGGGTACCTTGAATACCCTGATCACCTTGAGTACCTTGAGTACCCTGATCACCTTGAGTACCTTGAGTACCCTGATCACCTTGAGTACCTTGAGTACCCTGATCACCTTGAGTTCCCTGAAGACCTTGAGTACCTTGAATACCTTGATCACCCTGTAAACCTTGAGTGCCTTGTAAACCCTGAGTGCCTTGATATCCCTGAGTACCCTGAGTACCCTGAGTACCTTGATCACCTTGAGTACCCTGAGTACCTTGAGTACCCTGAGTACCTTGATCACCCTGAGTACCTTGAGTACCCTGATCACCCTGAACTCCTTGAGTACCCTGATCACCCTGAGTACCCTGATCACCTTGAATACCCTGAAGTCCTTGAGTGCCTTGAATACCTTGATCACCCTGCAGTCCTTGAGTACCTTGATAACCTTGGGTTCCTTGAGTTCCCTGAGTACCTTGGTCTCCTTGAGTACCTTGAGTTCCTTGATAACCTTGTGTTCCTTGAGTACCTTGGGTTCCTTGGGTTCCTTGTGTACCTTGATCACCTTGGGTACCTTGATCACCTTGAGTACCCTGATCGCCCTGAAGACCTTGAGTTCCTTGGAAGTTACTTAATGCACCCTGATTACCTTGAAGACCTTGAGTACCCTGATCACCTTGAGTACCTTGAGTTCCTTGAAAGTTACTAAGAGATCCCTGAGTTCCCTGAAAGTTGCTTAATGCACCTTGTATTCCTTGATCACCTTGAGTTCCCTGAAGACCTTGAGTACCTTGATTGCTAAGACCTTGAAGACCTTGAATACCTACAGAACCTTGAGCAGAGGCATATAAAAGATCATTCCAGTATGTTTCTCCATCGCCAAATTTAAATCTACGAGTATCAGATTCAATTCCAATAACACCTTTTTTTAAAAGAGGATTTTCAAGAGTCCATTCTTCTGCAGTTTTTACAACCTGTCCAATTGAACTATCAGTTTTTATGTCACCATAAACTGTAATGCCAGCATAAAATGTGGCATGATCATTATAAAACTGCTGTAAACTTGAATAATTAGTATTCCCCGACATTTTAGAAAATACCCGTAAATGTATTGGTTAAAACATCAGTACCAACATAGGTACCTTCAAAACAAATTCCACCAAAAGTCATTGGTAATGGTGGTAGATTTCCAAGAAGAGCGTCAACAGAGGCTTCGGTTGCTTTTAATAAAATTCTACCTGCACTTGCCTTTATATTAATATCTTTACCTGCACTTAGTTCTAAATTTTCATCTGCATCTAATATTATATTTTTTCCTCTTATTCTAACTTCTCCATTTTTTTCAGCAGTTATCCAAACATCTCCATTTTTTCCGGTTATAACTATATCAACACCAGTAGATTTGTTCTTTTGTCCAGCAATGATTTCAAGAGATCCGTCAGAATAAATTTTAGATAAACCGCCAGCACTTAATCCACTTAAACATATTTCATTTTTATCAGTTACACCATAAAAATTATAAACATCAACTCCATCAAAACCCATTTGTGGGTTACAAATATCATATCTAAAATTAGGCCCAAAGGTGCTTATACTTCTTTTTTGCCAATTTTGTTTTTTGAAAGATCTTTGAGCCATATTAATTAATACAATCTATCTGCGTAACAGGATTTATTATAAATTTACCTGTCTCATCAACTTGACTTGGGACAACCTCTAACTTTGGACTCAGAACAGCACCAAATCCAGTTTCACTAATTATAGTTATTTCTGGAATATCATCAACTGTAATAATTTTTTGAACATTTCTACTTGTTCCTATTCCAGTTTCAGGAGGTTGAATCGGAGTAACATTAGTTATTGGATCAACTACTGTTATAATATTTATTGGAGTAACTTTAGTAATCTCACCACCAATAACTTCCAATTTATACTCATTTTCGTATTGATCAATCGCGTAATCACCAGGAGAATAATCTTCTCCAGGATCAATGATGTCTACATCATCGACATAATATGGTTCTGTTTCTCCTATTGGATAATTCTCTCCTTCTGAAACCATATAAATTGATTCAAGTTCACCATCATCATTGATGATTGCTCTGGCAACAGCACCATATCCTTGATCACAATCATCTGATATTTCTATAAAAGGAGGAAAATCATATTTTTTTCCCTTCTTGGTTACTTTAACACCTATAACACTTCCAGTTTTATTTTTTCCTTTTCCAACTATGTCTCCCATGATTGGAACTGCCTCTGCACCTTTACCCCTACTACCAAATATTTTAACTTTTGGTGGACTGCAAGAAAGTGGTTCTCCAGTATAGCATTTAAATGAAGGTGATTTAGCAGAAGAAGAAAAGTTATCAAATGCAGATGCTATTTCCTTTGCCACAGTTTCTGCATCTTTTTTCTTATTACCGAATGCTGCGATTAAATCATCAGCGTTTACACTTTTCATGATTTCTTTAAAATTTGGTCCAGGAGCATCTTTAGATCCTCTACCAATTAACCATTCATTTGCCTTAACTGAAAAATCTCTAACAAGGGGACTATTATTAATTTTACTAACATTCGCAACAATTCCAGAAATTGATTCAACACTATTACGAAGAAAAGTCGCTGGATCAAATCCACCAACTAAAGATAAAACTTTTTGAGCACCATCAAGAACTCCACTCAAACCAGAATCAATTTTTTTAATAATATGATTTATTAAAGATCCGCTAAATTGATTGACTGCACAACCCCTAAATTTTTTTGAATTTTTAGCAGTAGATTTTAATAAACTTGAAATTACAGATCCTAAAGAGTTAATTATATTATTTGCTAAAGATGGTAAAAGTTGTTGAATATTATTAATAGGTCCAACCATGGCATTTTGTGCAGCAACTCCAGCCAAGTGTGCAACATTATGCTGTTTTGTTACAGCAAAAACTAAAGAATATACGAGTTGATATAATGCTTTTAAACCTGCATTAATTACTGGTGCTAAGGCGTAATAAATTTTGGAAATCATACTTCCAACAAGACCAGTTGTAACAGATTGAATTTTATCAGTTACAATATTGACTAATGAAGATAATTTAGATAATCCATTACTAACTGCATTTAAAAAATTAGTTACTTCAGCACCAATCTTATCAATTGTTTTTGAAGTATTTTCTGTTGGTCCAACTATAATATCTCCAATTCCAGTAAAATATGTTCTCTCATCCTTTCCTAAACTTTTTGCTAATGGTTTAGGGACATGCCTAGGAGATTTTTGGGAATTTGCATTTTGTTCGTTAGTTTGATCTTTTACTACATTTTTTCCATCATTCTTAATTTTATTTGTATAACCAGTAAAAGGAACAAATGGATTCTTATAATCTTTTACTGAAACCTTAGAAGTTCTCCCAAATGCACCCATAATTACGGGAAGTTGTGCATTATCACCATCTAAGAAAAATCCAAATACAGTGTCACCAGGAGAAAGTTTTACATCAACTGCATAATTTCCTGCTCCAGTTCCAGAAGTTGGAGGTAAAAGAACCTGTGCCCAAGGTAAATCTTTATCTGGAAGATCAACAAGACTTGGTGGGTGATATCCCATTATACGAACTTTATACCTATTTCCCCAACCACCACCATTGATTTGGGTACTATGAGATTTTTCTGGAGAAATTTGCCCTATCCACCAACGAAAACCATCTCTCCCAACAAAATTACTTTTTATTAGAGATTCGTCTTGCATAGTTTTTACTCTTTATTATTTGTTCCGTGTCTTCCAAAAGTATCTCTAACCAATTGCATAGAAGTATATGATCCCTCAGTATCAAAATGATGACAAAGTTCTTTTATCATATATAGTCCACTTTGATCATCGTCAAATTCCTTATCGTTTGATGATATTTTAGGAAATTCGCACGTAATAATATCACCTGCACGTAAATTAGTATTTGATGGTATTGTTATGCTTAAAGTTTGAGTAAATAAAATATTGTATCTCATAATTGATTGAGATTGATATTTCAAAGGATCTGAATTCATATCAGTTGAAACATCTTTTTCAATAGTTCCAATATCAAGAACTTGTGTTATAATCCTTGTTGGAATATCTCCCAAATCAACATTTGAAGAATTTGATATTTTTGGAATCTTCAGATCGTCTCCTAAATTTTTTACTTTACTTGAATAATCACTTAATTTAAAAACTCCTTTATCAGGTCTAGTAAATTCAAATGTAAGTGGATTGTAAAAAATTCTCATACTAGAATACGTTCCCAATCTTAATTTTTCTAGAAGATTTTGATTTCTAATTGTTTTATATTTTAAAATATTAAAATCATTATCTCGGTCAATACTAGATTTATTGACCTCAGTAAAAGTATATGTTGCCTTAGATTTTTCCATAATCAATTTATCAATAGATCTAAATTGAAATCCATCTTTTGATTGAAAAAATACAAATCCAGCAGTAGAATCTCCAGAAAGATCGGGAACTGCCTTTGATGCTAACCAGACTAAAACAGTAAAAGGTTTTCTAAGATTACCAATAAAACCATATTTGTTTGAAGTTTTATCAATTTTTCCAATCTTGTCAGTTTTTAAATAATCTTTTAAAATTGACCTAACGGAATTTTCTATAGATGAATTAGTTGAATATTTTTTAGGAATCCTCGTTGATTCATTAGTTATTGCTTCTTTTGAAACTAAATTAAGAACAAAACTTTCTCTTTGAGTTTCACTAACTAAATTAGAAATACTGGAAACGTATAACGAATCCTTACTATTTGTTGCGAAATCAAGTCCGGGATTTGTTGAAGAATTTCCTGCAATTTTTATGGCAACCTTTTCACCACCTCTTAAAGGCAATCCATTGTAGATTGATTGCAGTTTTCCGTTATCTCCAGGAACACTATTCCCAGTGTTTACAACAATAACTTTAGCAGTAATTGTTGGGGAAAAAATATCTTCATAATAATCAAATGAAACTACACCTTGTTTAATATCAACTGTTTTAGATTGATCATTTGATTCTATAAAAAATTGTTCATATATAGATTTTTTTACTGACATTAGGTATACGCCAAATCTAAAAGTATTTTTTTATCGATAAAACTATTTAACGAACTATCAATCCCAAAAGTTTGAGGTTGGGTAAAAACTTGTGGCGAAGAAGGCTCAGAATTCTGTTGCGGGTATATGAATGGGACAACGTAAGATGGTGCTTCCTCAGGTTGAGATATTCTATCGAAAATTGAAGGTTTAGGTTTAGGTTGAATTTGAACTGGTGTTGGTTTTGGTGTAGGACCAACCTCGCTTGGAGCAGATCCTGGAGCACCATGAGAAACCGTTACTCCACCAGATCCAATAATTTCTGCTTCTCTACCATAACCTCCTCTCCAATAAACGGATCCAACAGCAAATGGAAATTTTACTTTAGATCCTGGTTGAGATGGGAATGTTGGTTTAGTATTTGGATTATGTTCCTGAATATCAATTCCGGGACTAGATCTTTGTGCATGAAGTTGTTGGTCACGAAGAATTTGAGATCTTAAAATACTATCATTTTTACTTGCTGGACTAATTTGACTATAATTGGTCAAATACACTGTAGATCCTCTTGCGTGCATCGCTTTTATTGCCTGAAAAGCAACTTCACGAATTCTTGCCAATCCTTCTGCACTATAATTTGGATTTTTTAAATCGATATGAAAGTGAGTTGCATATGTAGTTTCTCCAGATGCACCAGATCCACCTTGAATAAATCCTCCAGGTCCGGTTTGTGGAATTAATTGAGTTGTTCCTCTTGGTGGTGTTGGTTCTGGTCTTGATGTTGGTGGTTTTACTGGAGCAGGTAAGTTAAAAGGTGCTGGACCACCTGTTCTGATTGGGTCTCCTCTACTTGGATCTGTAAGAAATTGATTATCTCCAAGTCCTCCACGCCAAGCAGTTCCCGGAAGACGACCATTTGGATTATTTGAAGGAGATGCTCTAAATTCTAAAGCACCACCAACAAATTTTGCAGAATTTGCCTGTAATGATGGATTTTGAATATCGCTAATAATTTTTAGTAAAGAGTCTTTACTTTGACCAGACCATTTTGCAGCATCTTCTAAGGTTTGAATTTTTCTAAATTCTTTTGGACCACCAGGTCTTTTCCATACACCTTGAAATTGAGATCTATTTACACTTTCACCAGCAGCAAGAATTTCGGTATATGTTGCTCCATATTTACCAGTTGCTTTTCGGTTTACAACTACTTGCATCATATCAACTGTAGACTGTGATCCAGATCCCTCTGTAGAAAGTGCTGCTGCTATACGATACATTTCTGGACTATTTGATGCTGGAAGACCAGAAGGTTGAGAATAATCAGTATTAAGTGGTGGTGCTCCTGATCCTTCAAGAGGTTCCATTAATGGAGTTGTAATTAACTTTAATGCTTCATCAAAAGACATTCCCATTCCAGAAAAAGAATCTTGTAAGTTTTTCATAGCACCTTCAACTCTATTTTGACTATCCCTAAAATCAAATGATGAAAAGTTTTGGGCATATGCACTCAAAACATCATTAAATGCAGATAAAACTCTCCCACTATTTGGTAGAAATCTTCCCAATATTTGGGTTAATTTTAAAACTCTCGCAACCAATTCTTGTGCCATTCCAGAAATTGAAGGTAAATTATAGACTAACCACCCAGCCATAATTGTACCAGCAAAATTTAATATCCTACTCGTAAAACTTTCACCAACACTAGACAATGCTCTAGATGGAGCACTGAAAACTGAACCTATCTTAGATAATTCAATAATACCTTCTTGTTTTTTTCTTCTTACAGATTCAACTTTTCTTTTATATAATATAGAATCTGACACAATAGCACGTTTTTTTATATTTGATCTTTCATTTATATTTTTGCCAATCTTTGCAGTATATACATTTGTTCTATTCAATCCTTCGTTAAGAGAAAAGAATCCCCTAGTTATATTTTTTACATTAATAAAAGATTTATAGATTAAATTTGATGTTGCCATGTTATATTATGTTATAATGTACTTTTGAATACAAAATATAAAAATTATCCGAATTGGATGAAGGAATAGCAGGAACATCATTACTTCCAATTGTAGAACTAGTATTTGAGGAAGTATTTTGTTGCGGTTGTGGAACTGGAGCAATTACAATATTGGGTTGAGATTTTGCCAGTGGACCTACGGAAACCTCTCTTTTTGGTATATTCTCAACAAATGATTTTTCTGATTTTAAAAATATAAATTCTTCTTTTGGTGATTCAGAAACGTATTGTGAATAATAATTTTCTACTTTTGGATCATTAGTCTGGTTCAATACTGAAGACATATTCATAAGAGATGTTTTTTCTTCAGTATTAGACTCTGAAAATACTTTATTAATATTTGTTATTTGATCACTAAAACTGACCGAAAGGTTTTCTGTTGGGGTTATGCTTTCTGCAATTTTTTCGGATTGTTGTTGTATTTTTTGGGGATTAATTATTGGAGTTTGTGCTTGGGAAATAGTAGATGGAGTGTTTTTGTCTTGGATTGAACTTGAAATATCTAATGAATTAGTTAAAGGAACTAATGGTTTTATTTCTATATTTTTATTTGGAGAGTTAAACTCTGGGTTATCAGTCAAATTATCCTTATTAGGAATAAAATTATTAGAAAAAGATTGATTAACGTATAAAAAGTCTGAAGATTGTGGTGTAAAACTTGAAGAAATTTGATCTGGAGAATTTTGATTCCTAATCATTTCTTCCGTCGTTCCTGGAGAACGACCAAAAAGATTATCTAATATTGCACTACTTTGTGGGTTTACTGGACTTTTATCTACAAGATCAGGACCTGGTTCTGAAGCAGGGGTTGTTGAGTTATTGTTTTGATTCGGAGAATTATTTGATGATTGATTTTGGTTCTGGTTCTGATTTTGGTTTTCTTTATCATTTCCAGATAATCCAAAAAATGATTTAAATGGGTTTATAATTAATCCTTCTGCAACAGATTTGCCAATTTTTCCAGATATTCCCAAAATAGTATTAGAAATGTCATTAAATCCGTTTCTAAGATTTAAAAACACGTTTTCTGCTATAGAAAAATCTCCAGTTACATTTTGGCGAATTTGATTTAATCTATCAATATTTCCAGTAATTAGAGATTGTAAAGAAGATATTCCTTGATATCCTAACCAACCTAAAAATAATTTAGAAAAAACTCCCATTAAAGAGCTTAATTCTGATGTTGTTTTTTCTGCAACATTAGAAACTGTTGGAGTTAAAGAAGAATCTATTTTTCTTTCTATGGCAGATTCAGATTCATCTCTGAGTGCTTGTTCTGCTAATCTTCTTTCTTGATCTCTTCTTTGATTTTCTCTAAAATTTTCAAGTGCATTATCATTAATAATAACATTTGATAATGCACCCAAAGATGCTGTAAGAGAATCAATTCTCTGTCTAAGAGATACAATTCCATCAGATACGACATTTAAAGAAGATTGATTTGCTTCTAAAACTTCTAATGTCTGTGGATCTGGTTTAGGTGTTTGATATTGCGAAAAGGGGTTTTGAGAAAGAATAAGAGATCTATCACCATTTAATCCCGAGGATGCACCGGATATTTGGATTCTATTTTCTTTAGAAAGTGGTGATGAGATCTCAACCATTTATTTTATTTTTTAGATTTTCCTCTTCTATGAATTGTTGGAGAAAAGAAAGATAAACTTCTCTTTCCCAAGGTATCATATTTTCTAGTTCTGTCAAACTATATTTATGATGTTGAACCAGAGCAAAATTAACTTTATAATATGACGCAAGATCTTCATGCGCCATTGCTATGCGAAAAAATCAGTTAATCCTTCCAGAGTTACTTCATTTTCAACTTTAGTACTTGGATTTACAAATTTTATAGTGTGAGAAAGTTTTGGCATAGTTTCAAAAAACTTTTCAATCTGTTTAAATTGATTTGATGAGAGTTGCTCAAGAAACTCTATCAGTTCTTTTTTACTACAATCAGAAGAAGTCCAAGATTCTTCTTCGGAATAAACCTGCTCAACACAAGAACAAATTAAATCAAAAGTTTCATCAATAGTTACATTACTCATATTGATAAAATTATTCTTAATAAATTCATTCATAGAAGGATATTTCATTCTTAAAGTAAGATTATCATCAAGTTTAATATCTCTACTATGCTGTTTACTAGTCTTAACTTCAATATCATCTAGGTTGATTTCAATAGGAATTTTTGTTTCCCCATCATCTGGGCAAGTTACAAGAACTTCAACAGTTTCTCCAACTGATTTTCCACGAATATTTAAAAACAAATATTCAATATCAAAAGTCGCAAGATTTTCTACCTTAATACCCTTTGTTACAATACAATTAGATATTACGGTTTTAACTGCATTTGCTATTTGCTTTGGATCCTCACTCTCCATAGCAATAATAAGAATTTTTTCTTCTTTTACAAGAAAAGGTCTATATGTAATTTTTTTTCTTGTCGAAGGTATTTCCAACTCATAAGTTGGTGTGGCAATTGTTGGTAAAGGCATAATAACCTATAAAATTCAGTATAGTTATTTATCTTACTATTATTGGATTAACGTTTCCTGGTTGAGTTATAACAGGTCGTACTCCACTTTCATTTCCAAGTGATTGACCAGTTCTATATTTAACTCCGGGATTAGGGGTTCTATTTATTACATTATTAAAATTGATATTGTTAAAGAAATCAATACTTGATATTGGTCCACAAACGTATCTATCAAAATTAAAAGTTGCGCTTGCTTTTAATATATTCGATGTATCATAAGAAACTCCAATATTATTTAATGATATAGGGAATAACCCAAAAAAAGTATATTCAATTTCTGATTTATAATCTCTATCAAATTTTATAATTCTTGTGCGATTAGTTTTATATTCTGATGGATATTTCATTCTAAAGAAATAACCATCTTTACCTGGATTTACTTGAGATCCACTTGATATGAATTCCATCCAATGCTCTAAAAATTTAACTGTGCGATATTCACTATCAACGTAAAATTCCAAATCAATCTGAGTGAATTGGCGAGTATGTGCCATTTTCTCAACTACACCAGTAAAGTTTCCCACAATATCAGCAGTTGCAAATGAACTTCCTGGTAAAGATGCAGAGGAACAAAGTAAACCAATATTTTCAGTAATGAAAAAAGGATCAACTCCCCTGTCAAGTAAGTATTTTCTTACTGGATAAGGAACATCCATTATAACTTGATAATGAGATGTTTGAGCAAGATTTGTTAGAGTATTTTTAAATCTTGATATTGGTCTCTTTATAGGCACTCTAAATACCTTTAATAGGTTTTATTATGTAATTATTTAGATGTCATACAAAGGAAAATACAAACTAAAAAATCCACAAAAATATAAGGGTGATCCAACGCAAGTTGTTTGGAGATCGTTGTGGGAAAGAAAGTATATGAAATACTTAGATTTTAACGATAACATTTTAGAATGGTCTAGTGAAGAAATATTCATATGGTATAGATCTCCAATAGATAATAAACCCCATAGATATTTTCCAGACTTTTATGTCAAAGAGCAAATGTTTGATGGGTCTATTCAAAAATATTTGGTAGAAATAAAACCATATAAACAATTATCCCCACCTAAAGAACCTAGGAAAAAAACAAAATCATATATATCCGAAGTAATGGAATATGCTAAAAACCAATCAAAGTGGGAATATGCAAGAGAATGGTGTAAAGATAGGCAGTATGGATTTAAAATTCTCACAGAAAACGAATTAAATATAAGATATTAAAAATGCCAAGAAAAACTTTAAAAGAAAGGCGAGCAAAAACTTCAGATACAAAAAGAAACAGAATTCGTAACCTTCATAATGATCTTATAGGAAATGAAAGTTCTGACGATCTAATGTTAAAAATATTAGAAGTTCTTACCGAAACCGAATTAGTTCCAAGAGTTGGTGGTTATTATGTATTTGTGTATTTTCCAAAAACACCTAATATAGAATATGACGTTCATCCCTTCGTAGCAGTAACTGATATTTTTAGATGGGGATTTCGGGGAATTAATTTTCACTGGGGAGAAGTACGCCAATATACTTGGGGAGAAATTGTTGGATCCTTACATAAAGTATATCCAGAAGAAATAAAAGACTTACAGTCTATTCCTTTTGCAAAATTTAGAATAAATAATTAAAAATATTACTATAAATGCCTCTCGCAGTCGGTACACCAGTAACAGGTAATATTGATTATGCTTCCTCTGCACCAAATGTTAAACCAATAACAAATTATACTGATAATAGTGGAAGTGCAAGTCTAACAAATGCCCCCAAAAATAGTCTTCCTTTAAGGTATCCAAATGCTCAGTTGGAAGATACCACAGATTGGCTTGAAATAAAAGTAGTACAATATAGACCTCCGGGGTTTGGCACTCAAACAGGAACAGTTAGATTTGGAACAGGAACTGCTGCTGTAAGAAATAAAGAATCTGGATCAATTAAAAACCCTATACGTTATATTCACCTTCCCATACCAAAACAATTATCTGATGGAAACTCTGTTGATTGGGGTGCAGACAGATTAGATCCCCTTTCTGGAATGGGTGCCGCTGCAATTGAAGGATTAATTAAAAATCCAGCAAATATTGGAAGCATATTACAAAATGCTTACAATAGTACAGTAGGTACTGTTCAAACTGGGGAAGGACAAAAGGCAGTAACAGTTGGAGTAACAAATAAAATTCTTAATAGTCTTGGAGCAAATGTTTCAACTTCAAGTATTTTAGGAAGAACTACGGGAACTATAACAAATCCAAACTTAGAATTACTTTTTAATAGTGTAAACTTAAGAGAATTTATGTTTACCTTTGATTTTTCTCCAAGAGATTCTTATGAAGGTGAAATAGTTAAACAAATTATCAGAACATTTAAAAAGTCCATGTCCGCAAAAACAAGTGTTTTTGGTGGTCCTGGTGCTGGTTTATTAATTAGTGCTCCGGATGTTTTTGAGTTAAAATTTAAAAGTGGAAGCAAAAATCACCCATTCTTAAACGTATTCAAAACATGTGCATTACTTGATATTAGATTAGATTATACTGCATCTGGAAATTATTCAACATATTCTAACGGTACTCCAGTACATATCAGTATGTCTCTTACATTTAAAGAATTGAATCCCATTTATGCAGAAGATTACGATTCAGCAGATGCTGGATCAGGAGTAGGATACTAAAATGAGTTACTTTAGAGAACTACCAGATATTGAGTATCAATCTCAATTATTAACTAAAAATTCTTCTTTAAATTATGTAAGAGTCAAAAACCTTTTCCGTAGAGTTAAACTTCGTGATGACTTACAAAATGTTTTTACTCTATTCAATAAGTATCAAATCAAAGATGGCGAAAGACCAGACACAATTGCAGAAAATTTATATGGATCTTCGGATTTAGATTGGGTTGTTTTACTTTCAGCAAACATTACAAATGTTAGAAATTCATGGCCACTATCGGATAGAGATCTTTACAATTTTACTGAAGAAAAATATGGTCTTAATCAAATGTATGAAGTAAAATATTATCAAACAACTGAAGTCAAAAATTCAAACGGTATTTTAATTTTACCTGCGGGAAAAGTAGTTGATAGAACATTTACTATACCAAATCCAGATAACCCCAATATAACATTAAATCCTGTTACTGGTATATCTTTTTATGATTATGAAATTGAAAAAAATAATAAAAAAAGAACAATTTATATACTAAAAACACAATACTTGCAACAATATCTAAATGATATTCGCTCAATTATGTACTATGAAAAATCTTCACAATACATTAATACTAAATTAATAAAAACCGAAAATACTTTAAATACACTACCATAAGAGTTCTAAATTCTTATCAAAAACCATCACATATCGGTGTTTGCGGGAGCGTTCTTTCCATTCTCCTGCAGCACCTTTAACTTTGCCTCTAGAGTGTTTAGTTCCGTCTGCATAGTAGAAATCTTTCTTTGGGTCTGAAAGTCCACAATACTTAAAGTTACAAGCGCGATAGATTGTACCATCATGGAAATTACTATCAGCGTAAGAGATGATTGCTTTAACTTCTGTATCCTTCCGTAACTGTCTAATCGCTCTTGAAACAAACCAAGAAGTGATATTATATTCGGTTCCTTGGGTTTCAGGGTGTATGCAAAGTCGTGAAAGTTCAAAGAGTCCTTCTTGCTCATTTCGTTCTAATCCAAATGCTCCTTGTGCGATTTCGGGAACAGGAAGTCCAGTAAAGATACAAACTCCCTGAATACCACCAATATTCAAAGGGCAAAAGTCGTTGCCCCTATATAAACCGTAGTTATATCCACTCTTAAATCCCTTTGAAAAGTCCTTAAGATAATGAAACCGCAGAAGTAACTCTGCGGCTTCGGATTTACTTACACGGTTAATGTAGTAATCTGTTTTCAATCTTCGGCAAGGCGGGCGAAGTAAGAAAGAGCATCATCATCTTCATCCTCTTCTACTGTAGGACGACGAGTGGGTTTCAGATTGTTGAGTTCCGAACGAAGATCATCATCAAGATCTTTTACAGGACCACGAGTGTATTCTTCTTCAGACTCAACTTCCTCATCAATACGAGCATTTTTAGCACCGAGAACAGAACTCAAACGCTTCTTCAGTTCTTCATAAGTCTTAAACTCACTAGGAGACATGAAATCTGCAAGAGAGTATTGCTTCTTCCAGATTGCTTCAAGTGCATCATCATCATCCAGAAGAGCACTTTGAGAGGCAAATTCACTGGAATCATAATTACGATAACCAGCAACGTTCTTTGCCTTCAGTTTGAAGTTTGCACCTTGCCAGAAGTCAAAGGGATCAATAGGAGATTCATCTTCAAATTCAGGTTGCATTGCTTCGGTAATCTTATCGAAGATTTTCTTACCGTATTTGAAGAGAAACACTTTACCCTCATTCTCAGGGTTAGAAGGATCCTTCACCACATAGATGTTAGACACATATGTCAGTTTACGCTTCTGTTTGCGGGCAACTTCTTTACCAGCATCAGTACCATTGTTCCAGAGACCAGAGTTATGCTCACAAACGGGGCACTTTTGATTAATGCTTGTTAGGCAGTTGTCAATCAACCAACCACCAGGACCTTGGAATGCGTGAGAATAAACCTTAACGAAAGGAAGATCTTCACCATCGGGAGCAGGAAGGAATCGGATTACTGCATATCCATTCCCACTCTTATCGCAGTCTAACTTCCATACACGCTCATCGGAAGAACTGCCAGAATTATTCATTTTTTCTACTTCTTTCACCAGTTTTTCGGTGAGAGAACCAAGTTTAGATTGCTTTTTAAGATCAGCAAATGCCATTTAGATACCTCGGATAGTTTGGATTCGGGGGATTACTCGGATAGTATAACAGGATTCGGAGGATCAGTCAAGGTACTTCTTGAGGGATTCAATCGTTTTTGTCATACTAGTGAATAAAACTTGCATATCAGTTTCTGGGGAAAAACCCATAATTGCAACTGATTTGCGAAGATTCTCTTTCATCTCAACCGCTTGTGGGTCGTCTGAGAGAGATAACCTAGTATACATCACTCTTTGCTTTTCTAGCAAGAGGGACAGTTTTTCAATGTGTTCCAATTTGGTTTCGCGGTCCATCATACCGAAAGTAAGAATACTTCCGTAAATATTTTCTTGTAACTTATTAATTTCTTTCAGTTCTTCCTGAATAATATCAGAATCAAAAAAGTTACTCATTGATGATTTCCCGTAAAATCTTTTTAAATTGAAATACATCAATATTTATGAAGGGCATATATTTTTTAATCTTTAAACTAACAGTTTCCCATACTGGATCCAGTAGTTTTTTATCAAAATCTTTTGAGAAATGAAATACCTTGTCGTAGATTGTTAAAGTTTCTAAAGACAACTTGCCACTTAGAAACCTTTTGAGAACTGGTGGGTGTCCTTTGGAACAGTTCAGAGCATCCTCTAATTTGGTCTCCAAGAAGAATTCGTTGCTTTGTTCCTTGAATAAGTAAGTCAAACTCTGCTGCCTTCGCATCCAATCTGCGTAAGTCCTTTCTCCAGAATTGATAATTTCTCCAATCCATAAGTTCTGTGGGTTGTCTGCTGCTACAAAGTTTGATACTAGAAAATCTACGACTTCTTTATCAGAATACCTGCGACTTGTTTTCTCAAACCAGTATTTGTCACGTCGTTTGTTGAACGAAGTGATACTGGCACGAGTCTTCGCACCATATTTAAAGAAGTCGTATTTTGGATTTGTGAAATGATTTTTAAGTGACAAATAATGTTGATAAGTTTCAAAAGGCGTCACGATCATAAAGGCAATTTTGCTCTAGAAGTTTTTTTCATGAAGTTAAGACGAGTTGCGTCCCACTTTAACCTTTCTTTAAGTGGCTTTGAAATCAATTTCGTAACAGATTCTATTTCAAGATTATTGATTTCACAATAATAACAAATAGCATCAATATAATTCATCTGTTCTAATGCCACAATATGCTCAATTTCTAGAGCAAATTTAGAAGGTGTTAAAAACTTGTTTTCTATTGCTTTTTCTAATTCTTTATTCTGTTCCATATGATTCCAGTTTATCTCTAACAAACTCTCTAATATATTCTGTGAGAAGTTTGATGTACTTTGATTTGTCTCTTTCTTCATAAACGACGCATTCTCCATTTTCGCAAGCCATAATAATTACAAGTTTTTTGACGGGAATTTCTGTAAGTTCATAAAACATACAGGCATAAGCAGCACACTGAACAAAATAGTGCTCAATCCACTCCCGTGGTTTTGGTTTTTTAGATGTTTTAAAGTCGATTATCGCTAATTCGCCATCAAACTCTGCAATACAATCTACGGTTCCTGCTACTCCAAGAACTTTGCTGTACAAGGAACCTTCGAGGGTATAAATGTTATTTATACGATTTAAATCTGGTTTCGCAATTTTAAATAAAAATTCGGATAAAGGTTGAACTCCAGGAAGATTTTCGTTTTTAAGATGATGTTCTACTAAACTATGCATATCAGTTCCTCGACTGGTTGCTTGTTTAGTAATTTTATTTGCTTTATCTTCTCCGATTTTTTTACGCCAGTTTGCAAAAAACTGGCGATTTTTGTGACTTATAACTGAGGTAATAGAAACTAATTTGAAAAGTTTTTCTATATCAGGAACCTTATAATAACGAATGCCATCTATAGTCTCCCTTTCAAGGAAAGGAAGATCCACATCAATATGATTAAACATTAAAATCCTGCTTCCATTTTTGCAATAATGTATTCTTTGACAAGTCCAGAACGAACAATATCATCTACACCAAATTCAATTATATCAAATGATGGCATTTTACGCAAGATAGACATAAAATCTATAATGCCATTGCGATCATTAGTTTTTACAAGGTCTGACTGAGTTGCATCGCCACAGAACATAATTTTTGAATTTTCCCCAATACGTGTAATGATTGAATCTAATTCATGACTTGTACAGTTTTGGAATTCATCTACAATCACAATAGAATTATCAAGTGTAGTGCCTCTTAAGAATGAAGTGCTCCAGAACTTAATAGTTTCCTGAGATTTAAGATTACCATAGAGCATCTCGAATTCGGCATCGGATGGCATCTGGAACATATATTTTACCATATTCTTATAGGGAATTTGGTAAATATCAGATTTATCTTCATATGTTCCAGGAAGAAATCCAATTTCACGAGTTGCTACCAGTGAACGAACAATATAAACTTTTTCATATGGAGATTTTTCATTTAAAACTTCATTAAGTGCGTTGTAGAGTGTAATAAAGGTTTTACCTGTTCCCGCACATCCATATGCAACTAAATGTTTTTGATTAGCATATGATTCAAAAAGTTTTTTCTGATTGTCCGTAAGAGGATCAATATCAATCAAATAATCAGAAGTTAGTGATTTTCTACGCTTCATTTGACGTGTTGTTAAACCAACGCCAATTGGTTGGTCATTCGTCCTTCTTTTTCTTGTCATACTAGATTTTTTTTACAGTTGAACCAGGAGCTTTTGATGCACGATCTAATACATCATTCCACCCAGGATTTTTGGAAATTAGTTTATTTTGCCAATCTCCAACTTCTCCAGGAGTGGCACATCCTTCAGACCAATCTCTCTGCCATTCTGGATTGTCTTTATACCATTGCATAATGTTGTTAACACTCATCTCAACAACTTTTTTTTCACCTGTTTCTTTGTTTATAATGGGATATATTGCCATAAGTTAAGAATTCAAGATAATTTATTTAGACCATTCCAGTGCCTGTGCAACTGAAGGAAACTGTTCTTTGAAAATTTCTTTGCAAGCAAGAGCAATATCCATATGTTCTTTCTGAGTACCATTTGCTGAACGAAGATTGATATAATGAATCCATGACCTGCAAGAACCGGACATATAGATGCGTGTGGGCGTTGCTAAGGGCAGTACAAACCTTGCACACTCCTTTGCTACCTCGACATCAAGAAGTTGCTTGTAGAGTTCCATACCCGCCTTAAAATGATCGTTGATCTTTAACCACAAATCTGCTTTAAGTTCTTCAGAAAGATCGTCAATAGAATTTTGACGGTTCTTAGTATCCTGACGACGAAGTTCTGGAACAGGAATTTCTTCACCTAGCAGTGAAGAATCTGCATAACGTTGCGAAAATTCTTGATATGTGAACGAACGATGACGCAAAATTTGAGCCGCTATTCCACGATTCGTTTCAATCTCAAGACTCATAAAACTCTGTTCAAAAACAGACCAATGATTATGCTTAATGCAATAAGCAAGCAACTTGGCATAGTTTTCGTTGTCTTGATTCGCAGGGTTGCTAACTCTAGCAACATATGCCATTGTTTTTTCTGCATCGGGAGTTACACTGATGAGTTTTACTGTCATTTTTTTCCAAATCCTTTTGATGTTTTTGCTTCAAGTTCTGAGAGTTCTTCTTTCAATGCTCGCAGTTGTTGTTTCATTTCTATGATTTTTTCTTCAGTATAAAGATGCTCTTGTTTTGTAAGTTTTTCAAGCAACTTTACTAGTTTTCGTGCTCTACTAGACATATTATTCAGAATCCTCAAAAATTTCGTCGTAATCTAAAATTGGTTTTTTTCTCATTGGTTCTTTATCTTTATATGCAGAAACATCTGAATAAACTTCTGCTTTTAGAGAATCAACCAACAATTCAAGATTACGAACAATTAGTTTTAGTTTTTCTTTGTCCATTAAAATATTGTTCTCTCGCAGTATCATACCACAAAAAAAGGAGGGAATCAATCCCTCCTTAAATTATTTAATTACTTATAAATCATTTGAATAAACAAGGACAATATAGTAATAAACGTAACGGATGCAACTGTAATTTGTGCGATAATTAGCATTACTTCGCTCCTACGTTTGCAAGAAGTGCCTGATAGCGTCTTTGTTCTTTTTGCTTTTGCTCTTTAATAAGTTGAAGTACATTAATTTTTTTCATCACTTATGCCCCTCCTTTACAAACTTAACACCACGATAAGTTTCGTTGTATTGTTGGGGTTGTTGCATCATTTGCTGTTGGTATTCAATACGCTTTTGAGTGTCATATTCAACACCACGATATACTACTTTAGACATTAGGGTTCTCCTTAGTTTTTTAGGTTAAAGAGCGTTCCTTCAGTCGGCGTTTGCGTTCGCTATTTGCGAATAGCGAATGAACGATCCGTTCCGCGTCGGCTTACTTCCGTCTGTTTTCCAGATGAACGTAAGGTCATTATAGACCTATTGCATTTATATAGCAAGTTAAAACTGTAACATCTGTTACAGTTTTAAAAAATCTTAAGGAGCAAAAAAATTGCCGGGATTTTTTCCCGGCAATTTAGGAATCACTTCCTCTTTTTCTTTTCGGGTGACTTATAACCCCAGAGTTTTGGGTTGACTCGTCCATATCCAAAGTCAATACTTTTTAAATTATCACGAAACTTATCCCAATACATATCAAATAAACGTGTTCTACTGCCTCGAGTAAGATCAAAACAAATTTTATCTTCCACAAAGTACTTTATGATATATGCATCATTAGGAGCATCTTTAGTACATACATCAGAATATGAACCATTTTCTATCATAATGTCACAACCATACCGTGACTTGCAAGTTTCTTTTTCTACTGATGTCCAATGGTCCATACGCTCTCTTGTATCTTGTGCTTTTTCAATTACATCACGAAGTTTACTACTCATACACGATTTCCCCATTTAATATCTGGATATGCTTGTGCAACAATTTCTTTACTAATTTTGTATTTTGTTTCTAATTTTTTATCTTTAACAAGAGTTAAAATTTCTGCTTCAAGTGGATGAAGACCCTGAAGAATATTAATGAACATTGTTTCTCTACGAAGAGAACTCAGTCCATCATTACCACCACGTATAAAATTATAAAACATTTTATACTCTTTTCTGATGGTAGTTTGTCCTTGATCATTCATGCCTAATGAGTTAGATCCCATCTCACCCATTTTACTTACTGCGTCCTTTACCTTATCGCTTACAGTGCCACTGAATGAATTTTGCTCTCCAGTACTAGCATAAGGAACATCTCCCTCTGGAAGGGCAGATACAAGGCTTTCATCAAAGTTCCAAATAAAAATTGCTTTTAAAGAAGGATCTTCATATTTTTTAAGAAGTTCAATCTTTTTAGTATTAGTTCTTTGTTTAGAAATAACATCTAAAACTTCAAAAATAAAAGGATTAATTGGTAATTCTTTTACAGTTTGTTTTGAAGATGTTATATTATTCTTCGGTTTCGCTATCGTCGTCATAATCGTAATCAGTATTTTCAAATCTAAAGGCTATAACTTCATCAGGAATTAAATTTCCCTGAGTATCAAACATTTCTGGATGAGGTCTTGGTATTTCCCGATAATTCATCATATATTCTCTAGCAACCCACCCAACTGTGAGACCCACTATAAGAAACAAAACGGTTAAAAATGAACCAAATACTAGACTAATTGCTAACATTTTTCTTACCTCGGGAAATTACTTTTTTCTTCCTAGATATGAAGGAAAATTCAAAATAGATAGTTGTTTCCCGATTGAGAAAGCAAACCATCTTTTCAAAGATAATATGGAACGGTTTGATTTGCTTTCTCTTTCCTCCATTAAGAATGAATTCAACACCACGATTTCTGTGGTTATTATTATTTATATTTGTCACTTAATAATCTGGTTTTCCTTAAGAAAATTAATAGTATCTACACACCCACCAATTTTTTTGTCATTGCAAATTACTTGTGGGAATGTAGATCCTTCTCCAAATTCAGAATAAAATTCTTCTCTAGAGAAATTTTCTTCAAGAGTATACTCGACATATACCATATTTGTCAAGTTAAAAACTTTTTTTACTTTTTCACAGTAAGGACATCCTGGTTTTGAATATACAGTAAATCTCATTGCTCTAAAATCCTAAGTGTTTTTGTCTTACAAAATCTAAGTTATAAAATGTATATGATAATGGTAATTGATCATTATTAAATGGATACTTATATGGGTTAGTATTAACCCAATCAATACCAGTGTGCCAATGTGGTCCCCACTTATAGTAAATATACCACATTTCGTTCAAGATGCGACTGTGATGCATCTTACTTTCCAAAGATCTATCAACTCTCCAAGTTTGAGATCCTGTTGTTTCATAATCTTTTTCACCATGAAGATATGGATACTCAACATTAACTCGCTTAATACCATACAACATTGTTCTAATATAGTAATCAACATCTTCAACATATGCTGGATAACAATTTTCATCAAATAAACCACATTCTTGAACAACCCAATCTTTCAACAAGAAAATATCCCAGGCACCCCTATTACCATGGACCATACCAACATTTAAATCTTTTGCTTTTTTAAGCATATTTTCCAAAAATCCTGGTGTAAATGCAACATCATGATTTGAAATAATCCAATATGGAGCATTCATACCACATTTAATAGTCATGTTCCAGGATCCAGAAACTCCGATATTTGCTGGCAGATGACAAACTTTTATCTGATTAATAAATGGGTGATTTTCCTTTGCCAAATTATCTAAATCCTCAGTTAATTCACCCCTACCATTATTATCAAATATAAAAACTTGGTCAACGGGATAATCAATACTATCAATTAACCTTTTAATCCAATGAAACCCATTTACGATTGGAATTCCAATAACAGGAATTGGTTCTTTTTCGGATTCTTTTGTTTTTTTCAATCCCCAAAAATATAAATCTTTGGAGTTATGATTAACTTCAAAATAATAATAATCAAAGTGATCCTCAAAATTAATATGTTCACGAAAATCACTTTCATTTAAATTCCTGTAATAATCCCACCCAATATCAACCGTGAGTGGAGAATCCTCCGGACGTGTTCTCGTAGTTCCATGTTCTGCTCTTCCATCACTGGCACAAGTAAAAAATACCAAACCACCAGGACGACATAGTCTAACCATGTTTACAAATGTTTCAAGCCAATATGGATTATGCTCAAAACATTCTAATGAACAGACAACATCATAAGCATTATCTGGTGCATTATATTTTTGACCTTCACAAACTACATCAACACCATCACCTGGTCCAACATCAACACCAACATAAGAACATTTTTCAAAAAAATCTCTTACGGTTCCGTTAATGTTTAAACTACCAATCTCCAAAACAAACTGGTCTTTAAAATATTTACCAGCCTTCTTTTTTAAATTTTCAACAAACTTTTTTTGTTCATTATGTGCCATTTTTTACTCCAAATTAAGATTCATTTTCTTTAGGTTTTCTTCAAGACGGGGTTTATGTTCCTCAAGAATTTCATAGTTATTTTTAATATCTAGTAGTAAAGTTTTTGCTTCTTCAACTTTACCCCACCACCAAGCACCAACAGCTTTCTCAAATAGTAAACCATATTTACCAGGATATTCAACATCAGTTCTAAGTGGTTTTGAATTAAAATCACAATATCTAAGTCCTCTATCGGCATGGATATAACAATCTTGCCACCATTGGCGTTTTTCTGCAAATCTACTCAACAGGAAATAAGCTTCTGGTCTAGATGGAAGTAAACATAAAGCCTGCTCAAGTAAAGATTTTGAACTACCATCACGAGTTCCTTGCTTTGTATAACAATATGATGCTCTTATTAATGCTTCATATGCAAGATTATCATCTATTGCTCTTTCTGCACATCTTAAGAAATAAGAAACCGCTGGAGCAGTGTGACTTTCTTTTTCATACCAAACTCCAAGATTAAAATTATGATCTGGATTTTCAGTATCTAGAGAATACTTATTAAGAAGATCTGTTAATTCATCATTCTTAGTTTTTTTTATATCTAAGATATTTGGAATTAAATACTGCTCAACATTCGGAAGACTGAAAATTATTGGCGGAAGTTCTGTAATTGGATAAGGTTTCAATACAATATTTACATTTCCAGATGGAGAAGTTAATTCATCCTTAAAATTATACTTTTCCATATATTCCCACAGTTCTTCTTGAGAATAATCTTTACCTAAAAATGTTTTCAAATTTTCATCATAATGACAAAAAGATTTAAATTTATTAATTCTATTTTGATTGTTCCCCATCCAACTAAAATGCCATCCCAAATCTTGACATACTTCCCCATTATGAGTTACATATCTAATTTCATACCCCCTTCTCATGTACTCTGCTCTAATTTCAGTCGGAGTATTAATCATCAGGTGCTTTTTAAAGCACATAAACATAGATTTACTCCAAGAAGAAGGAGATCCATCTAAATTATACGCTCTATAATCTGCCCTTCCTTCAAGGTGTACAAGAGGAACTTTAAAAATATAATCTTTATTATTTTTTGCAGATCCATGTATAAATGGTATATTATTAGGACTAACAATTTCATCACAATCACTAATTATAAAAAATGTATCATCATCAAATTCAGAAATAATATTACACAGATAATCTCTTTGAATCCTTTCTCTACTTGCTATTTTTTGATTTGGATTAAAATGAAGATCATAGTCTGAAGGATTTCCTGGATTGGAAAGATCCGCTTCAATAACTCTAATCTTATTTTTTGGAAGTCCAAGTTCATCAATAACTTTATTACAACTATACTCTTTTGGAATACCACTATGCGTATAATTTGCATCAATAATTACAAACAAATCAACATGATCTCTTAAAAGTTTTACTCTCAATTCGAGTAATTCTTTTTCGTTAAAATACGGAAAACAATCAACAATCTTTGGTTTATTAGGCATAATAGTTTCATCCATGTTCACGGGTTTAATTTCAGTAAAAAACTTGGGAGTTTCTTTGTCTTTATTTTTCCACCATTCAATAACTTTTTCATGCGATATGTAATGGTTTTTCTTTTGCCCATCATTTACATCAGCATCTTTACCAACAAAGGTAGATTGAAACTTAACTTCTTCAGCAAATAATGGAATAGTGTAGCATTTACCAAGACTTGCAAAAAGAATATTTTCAATCAGAGGCATTGTTGTTTGATTGGGAATTTCAAGACAATACCCATCATCACGAATATAAGTATCGATTAATTTTTTAGCATATTCTCTCATGACAACATAAGCAGATGCCCCCCAATCATCCCAATACCTTTCACGAAGTTCAAATGTATCGTACTCTCCACGAATAGTAAACAACTGAAGACAATCGACATCTTTAGGTATATTAGATATAAATTCTTTCCAAGTAAAGTTCCAATGCTCCACCGTTTCCAAACTTAAATCATCTTCACAGAAAAATCCATAATCTTCTTCGGTTGTTTCATACCATTCTTTTATTGCTTTTAAGTGAGATACTACACATCCCTTTGTTCCTTCGTTTAAACTATCAACATATTTTCCGTATACATGATCATTAGACTCAGAAAATCTTTTTGAAATAACTGCCGTAGGAACAATTCCATAAAAAGAAAATTCAGACTCTAAATTATCTCTTCGGTCTAAACTTTCTTCTAAAGAAACATAATATACGGATGGAAACTCACTCAATTTATCACTCATATTTTTTTCCGCAAAATAATTTTGGTCATCTATTTTTTCAATATTCCATTTTGTTTTTGGTGGAACATAGTAATTAATTATCTCAGCACACATATTTTTATTATTTTTAATATGTGTTTGAGAAATCCAATACTCAGTTTGCCACTTTTCTTCACCATCAGGAGTTAAATCTAATCTTTCTTTTATTCCTGATTCAACATACCCTTTAAAATTTTCGAATCTTTTTTTATCTGGATGTGGTATATGAATTACATTATAATCATAATTTAACTTCTTATGCTCTAGTCCATATAGTTCTAGTCTAGTACAAATTTCATCATCCTCAAAAGCATAATATTTTGTTAAATTTTCATTGTACCCACCTATTGAAAGTAAATTCTCTTTGGATACTAGGAGTAACCCAGTAAGATACTTAAAGAATTGGCAATAAGAATTAAAATAAGTGCTCCATTCATCAAGGGTTAAACATGTCAAATCAACCATGGAGTTCCCAGTTTCTTTATCAATAAATTCTGGACTCTTAAAATTATGTTTTCCAGAAACAAAACTATTTTCATCAACTGGATATTTGTTAAAGAAGTTTTCATACGGATTGAGTATGTAATCCGTATCAACTTTTAAAATATAATCTCCCTGTGCCAAACTAATCGCCAAGTTTAGTGGTTGAGGTTGATTAAAATATTTTTGGTCGGAGACAGTAATTACTTTTATTCTTGGATCTAATTTAGTTAAATGGTTGATTGGTTCATCAGAACTCCAATCAACTATAATAATTTCTTTTATACAATCAAAAAGAAGCCAAGAACTAAGAGAAACTTTTAATGCATTTAAACGATTTTTACAAGCACAAACTAAAGATATGTTCATACGTTCAAAAAATAAATTTATCTATCATACGTTATATAGTTATCCAATCTGGGCAGTATAAATCTTTAGTATCCCAATTTTCTAAGTCTCCAGAAAACCATTTTTTTGGTGCTACGATTTTTTTACTGTCTGACAACCACGCACCCCACCAACTATAAGAACTGTTAGCAATAATATGATAATTGCACATACTCATCAAACATAAATCAATTAAAGTATTATTAGATTTAGAAATTTTAAACCTATCATTCTTAAAGAAAAATTGTTTCTCACACCATTCAGGATCATCAGAAAAAACTAATACTGGAATGTCTTCAGAAAAAATTTCTAGAGCAGATTGATAATAATTTAAATCAAGTAAATGAAAGTTTGAATCAGTTACATAATCAGTTCTTCGTATATGTAAAGAAATTATTTCAGAATTACTAAACATTCCTTTAATATAAGTTTCACACATTTTTTTTGTAAAATTTCCAAAAGAAAAATCATTTTTTATATCGTCTTTGATATGCTTAAAATATTTTTCAGTTTGAAAATATCCAAATAAATCAATATCATTCGGACAATTATAAAACAAATCTTCCTCAAAAGCAAAAGAAGATTCGTTTCTTGTTTTATAATCCGTCATCCCAACTTTATTGTTTATAATATTAGGAAAATTATATAAGTTTACATCAGATGCCTGAACTCTTTCATCATTAGATCCAAATACTCCAGAAAGAGGAATACAAAATTCATGATTATTTTGAATTGCAATTCCCTTTAGTGCAGCATATTGGAACATTTGATTTCCCAATCTACCCCTATTTCCAAGTTTGTTAAATGATATCATTCTTCAAAGATATATTGTTTTACAAATTTTTGAGAAACTCTAAGAAGATATGCAGCATTATCTTGAAAACCAAAGGTCATTAAATAATCATCTCCATATTCACACATACCAACAGCAAATTCAATATTTGCATTTAAGAAAGAAAACTGACGTGAAACTTTAACTATATTCCAATCATTATCCCAAACAACAAACCTATGCCTATAAACACCATCCTTCCTTCCTGCATCACTTCTTGTTAGATAAGTTTCATGATTAAGACAGAATCTATGATTTTCATTATAAGGAATAATTTGAGAACCTCCACGAAGATCAATACATCCAAGATCTTTCCATTGAGTTAAAACAACTTGATCTGTGGTATTTTCTTCTAAATTATAACGAACTACTTCAGTACCATTAGTCCATTTGACAAAATGGAATGGCATATCAATAATTGGCATCCAATTTTTTTCACAATAAGATCCTTCATCACCTTTATGTCCAGGTGTAGGAATTCGATATTGGTTTATTTCTTTTACTGCACCATCTTCAGAAATTTCAATCTCAGAAAGTTCCATTCTTCCTGTTCCAATTTTATCTAAATCTCTACGTACACCACAAACATAAAGTTTTCCATTCCATCTAACAATTCTACAATCCTCAAGACCTACAAATTCCCAAAGCTCTTTATCTGGAAATTTAGAAGTATCAATTCTTTCATACCACTTCAATTGCATATTATCATCTATTTCACCCATAACATTATTTGTTCTCAACCTAACATCATTTTCTGGATGAATATAAACTAATGGTCCCCAATGATGTTCGAATTTTCTTTTTTCTGAATGATATAAGGTATAGTTAATATTTCTAAGATTAACTAAAATTCTTCCATTATCATTATAAATTGAAGGATTGGTAATTGCAGGTCCTTTTAAATATTGTGAAGGAAACAATAAAGGGTGGATACTACCACCATTTTCCAATGCAAGCTTTACAAAATTACTCATAAATTTTAATTTTTATAATGAGATAGATTAAAAAATTTTTAATCAGATTTCTTGGGATTTTTCTAGTTCTTCCAGTTCTTCTGGTTGTTCTAGAAGTTGTATAGTTTCCAGACCACCAATAAGTTTAACACGATATTCAGTAAGACGATTGAGTTCTGATTGAAGTTTTTCAATCTGCTCATTTGCGGTTTTTAGTTGTTCTTCAAAACTTTCTTTGATTTTTTGTGGATTTGACATAGTTAAACTCCAATTGTTTGATGTTGTCATCATAGAATATTTAGATCAATTTGGCAAGAGAAAAAAATATTAATTTTGTTAATATCTTTATGTAAACATAGCTCCAGGAGGAATAAAATTATTTGTATACTTTGCAGCTCCTTGATATATTCTAAAATCTTGTAATCTAGTTCCATTCCACACACTACTAGATCCAACTAATATACTGAGTGGTACAAAAACTGTTGAATAAGTTGCACTTATAGATCCACCAAAAGCTAGACTACTAGTACCATTAACATATATTCGTAAAGTTGAACCAGATCTTACTACAGCTAAATGAAACCATGTATTTAATGGTAATATATTTGA
>Ga0209288_10000018_pt1 | contig 58681 bp, 59 predicted proteins | sample PPLLaktember2015_4_FD_187261 | JGI IMG/M metagenome (GOLD analysis project Ga0209288, IMG submission 187261) | Freshwater sediment microbial communities from Prairie Pothole Lake near Jamestown, North Dakota, USA - PPLs Lake P8 Core (1) Depth... | ecosystem: Environmental > Aquatic > Freshwater...
GATCTTGTTGTTGTCCGAATACATCACGATGTTTGCTTCTGTAAATGTGTTGCTGAATACAGAGGTATTTGATGCGTCAAGGTAGATGCATATACCGAAGTTCAGGTGTTCGAAGTCGTTGAAAAAGATACTGTTGTTGCATGATTCGACTTCGACGCCTCCTAAGCAGCTTCCTTCTCCTTTTATATGAAAAGTGGTGATGGTACAGTCGTCTGCATGTAGGGTGATGAGATTGATGTTGCAGCCTGGGTCATACGTGACGATGATGGGTTTTCCGATGCCGGAGCCGTTACCAAGTTCCATTGGTATCCCCTGTAAGGTGAGTTGTTTATCACATGTGATATTTTCGCGGTATTCGCCGCTGTAGACTTCAATGGTGGTTCCTGCGGTTGCGTTGTCGATGGCGTCTTGGATGTGGATGAAGTCGCCGTCGCCGTCGTCATCGACTGTGAGGACTAGTGATTTTAAATCCGATGAGGGAGTGACAGTCTTCGCGATACCTGATGGCATCAATAGTAATCCAATGATGATGCAAATGATGAGGGATTCTTTTTTTGTTAGGTTTATTTTCATGTTAGTCATGCTTCTCTTGTTAGTTCTCACATGGACAGGGAGGCAATTCTGTTAGGGTCCGTGTTTGTTGATAGGGGTAAAGCCATTGACAATGGGGGTAGATGAGAATGATGGCGATGATTCCTGCAAAAGCATATACGGCTTGAGATAGCAATAAAAATCCAACGAAATAGATTGCAGCTGCGAGTCCATATAAAATCAAGCAAAAACTGATCAATATTCCACAGACGATGGCTGGCCATCGCAACCAGAGTATACCTAGGATTCTGAGCGCCTCTTGGCATTTCAAGACGACAGCGGGCGATCCTCTACAAAGGCTCATTGTACCTGTAAGCAGGGAGCGGATTGCTATTAAAATCTGAGGTTTGTTTAAGGATTTCATTTGTGTTGATTTGAGGTCGTTCTCGGTTTGATTTTGAAGGATGGTGAGTGCTTGAGTATGGATCATGCCTTGGAATGAGACTAGCGTCAAGAATATGGCTGACATTATTGTCGCGAGGAATATCGTCGTTTTCATATCTTCTTTCCCCTTTTTCGGTTCGACTTCTTACCTTTACCGAATTCGTTTTTACTTTAAAAACTTTATGCTAATTGTTATCAGGACGCATGGAACTGGTTTACAGAGTCCTTCCAGCGGCTTCCGAAACTTTTTTTCCCTCGTTGAATACCCCCTCTTTTTTAAATACCGCAGGGAGCATTCTAGGTAATATATTCCTCGTAATTGTGTGAGTTAAACTCCAGGTTTAACCCCCTTCCCCTGCACTTTCTATCTTAATTGATCGAGAAAATCCTGCAACAGATATGGTACCATCAAATGTGTTAACAAATACGAGTTCAAATCTCCCTCCCCGCGTAAATATTTAGCACGGTAAATATTAACACGGTTGTTAAACAGAATAAAAATTGGAGCGATTTTGATATGCAAGGGTTCAAATCCCTTCCCCTGCACTTTTTTTATTACATTTTAAATAATAGAAATGTATTTTATAAAAAATAATTCCTGGCGAGGTGTACAATGAATAAAAATCAAACAGGGCATCATAAAGGCAATTCAACTGAAAATCTTTTAGACAAAGAACTTATCATCAAAAACCTTACCATTGTTGCAGGGCAGATAATACTTGATGTTGGTTGTGGCAATGGGTATATGTTAAAAGAATTCTCCCGTTTTGTTGGCCCTACAGGGAAAGTATATGCTTTGGATAAAGCAATGGACGCTATAGATACTATAAAAAAACAGACAAAAGGAACTAACATTTCAACGATTGTTGGAAGTATAACTGAAAAAACAAAAATCGAAGATTGTTCAATAGACCTTATTTATCTTTCAACAGTATATCACATTTTTTCAGATACCCAAAAAGTAGATTTTCAACATGAAGTGAAAAGATTATTAAAACCTCATGGAAGATTAGCAATTATTGAAATCGAAAAAAAAATAACTCCTTTTGGCCCTCCTCAAGGCATCAGAGTCTCACCTGAAGAGTTGGTTCAAGAAATTGATATGAAACCTTTATACGTAATTAAGGTTGGAGAATATTTTTATATGCAAGTCTTCGAAAATATTGTTTAATAAAATATTAAAAAAAACCTGTCACTTTTTGTCATGCCGGTAATTATTGGTTCAAATTCCTTCCCCGGCACTAAATTTGAATTATTGACCTTATGATAATAAATGGTCTTTGTAAAGCGGAAATTTTTTAACTATGAATTATTATGGAGATTACAATGAAAAAAGAGTTAGAACTTTTACATAATTTAAGAAATGAACTGGAGCAAAACATAGATCTTCACACAAAAGAAACTGCTCAGCATTTTTTTAAAGAAAAAATTAAAATCTATGGTATTAAAACAGCAATTGTAAGTGATATTTCAAGGAAATATTATGATAAAATCAAAGAGTTGGATAAGAAAGAAATATTCAAACTCTGTGAAGACTTATTTTCTTCAGGATTTATGGAAGAATCATTTATAGCATGTAACTGGTCTTATTATCTAAGTAAAGATTATGAAGAAAAAGACTTTTTACTATTTGAAAACTGGCTTGAAAAATATGTTGATAATTGGGCAACGTGCGACACCTTATGCAATCATACTGTCGGATCTTTTGTTGAGAAGTTTCCAAGTTATATCAAAGAGTTAAAGAAATGGGCAAAATCAGATAATCGCTGGGTAAAAAGAGCTTCTGCTGTAAGTTTAATCATCCCTGCAAGAAAAGGTGAATTTTTAAAGGATATTTTTGAGATTGCAAACACATTGATTAAAGATGAGGATGATCTGGTTCAAAAAGGATATGGCTGGATGCTAAAAGCCGCGAGTGAATCTCACCAAAAAGAGGTTTTTGATTATGTTATAAAAAATAAGAAAACTATGCCAAGAACTGCCTTGAGGTATGCTATTGAAAAAATGCCAAAAGAATTAAGGAAAACGGCAATGGAAAGATAGTATGGATAAGAAAGACCTGCACTGATAATGATAAGGATGGTTAGGGCGATTATTACGATAAAAAAAATTTTCTGTTCATGTTTTTCGCATTTCACTGTGATTTTTAAACAACTATTTCCTAATAAGAATGCTCTTTTTATATCAACAGCAGAAAACCGATAATTTTACATGTATTTTGGGGTTCAAATCCCTTCCCCTGTACTATTAACCTTCACTAATCAATAAAACTCCGCAACAGATATGATGCTAACAAATGTGTTAACAAATACGAGTTCGAATCTCCCTCCCCGCGTAAATATTTATCACGGTTACGATTAGCACGGTTATTTAAAAATAAGATTTCCTGTAGCACTTTGAACCTTGTTTCGTACAATAAAAGACCTTAAAAACCAACTCAGTAGACCGCTCTTGTGATATGGATTTAAAGCCCTCTCAACCATAATATTTATAATAAATTCTAGGATTTCTTTAAACTATGAAAGAACAATATCATATTTTTTGGGAACTTATTTTGGTTGTAGCTTCGGTTTTTATTTTTCGAAGCGGTTGGCTTCTTCTTGATACGTATTTTGGTAATACTCTTTTAATTCCCTTCTTTATTGTAGGAATATTGCTTTCCATTCCACCATTATATATTTTAAACAGACATCTTGAGGATAGAAAGAAAAAGTAACCAACGATTTTGAATTTTTTACATTAATCTTATAAAGAAACGATGATTTATTGTGAATAAATGAGGGGAAAAAATGGTTTTTGAAAAATTCTCGGAATGGGCCGCTCAATTTTCAATCGAAGATATTTTCCGTGGGGATTTTTCTTCTTTTTTACCATTATTGTATTTAGCGGTTTCCATGACGATTTATTCTATTCTCATCTGGCATTTTTATCGGTACATTGCAAAACGGAATATCTTTAAAATCTCTCCAAGAAAACATGCGAAGATCATTCATTTTTTAACAAATACGAGTCCGAATCTCCCCCCCGCGCTAATATTTAGCACGGTTGTTTAACAGAAGAATAAAATATTTTTTACTGGTATATTTGTGCTTCCCTCTCGATGAGATCACTACATCGAACAGGGAAAACAACGAACCATACTTCTCTGTTTTTCTGGTCTTGTTAACGTTTTTTCTTTTCTTCGAGTTGTTTAAGATTCCAGACGATACTTGGATGCTTGGTAATATGCTGGTTTAAGAGATTGTGATGTTTTAGAAGAGTTGGTTCAAATTGGTGATGATCAAAGAAGGTATCGATGACGGTTTTGTATGTATCTTTGGATTTGTTGAGATGTTTCGTGATAAAAACTTGTGTTTTTTCTTTGATGTCTTTCGGTACATCTCTGTTTCGTATCAGATTTTTTAACTGGTCATCGATCATGACATTCTTGATAATGTTATCCGAATTGCGATGGTAGAGTCGTGGTTCTTTTCTCATGAGACTATCGATAACCAAGCTGATGTCAAAAAGGGCGGTATCAAGTTTCATTTTTGAGATGGTGTAGGTGTCAAAGAGATCTCTTGAGCTAGCGGTGTTTTCTTCCCCATATCTGTAAAGGAATGTGCAGAATTTATTTCCAAAGAGTTCTTCTCATTGTGGTGTTTGAATAAGGAGTTCATCACCTGTTCTCAGATGGGTGAATGGGAGGAATATATCAGCGGGTAATACCGGCATTCGACGCATATAGCCGATTTCGATTTTTAGAGAATCTTTTTTGCCATCCGCTGTCTTGTACCCAACGTCGAATCGGGTTAATGGGTATGATGGTTGGATTGCGATATCATCGTTGTTATAGTGAAGATCGTGTAATATTTTTTTGATTATGGTGTCAATTTCATTTCGTTCCTGTGTCCAGTCGTTTTGTTGTTGGTCACGATAGTTAAAATCGATGTCGATACTGAGGCGGGGAATATCTTTAAAATGAATGAAGTTGAGTGCGGTGCCACCGTAGAGCGAAAGTCGTTTCTTTGTGTAGTTGGTGGTATAGATTTTTTGGAGGATGTCGCTGATTCGATAGATTTTTTCTATGAGCCTTGGGTTAAATCCAGATGTATCGAACATCGTTATACGCCTCGTAAGAGTTCATTGAACTCGATCGGGGTGTACAGGTTCCAGGTTGTATTCAAGATGCTTTTGTGTCCTTTTTTGATATACATGGGAGAATTTCCGATGTGCTTTTCTAAAACAGTGTGTAGTTCTTCGAGGATGCCTTGATAATACGGGTTTTTGGTTAAGAGTTCAAGGATGAGACCCGTTTTGCGAAATAAGATATCTTTTTGTATGATGGTGAGAAGGGATTTGAGTTCTTGTGCGGTGACGCCAGATAATCCTTCGAGGCTTTTTAGGCATTCTTCCCAGCCGCCAGCGTACTGTGGTCTGTCGATGCAATCAAGGAATGTTTTGCTAGGTGAAGAGAGTTTGATTTCTTGGTTTTTATGGAGACGTTTTTTTATGCCAAGGTTTGGGTGTGAGGTGAACACTGGTTGATACGTGATGTGTTTGAAGGTGAATGGTCTGAATTTTTTTTCATAGGGGACGACCGTGTAGATGGTATTGTAACTTGAGTAGGCGCAGCCATGGAGTTCTAATGCAGTATGATATCCGAGGTAATAGGAGGATTGGAGTTTGGAGGCGATGAGATATGTATCTGGTTGAAATGAAGGATCATGAATCATGGTTGGCTGTACTGCAATATAGAGTCCTCTTTGAGGATGGAGCAGTTTTCCTTGTTGGCAGAGTCTGTTGATATATTCTGTATAGATATATTTTGGAGAGGTATGGCCTGTTTTCATGATTGTTGAAGCGATGTCTTCGATGTCTTTGTATCGGACGACTTCTTTTTTTAGTAGCTCTTGGTAGAGGGTCTCGTATTTCGTCATAGTTTGACAAATATTCAACGATATACTGGTATTTAACCATTACTGTGTAGAAAAAGTGTCAAAGCTATATTGATGGTTTTTCGACGCTACACTGGTTTTTTACCCGCATACTGTAGAATTTTCGTCAAGATAATTTGTGAAAAACATTAAATAAAGAAGGAAAATGAATATTATCAGATCTAATATTTTACTGGTACATTCAATTTCCTTTTCCAACGGGAATCTTTAAAATTGAAAAACTCCGCAACAGATATGATAACATAAATTTTGTTAACAAATACGAATCAGAATCACCTTCCTACTTAATTATACCATTTTCACTGTAGGAAAATACATTTTTTATTCAAACCTTCAAAGTCAAATTCCGATAAGAATAAGCCAACTCATAAGCATGAAATTTTTTTTGGTTCTGTTTAACAAATGTATTAGCGTGTTTAATGAATGTATCAGAAATTATATTTAAATGAACAACCTAAACGGTTTTAGGTGAAACAAAAAATGAAAGGAAATAAAATAGCAATCATCGGATTGAGCTTATTCATGATTACCAGCGCTCTTAGCATGGTAATAGCCCAAGCAGAAGACACAGGCAATGGAACAACAAATGCAAATGGAGGAATCTCCTCAGATACAGGTTTCTGGTATCCTACCATGGGTCGTTTTTTCTATAACCAGGGAACCGTCAGAGGCAGCTATGTCCATTTCACTATCGATGAAAACACAGGCACCATAACAGATTATACGGTGAAATTAACGCTCTACCCAATGGGCTGGTATGGTTCATTTAGTAGTAGTAAACCACTTTGGAATGTCGATGCCAATTCAAATAATATCACGTACGAAAATATCACCATATTTAACTCAATATATATCACTGGTTTTCAACCAACAGCGACCCCAAATGCGTTTGCTGATTATCTCATATTCCAAGGAGCAAACACGCTCATGAGATTTTTTGACCAAGAAGGAGGAACCATCCACGTCGCCTCCAGTGATCGTAGCACGAAAATAACCTTCGAAGTCCCAGATGGATTTAATGTCTCAAAATTTCCTGATGATATCTACTCCATACTACCAGTAACAGATGAAAAAACAGGGGAAAACAACAATACCGGAACATCCGAACAACCAAGCTCCTCTGATTCTGGGTCGTATCCTTGGCAAACCATATGGATAAAATCCAATACGACAACAACCTCAATAAATAGCTATAACGGAACAGCCACGATAAACGGACAGACCATAGAAGTTGAGTTGGACCCCTACGGGTACCTTGACATCTACACCTGGGTCGAATACCCAGCCCCACCCTTGGTAAATGATTTCTGGTATGATGATTTAAACATCACAGACGGTCAACAAATCATCGAAGATGCAAAAAACAACGGAATCATCTCTGCAGAAGGATGGGTCACGAACGATCCAACAATAATACCAACCCCTGAGGAACAATCCACCGACTGGGAGCAAGTCAAAATCGCAAATACCGCAGCAAACAATTATTACACCTATGATGACCCGACCTTTGAGATGACATTTGGCAATCTGGAAAAAAACGGTGTCGATGTCGTCGTCAATTCACAAATACCAACCGGTAGAATCGTCATCATCAACGTTGATAAAGAAGTCATCCAAAACACCTCTGTCGAAGAGCTCCTCGTCAGCATCGATGATTCCAAAATCAACAAAGTAGCAGCATTAGAAGATTTAATGGAAAAAGTAGAACAGAAAGATGCGGATGGTGCATACTACGCACTTTCAGGTGAGCGACTCACTACGGTGTTTGTCTACGTACCTCATTTCTCCACTCATACGATCTCTATTAAAAGCCTGACGTCTGGAATTGCCGCGGTTTCCAATATCATCCTACCAATAATCCTCTCCGCGGTTTTTCTTTGTCTCCTGATCGGAGGGATTATCGTAAAAAAGAAAAAACAGCAGGATGATTTCTAATCATCCTGCCTCCTTCCCCCTTTTTTTCGACTCAAACGAAAAAAACCTGAGGTAAAATAACTTAAGCAACCATGAAGATTACATAAACGAGAAGGCCTGATCTATGAACGAAATAGAACTTTTCCTCCGATTCTCATTTCTTTGCTTATCGACCTTATTAAGTATCATCTCCGTAATTTCCTTTCTCAAGACCAAAGAAATAAAAATAGCATTTGCTTCGATAGGCTTTTTGCTTTTCACCTTCGAAGGATTACTGGTTTCAATAGGAATCTTCTCATCAACTGTTGAACAGTTCGTCACCATTAATGTGCTCATAGGAGCTACATTTGTTTCGTTAATTTTCTTCTATCTCTCCATCCTGAAACGCTAGGTGCCAGCAATGGACCACGAACTACTGAACTTATCCAGACGTAAAATGATTTTTCATCAAATCTCAAAGAACCCGGGAACCTACATAAGAGAAATGGAAAAAACACTTTCCTTGACCCTGGGGGATTTACAATATCATCTTCAACAACTTGAAAAAGCCGAACTGATTTCATCACATGATGATGGACGAAGAAAACGATATTATGTAAAAACCGAGGTGAACATTTTTGACAGGGAAATTTTATCATTTGTAAAAATGAGAACACCACGGAGAATCATCATCTTTCTTCTGTTGCATCCTGAGTCAAGTTTCAAAGAGTTACTAGCTGAGTTTCACTTTACAAAAGGTGCTCTCTCGTTTCATTTAAAAAAACTCGTGCATGCAAATCTTGTCATACCTGCAAAAAGAGAAAAAGAAACAATTTATAAAATAAAAGATGAAGGAAAAATCAGTCAAATTCTCATTACCTATCAATCCGGGATACTTGATGAGACGTTAAATGGGTTTATTGACATTTGGACAAGGCTCTGATGGGAAGCAGACAGAAAACCACCACTGTCATTTTTTTCTCACAAACCTACTTGCTTTTTTTTAGATAAGAACTGTCAAACAAGACATATAAATCATTTCTTCACAAATAGATTTAACAGTGGTGAGTGAGAACAATGACAAAAAAAATAGTAATTATAAATATTGCCGCCCTCGTCTTGTTATCCGCAGCTAGTGTGGTATCAGCACATGTTGAAGTAAATTTACCACCTGGTCCTATCACGATGTACGTCCAATATCCCGGATCACAGAGCTATCTGAACACGCAACTTACGAACATTTCTCCTGGTTATGATGTTCAAAATGGGACATTTATCGATTGGTGCGGAGGCAAATATATTTACATAAATCCAAATCACGATTACACAAATACTCACTTGTATTCTCTCTATAATACCTCAATGCCGAATTATCTTTGGCATCATAATTTCAGCAAAATCAACTATATTCTGAACCATAAAGCCCAAAATGTTGACTGGTGGCAAATTCAATACGCAATTTGGTATCTTCTCGATTATGGTGATTCAGGGTTAAATGCTGATGGATGGTCCATGGTTCACAATGCAAGTCTTTGCGGTGATGAGTATACACCTACCTATTTTGATATCATTGGAATTATTGCTGATGCCGGCCAAAACGTTCAACGACAATTTCTAGAACTAAGACTCGTCGACCCCAATGGAGATGCTGACGGAGATGGAATAAAAAATATCGTTGAAGACGTTGATTCAGATGGGAATCCCAACAACGACGACACTGATTCAGATGGGATACCTGATTATCATGATACTGATGACGATGGCGATACTATCGGAACACTCGTTGAAGTAACAGATGGGAACCAGTTCGGTCAAGATGTCGATAACGACGGACTACCAAATTATCTGGATACTAACTCTGATGGCGACAAAAAAATAGATAGATGTGAAGGAACTGGGGACATCGATGGCGATGGTATCCCAAACTATCTTGACTCAAACGATGAAGACGGACCAAATGGAGACTTAGATCACGATGGATTACTAAACTACATAGAGGACAATCTTGGAACAAACAAGACAAACCCTGATTCTGATGCAGACTCAATAGATGATTACACAGAAACAGACGGGGGAAGTCCTATTGATACGGACAACGACTTCATCATCGATGCAAATGACCCTGATGACGATGATGACGAGATTCTCACCATCGTTGAAGTCACCGATGGAGACCAGTATGGTCAAGATGTCGATTCCGATGGAACACCGAACTATCTTGACACTGATTCTGATGACGATGGATTACTTGATCAAGATGAAGGGAGAGGAGATCATGACGGAGATGGAATCCCCAATTACCTCGACCCTGATGACCGAGAGGCTCCTTCAAAAGTCGAGAACCTCACAGCGGTAGATGCAAAAGATGGAAAAATTCATTTATCATGGGACCCTTCGACCGATAATGTCGGTGTTGACCATTATGAAATCTATCGAGACGGACATCTCATACAAAACGTCACCGGAACCTCCCACCAAGATACGGGACTAACCAATGGCCACTCCTATAATTATACCGTCCGAGCAGTCGATGCCGCTGGGAACCAAGGGGACTTTTCAGACCCGACAATGGGGACACCGACCAAAACACCTACGAAACCTGCAGATACCAATCCACCCCAAAATAATGTGAATTCTGCGAATAAAAACACAGCACCCGTAGCAAATGCTTCTGCAGGAGAACCCTATTCCGGAAAGGTTCACGAAAACATCACATTCAATGCGTCCTACAGTTATGACCCTGACCATGATGTTCTCTCGTATACCTGGGACTTTGCAGATGGAACAACATCAACTGAACAAATTGTAACACATGTCTATACTGCAGCTGGACAGTACAATGTCACTCTTACCGTGACCGATAGCCATGGGAAAACAGACTCAGATATGACGATTGCTTCAGTCATCGCCACGAGCATCCCACTATCACAACCAAATATTACTGGTCCTAGCAAAGGGTACGTCAACATTGACTATCAGTTTAGCATCAGGGAAAATTCCTCCAATACTACTATCTACTTTATCATTGACTGGGCTGATAAGAACATCACCCAAAGCGATGACCATGCCGCAGGATTATCATTTATCATAAACCACACGTGGACTACACCTGGAAAATACCAGATATCGGTCACTGCGTCTGATGGTCAACATTCTGCAATGACAAAGAAAACAATCGAGATTTATCCATCAGATGACGCTGGAGTCAGCATTCCTGAGTCAAGTAACTTCTTGTTGATTTTACTTGCGCTGTTGGCACTGATGGTCCTGTTATTGTTGTTCCTGTTAGGAAAACAAAGAAAAGACAACGATGACGAAGAAAAATAAATTCTTCTTTTTTTTTTTTTTTAAGTTTTATATGCGACGTAGATATCTGCTTCAAGCATCACTCCTTCTTTATAGAAATGATGCACAAAATACAGATTGCCTGCTGAGTCGAGAGTTGGTTCGCCGGCAAATTGAGAAACAATAAGTTGTGGTGATTGCCATGTTTCATTTACTTTTTTTGAACGAAATACAGCTGGGCTTCCAAGATATGTTCTGGTAAACCAAAGCTCACTACCATTGGGGGTTATGTAGGGATATCCTTCGTCGTCAGCTGTGTTTATCGCTTCAATATTTATTGGGGTCTGCCATTCACCTGTGGTTTTTTGTGACATCCAGATGTCACGTTGTCCTTTTCCACCAGGTCGCGAGGAATGATAATAGAGCTCATCACCATGGATGTGCAGTTCACCAACCTCATAGTCTGTGTCGAAGTATATTTTCTGCCAATCGCTCCATCTTCCCTGTAGATATTGTGCAGAAAACCATTGAACACCGCTGTATCCTTCACGTGCTGAGCAAAACCAGAGTATGTTTTCATCAACGCAGGCGCATCCATCTAAAGCCAGCTTTCCTTGATCTTGAAGAACGACGCGTTCTGGATCGCTCCAGTTCCCATCAAGCAGAAATGAAACATAGATGCCGGTAACCTCGTCAAGCACCTGTCTTTCAGCGGGTACGGAAACATCAGGGGTGAAGAAAAAATACAACTCAGATCCATCATTGGTAATGAACGGGGAGTCTTCAGCTCCTGCGGTGTTTACTGGGCCAAGGAGTGGTACTGGTGGTGAAAACTCAGTTGTTTGGGTTTGAGGGGGATACGTGTCGTTTGCTGGTGTGATTTTGACTGATGCTGATGGGATTTTACTTTCACGATTTGGGGGAATCACTGATTCGTTGTCTTGTTCTTGCATGCATCCTGTTATCAGAAAAACACTACTGAGTATAATGGTGACAATGATTTGACTTTTCATAGAACATCAACTTTTTTTTTTTTGTTAGTCGTAAGCATAGCGCTCAAGTTCATAACTTTTCTGAGGGCGTCTCTGTGTGTTCTGTGCTCGTTGGATGAATTGGCCGCAGTTGCTTCCAATCTGATTTTCCTCAAGAACACCGATGCTGAGAATAACCTCATAGCCTTTTTGCTGAAATTCGTTTATCAGCTCTTTTGCAGAAGTTGTATTGTGCGGATCTATTGTAGACTCAAGATGGTCTTCCTGTGAACGAACCGTGGGGTTCACAGGAGTTAATTTTATAAGGAAACAATCGGGAGTAAAATAGGTTGAAAGTTTTTCAACATCAATAGGGTATCCGTTGATTGGAGCGAAATTAAGAGTGATTTTTTTATCACCGTTTACTGGTTGGTAGAAACGCTTCCCGTAGGCTCCGATTTCTTCAAATGACCATTTCTTTGCAGGGATTAACTCTTCTCGCTTCGTCTCATCGGTTGTATGCAGTGAGAATTGTAGTTGAAATCGCCCCTGAGGATAATATCTGTTTTTAATGACAAGGAGTTCATCAAAGAATCGACGTGCCGCGGTCGTGGATGGAGCAATAGATGAAAGTGAGATATGCAATGTTCGTGCATCATATCTTGTTGGTAGCTGTTCTAATACATCCAGCACCGCTGGGTTTAATGATGGTTCACCCATTCGCGCGAACTGGATTTTAAACTTAGCGGTCGAGGGTTTTTTGTGAGGGAATCTTCGGGATACCATGTAGTCAATCTGAGTAAGGATCTCCTCTGATGTTAAGCATCCTGAAAAATCTCCACCGGCGTCGCACATTTTACATTGGATGGGACATCCGAACATGGAGGACACGATCAGCACCCATTTCTTCGCTCGTGGAAGCGGTGGTTGTATCGATTCTACACACTCGATAAGGTATTTTTTGTTGTTTTTTTCTGATCGTGTTTGTTCTCGTAGTTGGGCGACATATACTTTTGCGAGATCATCTCGTCCGTACTCGGCTAGAATCTTCATGATACTCCTGCTTTTTCTCTGAGGTACTTCTGCACCATCATGGCTGCATGAATACCATCACCAACAGCAACCCCTGTCTGTCGATACGTTCCCCGTACAACATCCCCGGCGACATATAATCCTGGTAGAGACGTCTGAGGAAATTTTTTTTGATTATCAAGATATTTTGTTAGGTTTGGGTGGAGAAATGAGATGTTTTGGTCTCTTCCACATGCGACAAGAATGAAATCAGCAGAAAACTCCATGATCTGGTCCTGTTGTCGACATTGCAGCAGCAGACCCTTATGATTCTTGCATATTTTCTGTGGAACGCACATGACCTGAAGAGTCGCCTTCTTTTGTAAGACTCGTTTTTTAAGAAGTGGGAGACAGACCGGTTCTGATCTGCAGAGAAGGGTCACCTCATGTCCCCATTCTAAAAGAGTCAAGGAATAATCAAATGCGATGTCTCCGCCGCCGATGACAAGGATTCTTTTTTTTCCTGCGGTTTCTTTTAGAGGAATTGATGAAGGTTCATAAAAAAGCCTGGTTCCTTCAAAGAGGGCAGCACCGGTGATCTGAATTTTTTTCGGGTTGGTGCCCGAGGCGATGATAATCGAAGATGAAACAAAGACTCCTTTATCTGTTTTAACGGTGAATACTGCATTCTGGTGATCAACACGTTTTACCTCTGTTTTTGTGATTGTTAATCCTACCTTCTGTAGATGCTTTGTAAAAAGGTCAGCGAGTTTCGTTCCTGTGATACCATGGGGAAAACCAGGGTAGTTCTCAACAAGAAACGCATGTCTGAGAAGACCACCTGGCTGCTGTTTCTCGAAAAGAATAGGAGAAAATCCAGCTCTTTTCAGGTAGATTGCTGCCGCGATACCTGCTGGGCCTGCACCAAGTATGGTTACTTCTTTTCTTTGATCCATGTGCAGACCTCCTTTGTTGTTGTCAGGGTCGTAAAACCATCAGAAAGTGTTGCAAGACTCGCCTCATGAAACCTTTTTTCATCTGATGCTGTGGCGTCTGTTACGAAGAAAACATCATAATTTCTCATGAACGCGTCTCGTGCGGTGGTCTCACAGCAGAGATGGGTCAATACTCCGGTGATCACAAGGCTGGATACGTGATGGTTCTTAAGGATCTGTTCAAGGTTTGTCTCAACGAAGGCGCTGTACTGTGTTTTTCTGATCACAGGCTCCTGGGGGCGTGGGTCAAGGGCATCGATGAGAGGTGCCATCGACTCGTCGTCGTAGAGGACATCTTTCCACCACCGACCCATAGGTCCTGGTGCGTCTGTTCGAAGCAACGCATATCTGGTGAAGATAACCAGACGAGACTGTTGTCGATAGGTAGTGATGAGTTTTTGAATATTGGGTACTATTTTTCTGGCGTCCTTGAAGTAGGCATGGGACTGTGGATTGCAGAAATACTCTTGCATATCGATAACAAGCAACGCGGAAGAATGTGGTGTAAAAACAATAGTTCTCTTTCGATGAGGATGATCTTTTTTACTGCCTGTGTCCTTTCCTTTTGTTGTCATTCTTCTTCAGCCTCAATACCTTCTCTTGTTTCCTGGTTTGTGAGGCTGGAAACATAAAAAAACAATGCCTCTGTTCCAGCGAAGAGATACAACTAGGGATAAAAAAAGGTAATGCTCTGCCGTAAAACCGTTGAACTGCCCGCTGGGCGGTGAAATCTCAACGGTGGTGGAAAACCAATAATTAATTAACATTCCAACTGTTGTGATGCTGAGGTGGTCCTGTGCCAATTGAGCAACTGAACGTAGGATATGATAATTTTTGTTACGTACTCTTTTGTCCGTTTCATAAGAAAGCAGCGGTTGTCGACCCGGGTTTCGACGCTACAAAAATCCTTCAGATGCTTACCGCGAAAAACCTGATGTTGGAGTACATCATTTTGACTCATCATCATAGTGATCATACCGCTGAGACAAAACATCTTCAAACCGTATTTCCTTCTTCTAAGATAGTCGCCTCTGAAGCGGATGGCAAAAAATTATCAGTAAAACCAGATGTTTATGTCTATGACGGGAGTCAGTTGAAACTAGGTAATGTCCGTCTTGATTTTCTTCTCACACCAGGTCATACGAAAGGTGGCATCTGCATCTTGGTTGATAAGACGGCGTTGTTAACCGGTGATACCTTATTTATTGGGGATTGCGGGAGGACTGATTTACCGGGGGGTAGTCTTGCGGAGATGTTTTCTACGTTACAGGAAAAAATTATGACTCTTCCTGATGAGTTGATCGTCTATCCTGGGCATGACTATGGTGAGAAACCCTTTGATAGTCTTGGGAATCAAAAGCGTACGAATAAAACATTACGTGCGAAAAACCTTAAGGAATTCTCCCTGATCCCCTAATAGTGTACGCAAGGTGATGGTCGTTTTGCTTCTTTTTAGGAGACCCCGCTCTGGATTTGTATCGTGTACAATAGAAAAGTTAATTAACAATTGTTAATTATATTATAGTGTGAAGAGAAAAACCAAAAAAATTGGGGGACAAAAAAATGTATGACGAAGAAAAAACAATAAAAGCAGTAGAAAAAGTAAGCCCCAGTGTCGTAAACATCGTCACCAAACACATCATGGGAAACAATCCATTCAACACCTATGAGCTCCAAGGAGCTGGTTCAGGCATCATCATGAACCCTGAGGGATATATCTTAACGAATAATCACGTCGTGAACCGGACAAAAAAAGTCGACGTCTACCTCTGCAACGGAGATAAATACGAAGGAAGCGTCATAGGCACCGACCCAAGCACCGACATCGCCGTCATAAAAATCACCGGAGAAAATTTCTACTCAGGCGAATTTGGAAACTCCGATACCCTACGACCCGGACAAAGGGCTATTGCCATAGGGAACTCACTTGGATTATCAGGAGGACCATCGGTAACAATCGGGGTGATCTCAGCGATCCGACGAAACATCCCCTCAGAGCGAGGAGTCCTGGAAAACATGATCCAAACCGATGCAGCCATCAACCCTGGTAACAGCGGCGGCCCGCTGATTGATTCCGACGGTAACATCATCGGCATCAACAACGCTATCATCCCCTTTGCCCACGGCATCGGATTTGCCATCCCTATCAACATCGCAAAAGATGTCGCCAACGAACTAATCACCCACGGCCGCGTCACCAGACCATGGCTCGGCATCCTTGGGATAGACGTCAACCCAACCCTTGCTTCCTACTACCAGCTGGCATCCGATGAAGGCGCACTCATCGTCCAGATCAACGAAGCAAGCCCAGCAGATAAAGCAGGATTAAAACCAGGGGACATCATCGTAGAGATTGAAGGAAAACGCATGAAAGGAATGGAAGACGTACGACATACTATCTGGATGAGAAAAGCCGGTGAAGACATCACACTCAAAATCCTTAGAAAACATCAACGAATACTTGGATCATTGAAACTCTCGCAAACACCAGCAAGTTAAATGAGACAAAACACGTTACCTGCTGCTTCCAAACAACATGTTCCGCTTGGAGTTGATACCAAAAAATGAATGCTATACCCTCATCAAAAACATCTCTTGTCAGTATCCAAAAAAGCACCTATAGTGATATTGCTCTACGTACGCTCTTAGAACCGCTTGGTGGCATGAACCAGTTCATCAAGAAAGGGGAGCGTGTCTTGGTAAAAACCAGTCTTCTGATCCCAAGTGAACCGATAAAGGCAGTCGTCACCCACCCAGCAGTGATAAAGGCGCTTGCTGAAACAATCTTGCAGAGCGGAGGAATCCCGTATATCGGCGACTCACCCTCCGGACAATTCACAAAAAGACGACTTGAAAAAACCTATCAAAAATCAGGATTAATCACTGTTGCAAATGAGCTTGGAATCGAACTAAACTACGATACCAATGTCACCAAGGTCGATATCCCAAACGCAAAAAAATTGAAAAAAACTCCTATATGTAATTTCATCCTTGACGCAGAGAAGATTATCGCTGTTCCGAAGATCAAAACTCATTCCTACATGATTATGACCCTTGCAACCAAGATTATGTATGGGGCCGTCCCGGGATTGACAAAAGCGAAGTATCATTCTCTTTTCTTCAGACGAGCAGCGTTTGCTGATATGCTTCTGGATATTCTTTCAGTAAGAAAACCAGATCTTATCGTCATGGATGGCATCACCGGCATGCAAGGAGATGGTCCCTCTGGTGGAACACCTGTTGAACTTGGAGTACTACTGGCGTCTACAGATGCGGTTGCGATGGATCTTGCCGTCTGCGACCTGCTCGGAATAGAACCGATATGGATACCTACTCTACGACAAGCAAAGATGCGAGGTCTCTGGCCATCAGAGATTCAATATCCGTTACTCTCGCCTGAGAACGTCCGTTATTCTGGTTTTCGCTTACCATCAAGTGCCGAGTCTCTTATCTCTGGTTCTAAGAATCATCGTCAGCGACCAATCCCGACAGAGAAATGCACCGCGTGTGGTCAATGCGTTGAGATCTGTCCAAAGCAGGCTATACAAATAAGAGAGAATCGTGCAATGGTTGACTCCACAAAATGTATCGCGTGCTATTGCTGTCATGAGATATGCCCGTATGAAGCAATACGACTCGAATACAGAAAATGACAATATTTTTCTAAAATGTTGTGAAAAACAGTATTCAGAGGATATTCTTAGACTTCGTTAAGATTACCCAACGTCCGTAATATTAATTCAGAGAGTGCAGGATGAATATGCATCCCCTGGGAGATGTACGCGATATCCCCTCCTAACGCCATGCCGTTGATCACTTCCTGAATCAGCATAGGTGCATACGGTCCAATGATATGGAACCCTACGATTTTTCCTGTTTGCTTCTCCAGAATTGCTTTTGCAAACCCCTCAGTCTCCATCATTGCCTCGCCTTTCGCAACATCTGAATATCGAGCAGTCCCAACAAGGATCTGATACTGTTTTTTCGCTTCCTCTTCAGTCATCCCCACCGCAGCGATCTCCGGATAGGTAAAAACAGCATACGGGATCGTCTGATACTCCATTTTCGTTTTCTTCTCATGGAACGCGTTTCTCCAAGCAACCACCGCTTCTTCATTTGCCACGTGTTTGAACATCGCCTTTCCTATCGCATCCCCAAACGCCCAAATATTCTGTTTACTTGTTTCAAGATATTCGTTGACCACGATGTAGCCTTGAGCATTGGTTCGAACACCTGTATTTTCGACTTTCAACAAGTCAGCGTTTGATTTTCGACCTGCTGCAACAAAAATCTTCTCAGCAGAAACCACGATTTCCTTTCCAGTCATGCTGTTTTTTCCTTTTACACTGACTGAATTTCCCTGTTTTTGTACTTCTAATACTTCAGTATTCAGGTAAATCTGCATCCGTTTCATGAGTTGTTTCTGTAACACCTCTGAGATTTCAGGCTCTGCATTCGGAATCAATCGGTTCCCCCGTTGGAACATGGTGACATTGGTTCCAACCGCTGAGAAAAAATGAGCGAACTCCACAGCAATGTAACCTCCACCGATGATGACCATACTTGTCGGTTTTTCGTTTAGAGAAAATACATTTTCATTTGTCAGATACGGAATAGAATCCAATCCTTTGATTGGGGGGATAAATGGTCGTGCACCAGAGCTAAGAAAGATTTTTTCTCCTTTTATTTCCTTTTCAGATACCTGAAGTGTGTAGTCTTTGATGAAATGTCCCACATCATGATAATAATCGAGGTTTTCAGCATGGGAAATCCCTTGTTGCATCGCAGTATGGCTCTCTTGTATCGGTCGTTGGACTCGTTGCATGATCGCCTGGAAATCAATGTCTTTTATTTCAGCGGTGATCCCGAGTTTTTTTGCTTCTAAAATCTCCATGATTCGATCAGCGGGATGGATGAGTATCTTCGAAGGGATGCAGCCGACATTCAGACAGGTTCCTCCCAACGGTCCTTTATCGACCCAGGCGACCTTCATCCCATGAGAAATCGCAGCATCGACAATCTCCCCGCCAGACCCACTTCCAATGACGATCACATCATAGGTTTTCATCCTACCTGCCTCTTCATATTCTATCTATTTATTTGGAAGAAATGATTTCGACACCCACTTCGTTTCGTCGTAAGAAACCAGGGGTGAACGGACTATTGTATCGCATCAACACAGGTTCACCTCTCGTTTGTATTCCCTGAGCCTGCAGTGATGTTTTAAATTTTTGTATGAATTTTTCAACTCGGGCATCGGTTGTTCGTCCACTGAAACGAAGCACCGCCATTTCTTTTTTTGGTTGAACCTCGATTTTCACGGCAGTGTTTGTTGGGACTGGGACGGTCTCTTTTGCATAGGATGCTGGAAGGGCAAATGCCATGTACTCGTTCTTTGTGATGACTGGGGCAGTCATGGTAATTTTTTCAGAGGTGATGACGGGGGCAGTCATTGCGATTCTCCGTCGTGTTTTATTTTCACCGCTGATATATTGAAAAAGCAGGCCAAATCCAGAGTCGTCAATAAAACCCTCGACGACCGCAAGGATCACTTCAGGGTATCGGCGGATCTCGATGTCTCCAATTTTCTTTACAACATCATAAGGAACTTCTTCAGTCATACAATGAATTGAACCGGTTTCAGATATATATGCGTGTGGTTTATGATCGAAGCAGATGAGGATTGATGGTCGCATTGATAGAAACAGGTATCGATTGATTCACTCCAACAAGTGAAAAATTTCCTTCAATTTCAATCACAAACCAATCAGGAAAGATTTTTTTCGTCCCAGACGTAAATATCTTTATGAACGGAACGAGCAGTTGTGCTTCAAGATAATCCACCTCTACTGGCTCTACACTCGTCGGTTCCATGGATTTTTGAGCAATCATCTTCTGATGACCACCGGTTAACCCATAGATGCTGCAGAGGAGGTCGTTTGCCTGCAAGGGGATTTTACTTGGATTGTACAGGGATAAACCTATGGTTGTAAGAAACCCTCGAACTCGTACTTTAACATCGAGAGAAATCGTAATGCCTAATGATTCATTATGGAAGAGTAATTCTTTGATATCTGGGATCGGAATTTGAGCCATCGTCGAAAGTTCAATGGTTTTATCGATACCCATCATATGGATTCCAGCATTTCCTCTGAAGCGGAGGATCAGTATCTTCGCGTTTAAGGCATCATAGGAGAGAATGCCATTGAAAGCGAACTGGGATGTTGTGTTTGGAAGGATTTTTCCTTGGAGTTTTGAAATCTCTCCAACAGACTCCCCTTTTTCTGTTTCGACTCGAGTAGTAAAATTCTCAAGGGACATTTCGAAGAAGTTCGGATTCTCAACACTGACTATCCCCTTGAAAAGCACACCGTCTCCAGTTATTTCGGTCACCTCTGCAAGCAGACTGATTGTCGGGGATGAGATATTATTGAAGAGATCCTGAAATGAAGCGGTAATGTTGATATGGAACGGTATGGTTTTTTCTAAGATCCCGGCGATATTGACCCCAAATATTCCTTGTATGGAAGCATAAATCTTCGAGGATAGTTCCCCGGAAAACGAAACAGTCTCATTGGCGGTAAATATTCTTTGTTGTTTTGCTGCAATATTACCACCTAAAAATTCGATATCCAAAATAGTAATTCCTTCAGGTGTTCTTCCAATGATATTGAGATTCTTCGCTACAAAATCAAACTGATTGTCGTTTTTCATTGAGATTCTTGCGGTAAATCTCATCTCATCAGTGGTTATCTGCGAAAGATTGAGTTCGACATCAATCTTGGGTTCTCTGATATCCTGGATAAAAAATACAAGAACACCGCCAATCACTGCATTGATGAGTATAAGAACAACAAGCAGAAGAACGCCAATAGTTATTTTTTTTTCCATAAACTTTCCGTTTCTTTAGCAGGGAACTATGAGATTAAATTATATTATATCGCTATATATATATTATTTATGATATCGATTTTTCCTTTATAGAGGCAAACTATTTAAAGGAGTGTTAATTTTAACCGGTTAAGACCCTTCATGCCAGAATCATTACTTATTATCGTGTACTTATGCTTCATGATTCTTACATTTTTCTTCATGGAAGCTGTCGCTTGGTTCCTTCATAAATACGTGATGCATGGCTTTGGTTGGTTCCTGCATGAGGACCATCATCGATACACCGGGAAACGTTTTGAGAAAAACGATGTCTTTGGTGTATTCTTTGCAGGGCTTTCGTTCATCCTCATTTTTTTCGGCTTCTTCGGTGGTTTTGATATCAGATTATTCCTTGGGATCGGGGTTGCTATGTATGGGATGGGGTATTTCCTTGTCCATGACATCTTTTTCCATCGTCGTATAAAGATTAAGTACCGACCCAAAAGCAAGTACATCAAACGTGTTTTACACGCCCATACAATGCATCATCAGAAGAGCAAAGCACACGAAGGAGTCTGCTTTGGATTCCTCTACGCAAGTAAAAAGTACGCACTCCCTGTTGAAAATCCTGTTTCAACGTAATTTGTTATTAGTTTTACTTAGAGTGTTATCGACCGGGTGATTTTTCCAAATAGATTACAATTCGCAGTCACTGTAAGTTCATCCCCTGTCGTCGCAGTAACATTGAAGGTATACGTGTAGAAGAAAAACTTCGGTTGGTTTGTGTATAATTGCGTAGCAGTCGGATTTCCGTTCTTTACCACATCAACTTTGTACACATAATGAACGGTTTTAGCAGGTGAGAAATGGAGAATCGTAGCCTTTAATGTTTGAGTCTGTGGTTCGTACACAAGTTTCATGTATCGTGGACTTGTTGCAACAGCCTGCATGCTCATCGCGGTAAAACAAAGGATGAGCACCGTTCCTATGATAAGATATTTTTTTGTTTTCATATTATTCACCTTTTATTCCTGCATTGTGATTTGCCACACCTCACCAGACGGTAGGATAGAACCGGTTGCCCATGAGGTGAGCATATAAATTTCACCAGATTCATCTTCACCGAATCCTAAAATGAATCGATTTAAAGCTTTACCCTTGTTCAGGTTAAACTCAGACCGGTGCCATACCCCTGAAGAATTTTCTGTAAGATAATAGAGCTTCCCACCTGGCTTCAGAAAACCGGTGCTCCAATCACCAAACACATAACTACCGACCGCCACAGGTGATTCTGACCCTCGATACACATATCCTCCGATGATAGAATGACCTACATCATGACTATATTCAAAGATAGGATACTCAAGACTGTCCAAACTAATGTTCAGGATTGTCGCTAAGGCTGGATCGTATGGATGGTTTCCTTCCATAATCCTCCAACCATAGTTCCCACCGTTTATGACCACATCGAGTTCCTCCCATAAATCCTGTCCTACATCAGCAATAAAAAGCCGTTCTGTAGTCATATCAAAGGAGAAACGGAAGGGGTTACGGAACCCGTACGCGTAGATTTCATCAAGTCCGTCTTGACCAACAAATGGGTTATCCGATGGAATCCCATACGGAGTCCCACTGTCCACATCGATGCGGAGAATCTTCCCAAGCAGTACGCTTTTATTTTGTCCATTTCCAATCGTGCCATGTTGATCCCCTGCTCCACCGCCATCACCTACACCAATATAGAGGAATCCATCTGGCCCGAATGCAAGCTGACCACCTTTGTGATTCATCTCTGGTTCACCGATACGAAGAAGAATCTTTTCAGAGGCAGGATCTGCAATATCAGGATTCTCAGTCGAAACAGTATATTCGGCAAGAACACTGTCACAATTGAGATTGACATCTGAAGAAGGAGCGCTATAATACACGAAAAACCGACCATTGCTTTTGTAATCTGGATGGAACGTTAACCCTAACAGACCACGTTCATCGTACACCTTGCTTATTTTAACCATCTTTGTTGTCAAATCTAAAAACGGGGTTTGTAAAAGAGTCCCGTTTTTCAAAATCAGGATCTTCCCTGTCTGTTCACCAATGAAAAGCCGGTCAGATTGATCGTCTGCATTGGCTAACACCGTTGGCGATCTCAATCCACTAGCGACTTTGTTTAATGTTGCAGTAATTGCCCCAGGATCACCAGGGAGGATGCGTACGAAAATACCTGTGAGATGAGCACGATTGGTCTTTGTTGCAGTATCTCCCTCTGATGCTGTGACTGATACAGTTATGGATGGTTTTCCAAACCCAAGTGTGAAAGGAACTTGAATGGTTTCTACACTGTCTGCTCGAAGTAAGGGTATTGTACCAACCGTCTTTTTCCCAAGGAGTACAAGACCGCCTTCAAAGACGATCTGCCATGAGATTTCAGTAAGGTTTTCGTCCCCTATGTTTCGAATCATTGCATTAATCCCAAAACCACCAGTGATAACCTCGATTTGAATACGTGGATTCGATGATGCTATTGTTTCTTCCCCTGGAGATACTATCGTCCCCGTGGCGCACAAACTTGATAGTATAAGTAATAAGCTGCTTAACAATACAACACTTTTTCTTCGAATAATAAAACCTCCTTCTATGATTAATTATATAGATAAGAACACCATATAAATATTGTGGTTGCTTAAATAAATAAAAAAAATGAAATTTTTCTCCAATAACCCCAACATTTAAATACCACAGAACTTTGGTATTTCCATATATCGGGGGAGTAACCAGCGTGAAGATCATCTATCTTTGGCAACTTGTAAAATTAGCAAGAATGCCAATCGTTTTTGCGGTCATCCCTATCTTTCTTATCGGTGTATTGTTTGCGTTGCGTACTGGTGCAGAATTTTCTCTTAGTAATTTCCTCTGGGGTTTTAGTATTTTATTCATCATCGAAATCGCAGCATCCTTTGCCAATGATTATTTTGATTACGAAGCAGATAAGCATAATAAACAAATTGGTTTTTCTGGTGGTAGTGGAGTTCTCTTAGAATACCCCGAACTCCTTCCGTTTGCAAAATGGGCATCGGTGTGTATGTTTCTTCTTGCTTTGCTTCTGACTGGTTTTTTTATTATAATTTCCTCAGTACCCTTCTGGGCATTGGGCTACATTGGTGTTGCTGTGTTTTTTTGCTGGTTTTATACCGCACCACCGCTTCGTTTTGTCTATCGTGGTCTTGGTGAGATTCCGCATCTGCTCGCAGGAGTAATGTTCCCTGGTTGGGGATATCTGATTATGACGGGGACCATAACAATTGATTTGTTGATATTCGCAATCCCCTTTGGACTTCTTGGTTTGACCGTCATTCTGAATTTTGAAATACCTGATATGGAAGCTGATATTAACGGAGGGAAACAAAATCTTATTGTGAATAAAGGACGGTATTTTTCTTTTATAATAATTTTTTGTCTGTATCTTTCTATATTTCTCTATTTTCTTATACTTGCAGTATCTCGATGGATGGATACTACTCTCAATTTATGGGCCATCACTTTTTTGAGTCTCATCCCTCTAATGATAGCATTGCTTTCGGTGGTAAAAAAACCTATTCAACATGAGATTGCGACCAAATATGCAATACGAAATGCAGTTGCTGGTTTCCTCGTATCCTTTCTTATTATGGCATCGCTTTTTATTTAATTATATAATAAATGCTTCGTTGAAATATCTATTATTTCTTCGTTCATAAAACATTTTAATCCTTACTCCATGAATGTTTTATATACTAGTATCATTATATTGTAGTAGATTTTTAAATGTATGAGGGAGAAAAAGCATGAAAAAAAGAAATGGAATTTATATCGCAATAATGCTGGTATTATCCACTTTTATCACCGCAGGAACTGCACTATCAGATACAAAAATCCTTTTGCCAAGGACAAATATTTCAAATGAAAATGAAGCGTATCAATCAATATCGAGATTTAATACTATTGAAATTAACTTTTCAAAAGCACCCTTGTTTCTTGGTATTAATATTGATGTAAAAAATAATGGGTTAGACTCACTTCAGAATGTGACGTGGAGTTTTCGGGCAAAACCACAGATTTCCGGAACAGGACTTATTTACAAAGACCAAATAGCGTCAGGAGTAATCGATCAACTTGATGCGAATGAACTTGTAACAATTCCTTTACGACCTTTGATTAAGCAACCCAGAAGCCCGTTTGGGCTCGGTCTGTTTTATTTCAATGCATCCATTACTACATCAGATGCTTTCTATCGCTCTTCACAGCTATGTTGGTTGATATTCTTTTTTATGAGTAATCTGAAACCAACCTATACAGACATTCCACCTGCTGAGGCATATAGCTTGTATGAAAATGGGACATTTGACCTTATTATCGATGTTGTCGGTCTTAATATTTACAGCCTTGGACATCTTCCTGGTGCGGTGAATTACATCTGGGCAGATGGAACATTGAACGAGACGATCTCCACTCTTGATAAAAATCTTACATATCTTGTGTACTGCCACACTGATCCACCATCTACTGCAAGTGCGCAGGCATTGGTCAATGCTGGTTTCCCACATATCTATCGATTAGAAGGTAACTACCGGGCTTGGGTTGATGCGGGGTATCCTATAGAAACTTAAAAAAATATAATCAAATCTTCTTCCTCTTCCCTCTTTTTTATGTTAAAAAAATGTCACAGAATCTTCTTAAAGCTCTTTCACATACGATTAATAAAATGTTAACAATGTGAAAAAATGACGATCAACTACCTTCTCTTAGATATTCTTATCATCATATTTCCATTTCTACTGTCTTTTAAGTGGAAGTTTGCATATTATCGATACTACAAAGCATTGCTCCCTGCGATTGCTATCGTTGGATTGGGATACATCATCTGGGATTCGATTGTAACCGCACGAGGGGACTGGTGGTTTAATTATGACTATCTGTCCGGTATCTCTATCATCGGATTACCAATCGAGGAGATCTTGTTCTTTGTTGTAGTACCATATTCCTGTATTTTTATTTACGAGAATCTTGAGCATTTCATTCCTGATAACACGATTAGGTACAACAAATGGTTCTACATCGGTCTTGTAGTGCTGTTCATCTTTGGCGGCATTGCATTCTATCATCAGGATTATACGATTCTTGCCTTGATGTCGTGCGCGTTTTTTTTCATCGTTGCAGTATGGCGTTTCCCGGACATTCTGCAATCGCGCAACTACTGGCTTTACATTTTAATCTCGATGATACCCTTCATAATCTTCAATTACCTCTTGACATCCACTCCAATAGTGTTGTACAAACCTGATGCGATATGGGGTGGCGATGGCCTATGGAACGGACGATTTCTCACTATACCACTTGAGGATTTCTTCTATAACTTCTCCATGCTTTCCTTCTATTTACTTGTCTATCGCTATTTCAAAAAACGCTGGTTATCCGATAAAAACGAGAAGAAATAAATCATACCTGTATCAGAATATCGTATAAATTGATATAAACATAAGATATTTATGCTGATACGGATTCGTTAGTAAAAAAGGGAGTATCATGTCAGGGAAAAACGTCATTGTGATTGGAGCCGGGTTCGGTGGTATGTCCCTTGCAGCACTGCTTGCAAAAGACGGACATTCCGTAACCATTGTTGAAAAAAACGACCAACCTGGTGGGCGTGCGATCGTTTGGAAAGAGAAAGGCTTTGTCTTTGACATGGGGCCATCATGGTATCTCATGCCTGATGTGTTTGAAAAATTCTTCGCGGAATTTGGGAAAAAACCAGATGACTATTACAAGCTTCTTCGTTTGAACCCCGCATATCGCGTGTTTTACAACAAGGATGAAATCGTTGATATATCACCGGATTTTGAGCAGAACCTGCAGCTCTTTGAACGCTACCAAAAAGGCGGACGTGAACAATTAAAGAAATATCTTGCTGCAGCCGAATATCAGTATCAAATTGCGATGAATGAGTTCATCTACAAAGAATATCGTCATCTCTGGGATTTCTTCAGCCTCCGTCTCTTGCTGAAGGGAAGCAAACTGCATATCTTCACCAGTCTGGATGAGTACGCAAAACGGTACATCACCGATCCAAAGATGCGTAAAATCCTGGAATATACGATGGTGTTCCTTGGTGGGACACCCTTTGATACCCCTGCGTTGTACTCCTTGATGTCCCATGTGGATTTCAACCTAGGTGTCTGGTATCCTGACGGTGGGTTTGGGGCACTTGCACGTGGTTTTCAACGTCTCGCTACCGAGCAGGGTGTCACCTTCGAGTTCAACAGTGAGGTACAAAAGATAGAGGTGAAAGAAAAAAAAGTCACTGGTGTCAAGACCTCTAACGGAACCATGAACGCTGATGTGGTTATCGCCAATGCCGATTATCAGCACGTGGAGACCCAATTGTTAGACCAACAGCATCAAACCTATTCTGAGCGCTATTGGAACAAAAAAGCAATTGCACCATCTGCTCTACTGATGTATCTTGGTGTGAAAGGAAAAGTCAAGGCATTCGCACATCATAACCTGTATTTCGCTCCACAATGGGAAGATCATTTCAACACCATTTTCCGTCAGCCAAAATGGCCAGACGATCCCTCCTACTATGTGAGTTGTCCATCGAAAACGGATTCGTCTGTGGCACCACCAGAGGACGAAAACCTTTTCGTTCTTGTCCCTGTCGCAGCAGGGTTAGAGGACACGGAAAAAACCCGGGAGAAGTATTTCAATAAAGTCATGGATCATCTTGAATTACTTACCGGTGAGAACATCAAGGATCGCCTGGTGGTGAAGCGATTGTTCGCCCATAATGATTTCACTAAGTATTACAATGCATATAAAGGGACGGCTCTTGGGCTAGCGCATACCTTGGGGCAGACCGCGATCTTCCGCTGTTCACATCAGAGTAAAAAAGTGAAGGGATTGTATTATACCGGTCATTATACCCACCCGGGGATTGGTGTACCTATGGTTATGATCTCCTCGCAAATCGTTGCCCAGCAGATAAGGAAATCGTATGATCATAGATAAAACATTTTTCTCCATCTTTCGCAAAGGAAGTCGTACGTACTTCTACAGCAGTTTGTTTTTTCCCATGCATATACGTCGGGAGGTCTTCATTTTATATGGTTTTGTCAGGAAAACCGATAATTTTGTTGACGTCATCCCTCAAGACCGCGAGGGCTTCTATGAGTTTAAAAAGAAATATTATGAAGCAAAAAATGGAAAAGATACCGGAGACGTAGTCATTGATTCTTTTGTCAGGTTAGCAGAGCGGAAAGGATTTGAAGACGAATGGGTCGATGCGTTCCTGCATTCCATGGAACTTGATCTTACCAAGACGCGATATGAGACACTTGATGAAGTCATTGAGTACATCTATGGATCTGCAGAAGTCATTGGTTTGATGATGGCAAAGGTCATCGGACTGCCAAAGGAAGCGGATGAGCATGCGAAATACCTAGGGCGGGCGATGCAATACATTAACTTCATCCGTGACATCGCAGAGGACTTAGAGCTCGGGCGAGTCTATTTCCCTCAAATAGATTTACGACAACACGGGTTGGAAAATCTGACCTATGAGCATGTGAAACAGCATCCTGTAGAATTTAAGCAATTCCTTCAAACCCAACTTGATCGGTATTGTCACTGGCAGGAACAAGCGGAGGAAGGATACCGTTTCATCCCGAAGCGATTCCTAATATCTATTAAAACGGCATCAGAGATGTACCACTGGACTGCTGAACAAATCGCTCATCATCCTTTCGTTGTCTATGACGTAAAAGTAAAACCAATGATATCAAAAATCTTGCTGACCGTTTTTTCAAATCTTATTAACACTATGGGGACCAAATTTAGCACCAATTTCTGTCGTGAGGTTGCCCACGAGGAGTCCCATTCTTCAGAGAAAATTATATGAAAACATTTGTCAAACCTCGGATAATCATCAGTAAATGTATTGAATTTGATTTCTGTCGGTATAATGGCCAAATCATCCGCAGTGAGATAGTCAATAAACTCAAACCATATGTTGATTTTCTCCCGATATGTGCAGAAGTAGAAATAGGATTAGGAATCCCTCGAGACCCTATCCGCATTGTTGAAAAACAAACAAAAAAATATTTGATACAACCAACCACTGGTCGTGACGTAACTAACGAAATAAATTCGTTTGCCCATCAGTACCTTGTCTCTCTCAAAGATATTGAAGGATTCTTATTGAAATCACAGTCGCCGTCCTGTGGGACTCGTGATGTAAAAATCTATCCAGCCATATTGCATTCCGCACCGGTCCGCCGCGAAGCAGGTTTTTTCGGCGAACAGGTTCTTCATCAATTTCCGTTTTCAGCAATTGAAGATGAGATGCGTTTACAAAACCCAATCATACGACAACATTATCTTACAAAAATATTCACGTTAGCCAACTTTCGGAAAGTCAAAGAAACAGCGAAATTACAACAGTTACTACAGTTCCATACTGAGAATAAATTCTTACTCATGGGGTATAGCCAAAAAGAATTACGCATTCTTGGAAACATTCTCGCAAACCAAGACAAACAGCCACTCTCTACCGTGTTTTCCGACTATGAAAACCACCTCTACCTTGCTTTTTCAAAAGCACCACGATATACTTCTGAGGTAAATGTGCTTAATCACGCATTTGGGTATATATCTCAAGAACTCTCCACCTTGGAAAAAAAATTTTATGCAAATCTTATAGAGAAATTCCGCAGAGGTCAGATTCCATTAAGCGTCCCGGTAAATCTTGTGCGATCCTGGGTCATTCGCTTCGACCAGCCATATCTATCGCCCCAAACCTTTTTTGAACCATATCCTGATGAGTTGTTAGATGTGGAATCGATAAAGGTAAACGAGGTGAGGGATTTCTGGAAATAATAAAATCTTCCCGGTGGAAAAAATGAGGACAAATAATCAGAATGAACTCTTACACATCGTGGAAGATTTAATGTCATCCCAGCATTTCGCAGTAATAGCCACCGAATCACACCATCAACCCTACACAAGTCTGGTGGCCTTTGCTCCTTCCGTTGATTTTCGTCATCTCTATTTTCCTACAAGAAAAGAAACTCAGAAATTCCTCAATATAACAGAGAATAAACATGTTGCTGTACTCATTGACAATAGAGAGAATACTCCATCAGATCTCTCAGATGCTATTACTGTTATTGCATTGGGGGATGCACAAGAAATAATGGATAAATCAGACGTTAATAAAAAATTACTATTACAAAAACACCCCGATTTATCTGGTTTCCTCTCTGATTCTTCCTGTGTTCTTATTGATATTAGCGTGAATACCTATCAAATTGTCCAGAGGTTCGAACAGGTAAAGATACTGCATTTTCGAGATGTTGAAAAATGATTCAACAACAACGTATCCAGCTGCTCAATACTCAAGTGGTCCGTTCTGGGGATTATGTGGTCTACTGGATGCAGGCATCACAGCGCGTTCTTGATAATCATGCGCTAGAGTTCGCGATACAAAAGGCCAATGAATTACACAAACCATTAGTGGTTTTTTTCGGTCTGACTGATTCGTTTCCTGAAGCAAACCAGAGACATTATGTATTCATGCTGGAGGGCCTCCAGGAAATGACCAAATCATTAGAGAAGCGAGGCATTCCTTTTATTATTCAGCATATCTCCCCTGAAAAAGGAATACTCTTGCTTGCCAAAGATGCTAGTCTTGTTGTCGTCGACAGGGGATACCTGCGAATCCAACGAGAATGGAGGAACCAGGCAGCCAAACATTTACACTGTCCCTTAATTCAAGTCGAAACCGATGTCGTCGTACCAATAGAAACTGTGTCACAGAAAGAGGAATATGCTGCAGCAACCATTCGACCTAAAATCCATAAAAACCTTGGAACATTCCTGGTGCCTCTTATATCAAAACCACTTCAGCGAACTTGTATAAAGCATCATTTTAAATCACTCGATCTTTCGAACATCACAAGCATCATCTCTGGACTTCATCTAGATTCTAAGGTAAAACCATCTTTCCTCTTCAAGGGAGGGACGTCTCATGCACTGCGATTTCTCCGCCGTTTCATAGAACAGAAACTCCCCTTGTTTTCTGAGCTACGAAATGATCCAAGCAAGGAATATTGCTCTTATATGAGCCCGTACCTTCATTTCGGTCAAATATCACCTCTTACCATTGCATTAAAAATCCATGCAATAAGGGATTCAAATACAGGTGCTTACCTCGAAGAATTATTGGTGAGACGAGAGCTTAGCATGAATTATATCTACTACAATGTTTCATATGATTCATTCGATGGTCTTCCCTTATGGGCAAAAACAACCCTACTTAAACACGCAAAGGACCCTCGCCAATATATTTATACAAAAGATGAGTTCGAAGAAGCAAAAACCCATGATTTATTTTGGAATGCGGCACAACGTGAAATGATAACGACTGGAAAAATGCAGGGGTATATGCGGATGTATTGGGGGAAGAAAATAATTGAATGGACAAAATCACCACAAGAGGCGTTTCAGCTCGCTTTATACCTCAATAATAAATACGAGCTTGATGGACGAGACCCAAATGGATTTTCAGGTGTAGCCTGGTGCTTTGGAAAACATGACAGAGCCTGGCAAGAACGATCAGTTTTTGGGAAAGTCCGTTACATGAATGATACAGGATTAAAAAGAAAATTTAACATGAATAACTACCTTGAAAAATCTTTTACATCATCCGCTTATTAATTTTTATTCAAGGAAGGTGGAGTTCACGGTTATGACGAATCAAAGGGACATTGATGATTGACCTGAGGATATCTAATGGTGGAAACTGTTCCTTATATCCGAGAACCGCGACATAATCGCCACCTTTTTGATAATGGTCCCAGTAATAGACATAATACGTTCCTGAGATGTTTATTGTCTCATCAAACCTTGGTCCCTGATAATATGATTTTCCACCGAAAGGTTCAAAAAACTGATCTCGAGGGCTACCTGGTGGGGCATCCTGTTTTACTATCACCCCACATCCTGCTGGCAAATCGAAAGGAAGTGTCTGATTCGGTGGTGGAAGCCCAGGACCAACTAACGCGAACCATGGGGTAAAATTCGCATAAAAGCCATCACAGACCGGGACAATGACCTCTAGATAAATCCGTAACGGTTGATCCTTTATCATGAAACTATACACATCGATATCGGTTGATGGGTTGACCCAATCTGTTTCCAACCAGGAATAGACCGCTATCGACTGGGTGATGGACCGTCTCACCTGAAATGGTTGTTGGACTGAGGAGTCACGACGCTCTAAATACGGCACATGGGCAAGGACAGTCGGAACGAGAAAAAGACTCGCACAAACATAAACAAAGAGTACCACGCTACTTCTTTTCATATCATAACTTAACTCAGCTGCCCTATATAAATATTTTTTTTCATATATCTCGTTGCAAAAGGACGTAGCTCCGCAAAACAGATATACTAAAAAACAATTCATAATAACAAAAATGTGGGGAGATTGTGTATAATGTCTGAAATGAAAATCATGTGTCCGAAATGCCGTCATCAGTTCACCACCAAAGGTGCACCAAATGAAAAAATCTATGTGACGTGTCCATCGTGTAAGACCTCTGGGACGTTTACTGTTCCTACAGGGACCTGTGACCCAAACAAAGTTGAGTGTTTCACTCAGGAAGGGGACGTCCGTTTTAAGAAATTACGGACCTTTAACGCAGTGATGGGCGTAATCCATATGCTGCAGGGAATATTGATGCTGGTGTTAAGCAATGCATTTACGCTTCCTTTGAATTTCACACGTCCTGAGTATAATGCTGTGACCAACACGATTTCTCCGGTATCTGAAACCTTTTTTAACGTACCGATCGGACCGCTTGTTGCTTTGTTCCTTTTTATGTCGGCGACTGCTCACATCCTCCTGTCAACTGTTCTGTACAAGTGGTATGTAAAAAACCTTCAGAACCATATCAATCCAGCCCGGTGGTACGAGTACTCGTTCAGTGCCTCGTTGATGATCTTTATTATCGCGATGCTTGTAACAATATATGATTTTGGGACCTTGCTTGCATTATTTACTCTCACAGCTGTGATGAACCTGATGGGCTTGATGATGGAGATACACAATCAGACGACGAAAAAAACGAATTGGATTTCCTATAACATCGGCTGTATCGCAGGGTTTATCCCCTGGGTCGTTATCTTTATCCCCCTAGTGACTGCTGCGGCAGTACCAGATTTTGTTATTGCGATCTTTATCACTATTGCAGTGTTTTTCAATTTATTCGCCATCAACATGTTCCTCCAATACAAGAAGATCGGGAAATGGAAGGATTATCTGTATGGCGAACGCATGTATGTCGTCCTAAGCCTGGTTGCGAAATCAGCTCTCGCCTGGCAGGTGTTCGCTGGCACACTTCGACCAATGTAATGACTGGTCGAAGATTGTTTCCTCCGTGTGTTTTTTAACACACAGCAGATATCAGTTCCTATGAATGCTCTTGCGGGAGATCTTCCTAGGTTGGACGTTCCGTATTTTCAGCAGACTCGGACTGCTACCTGTGGTCCTGTGTGTCTGATGATGGTGATGAAATATTGGAATTCATCCTTAGAGTTATCAAGAAAATTCGAATTTCAACTCTGGAAAAAGAGCTATTCATTGTTGTTCTTCGGAGGGACGTTCCAGTTTGGTTTAGCAACAGCGGCTGCAACGCTTAATTTTAAAACAGAGATTTATCAGAAGCAGCGATTTTCAAATGGGTATCCAAGATTTTCTCAGCTTGCCACTTTGATTGAAAATATTGTTTCACAGACCTCTCGCCGTTCTCATATACCGGTTCATTACGGACAAGAGAACCTCACGGTAATCAGTGATGGGCTCCGTCAGTCGATTCCACCAATTGTTTTTATCAATTTATCTCCCATCCTTGGTGAGAACGTCTTCCACTGGGTCGTTGTTACTGGTATAGACGAACAGACTGTCTTTATTAACGATCCGTATGTCCCAAGAGGATTTGATGGGCAGCAAAAGAAAAATTATCCGATACCATTGGATGTCTTTTCACAAGCGATGGCGACGCAGACTGGCAGAACGTTGCGACTCCCACCTTGTGTCGTTTTTGTTCATCCCTAGATATTTTTTTTTCCTACTGACCTACGCGAACCTTTAAATGACCATTATCTTTTTTTAATTCCCTATGCGGATTCTCATTACCGATGAAATGAGCCTGAGTAATGTGTTTACCTCTTTTGATCGTTCCTTTCTGTATTCATTCTCCTTTGTCCCTACCGTGATTACGGCACGACAGTTAGCCGCGGTCACCCCCTTGGTTCATACACTGTTTATACAAGAAGGAAACCGTAGGATTGATTTTGATGCGGATTACGATGTGGTGCACATCAATTTTAAGACCGCGCTAGCCCCGAGAGCGTACGAGGTCGCTGACATCTTTCGGAAAAAAGGGAAACGTGTTGTCTTAAGCGGCTATCATCCTTCTGCGTTACCAGAGGAAGCAAGACAGCATGCAGATAGCGTGATTGTTGGTGACGCAGTCAGCCTTTGGCCGTTGGTGGTTAGAGACCTTGAAACGGGGGTTCTCCAACCACTCTACACCTCAACAGACACCTGTGATCCTCTCCTATTGCCGTCAACACAATCGATAAAATTAAAGGGTCTTCAACTGACCAATTCCATTGAGGCAACCCGGGGATGTCCTCATAGATGTGATTTTTGCCAGGACTCAAATATTCGTGATGGGGCACTGTTTCGCACACGCCCCATCGATGATGTTGTTGAAGAAATCGCATCCCTTCAGCAGAAAATATTTTTTTTCACTGATTTTTCACTTACCATTGATCTAGCTTATACGAAAGAACTGTTTCGTCGGATGCGGAAACTAAAAAAGAAGTTCATCTGTGGGGGAAACGTTGATGTCCTAGCTGAGGACGAAGAATTGTTACGTCTTTCCCATGAGGCAGGATGTATCGAATGGATCAGCGGGTTTGAGACGTTTTCCCAAGAGTCACTTAACGGTGCACACAAGCAGACGAATATCGTTGAAGACTATGCTCGTGCTGTGAGGAAAATCCATAAATACAGAATGGCGGTGTTTGGGACGTTTGTCCTTGGTTTTGATGAGGATACCCCTGATATTTTTGAGGTGATGCGTACACATATTGGAACGCTTGGTATTGATGCAGTCAATTTTGCTCTGCTCACGCCCTACCCTGGAACTCCTTTGTTCAATCGTTTAGAACGAGAGGGAAGGATTTTAACAAAGGATTGGTCAAGATATACTCGTAAAAATGTTGTGTTTGAACCAAAAAATATGACGAAAAAGGAACTGGAGGATGGATTCCGAACTATCACGTTGTCTTTTAGTTCTCTTCCCTCAATGGGGTATCGGACGATGCGTAGCTTGAGCCTTGGATTCTATCCTTTTATTGCAACGTTTGCGGGGAACCTTGGGCAAGTTATGAAGACCTAAAAAAAAATCGGAAAAAGTAGTTACTTTGGGATATTACAGACTTCGGAGCCCTCATCTGTACATATCTGAATCGTACATTCGATGATATTGTATTTCTTCAAAAGATAATCATTAATTTTTGAGATACTCTCCTCTTGTTTCTCATGGATTTTGGTTGGATCGAACTGCATATGAGCAGAAAACACAAGCATATCTGGGGTAATCGACCAGAGATGAATGTTGTGGAGTTCTCTTATCTCTGGGAAATTCTTTTTCAGGTCCTCAGAAATCGTATTGATGTTCAAACCCTTTGGCGCTGTTTCCAGAAGAATTCTCGTCGAATCTTTTAGCACACCCCACGCCCAGAACACGATAATAATGGAGATTCCAATGCTGACGATCGGATCAATGAAGATCCAGTTCGTATACATAATCAAGAGAGCGGCGATGACAATTCCGACAGATGAAATCGCATCAGCGAACATATGATAAAACACACCTCTAATATTCAGGTCTTTCTTATGTGCTCCTCTGAGGATAAGGATACTTGAGATGTTGACGACTAAGCCGATGAATGCAATAAAAAGCATTTCCAAGCCAAGGATTTCGATTGGATATAGGAGTCTTAAGATTGCTTCATAGATGATAATCCCAACAAAAACAAGCAGAAATAATCCGTTGATAAACGCAGCAAGCACCTCAGCGCGAAATAATCCAAACGTTTGATGATGACAGGGAGGTCTCCGAGCGATGATAATCGCAGCAAGGCCGATAATCAGTGCGAACGCATGGGTGAACATATGACCGGCATCACTCAACAACGCCATGCTATTGGTCAGATATCCTCCCACGAGTTCAAGAACCATTGCGATAAGAGTAATGGAAAGCGATATCATGAGTTTTTTTTGCTCGACATGACGATATTCGAAGAGATGCTCCGCACCTGGATTTTTTGTCGTATCTTTCTTCATGGTTTTAGTCGTCTCTTAAATGCCGATGATGCTGGAATCAAAAGATATCAACTTTTTTGAATTTCCCCTCATGATCCTGTATTGGTGTAATTGGCAAGGTGAACCGGAAAATACTTCCTTGGCCCTGTTCACTATCCACCCATATTTCTCCGCCATGGGAGAGGACAACACCTCGAGCAATAGTGAACCCAAGACCGTCGATACCAGAATCTATTTGATACACGATGTCAAAAATCTTCTTCTGTTTGTTCTTTGGTATCCCCTGACCGAAATCTTGTATCTCGAATAAGACATCATCTGGCTCTTTATTCACCCTGATGGAGATTTTCGACCCCTCTGGTGAAACACTTATCGCATTCTGCAGCAGATTGACAATGACTTGTTTGATACGTTCCTGATCGATATTCAATTCAGGGAGTTCTTCATCTATTTCCTTGATTATTTTTATTTGCTTCACATCTGCAGCGGATTGTATCGTACCTGTCGCATAGTGGATTAATTTGCCTATGTCTGTTTTCTCCGGGATGAATTTCATGGTACCAGATTCAAGTCGGGAGACATCAACAGTATCCTGGATGAGCTGATCCAATCGAGTGGTATTTGTTAAAATCACCTCAAGCCCCCTTTTCTGTTCCTCTGTGATAGGACCTAGGCTTTTCATAAGCAGGATCTCGACATATCCTTCAATGGTCGCCATTGACGTACGCAGCTCATGTGAAGTGACATTCAGGAAATTCGATTTGAAATGATCAAGTTTTTTCAACCGAATGTTTTGTTGCTCCGTTTTCTTCTGTGATTTCTGGATTTTCTCAAGCTGGATATGCAGTTCTCCAATGGTGCGTTTATATTCATTGTTCCTCTTTTTTAATACCAGATTTTCTTTTGATAGATCAACGGTGCGTTCTTGGACTTTTTTTTCCAACCAATAATGCGCTTTGTGCAGTTCTCCTTCAATTTTTTTTCGTTCTGTGATATCGTCCATGGTAGAATTGACGGAGAGTACAGCCCCTGCCTCGTTGAAACAGAGGAAATCATGAATGACGAACACACGTGGTTCACCGTTTTTTGTAATATAGGTTCGTTCATGACCACTACTGTATGGTTTCAGACTGTTGATTTTTTCCTGAAAAGAGGATTTTGCCAGGTCTTGTTCATCCCCGTGGATATACTCAAAAATAAGGTTTCCAATGACTTCTTCTTTTGAATATCCAAATAACTTACACCATTTTTCGTTGACATCGGTAATCCTCCCATCCTGTGATAAGGTATGGTACGGAATCGGTGCTTTTTCATAGAGTTGTTTGAATTTCTCTTCAGAGACTCGTAACGCCCTCTCCATCTGCTTACTTTGTGAGTTGTCCTTCACAATTCCAATCGAGCCGATAACATTACCGATACGATCTTTGAGTACACTAAGGGAGATGTCAACATCGATGAGTTCTTTGTCGTTCCGAATCATTTTTGTTTCCATGTGATACTGGATGCCTTTTTGTCGGATGTTTTCTGATCGTATTTTTTTCCATTCTTCTTGCGGGTAGAGGTATTTGACTGGTTTCATTATGAGTTCTTCTCTGCTTATCCCCAGGAGTTTTTCTGTATATCTATTCCAATGGACAATCCGTTCGTTTTCATCGGTCAGCATGATGGCGACCGCTGAATTATCAAAGATGATTCGATATTTTTGGAAAGGGTCGCCAAGATCAATGGTTTGTACATCGTCATCCTTCCGATGTCGTAAAATAGTGAAAATCGAATCAAGAGGTTCTTCTTCTAGTTCTTTTGGGACATCTGCTGTGTGCTTCACCGGGGGGTGACTCAGTAGTTTTCCCTGGAGTTCTTCTTTTCGTAATGTTTTTATGATTTCCGGGTCTTCGCTATTCATATTTTTCCTCCTGGAGTAATTATTCTTTCTGTGTTTCTGTCTAACTCTGTTGTGGACTGCTCAGTATCTATGTATGAGTGCGTATCACTCATCTAGGGTCCCATCCGTATTGTTATGAAAAAGTAAACATTTTTTGGTATAAAACTATTTGGTTTGAAATTTTTTTTCAATTGGTGATTTAAAATTCGTTTTATCCAATAACGGTCAGAATGAAGGAAACGAGACTATTTTTTATATATGAAAAAATATATTAATAATTAAAAGAACTAAATACCTATGAAGTTCCTGAGAGGGTTCTTGAATCTCCTCCTTGTGAGTATTACGATAACTGCTGTGTTCTTCCCAGTTGCAGTCTTCGTCCATGAAGGAACACACTACGTCATGTACACCATAGAAGGAATACAGGTCACCTCATTGCATGTGCTGGATCAAGACTCCTTGGAGAACGGCTATTATGGATACGTAACAACCCTGAAAGAATCACGATATGGACACCTGGTCCATGAGGGAGTCGCAAACATCGTTGGATATCTTTTTTTAGCAATGACTCTTCTGTTCTTCCTCGTGGTTCCATTCAAACCATTCACGGTTCACCAGTTAGAATCAATGGGATTGAAAAGAAACCTGCATCCATTTCATGTTCCAAGTATGCAACCCTTGTAAAAGAATCACCCTGTTTGTTTTCCAACAAAAATCATTTTAAAAATTCTTGGAGGTTCGTTTCACCAATTGCCAATTTTGGGAATGCCATCAGAAGTTGCTTTGCAATATCAGATAAAATACTCTTGACGCCAGCCGTCTTTTCAACATCACTGCCAGGATAGATCCTTACAACCACACCATCATCCCTTCGACCGATCATTACAAAAAAACTTCTTTTCACACCACCTTCAATCGTTAACGCTTCGATAAGGATGGCAGTCTTATCACGACTCATGTAACTAGTATCTGTTTTAAGAATTCCACTCTCGTTACGGATAAATACGCTCTTCAATCCATTGAAGATGTCATCAACACTTACAGTCCCAAGAAGAACAACATGAGGCATCTTTCACACACGAATTATAATGTTTCACAATGTTATAAATCTTTTACTACCTGATGCGTCACACAAAAACATGAGGTTAAAACACACAGCAGTTATGATCGGTTTTGAATCCCCTCCATAGGCATATTTTAATAACAATGCTCTTTGTCTTACTTAAGTATCATGAAATCCTTGAAAAAAACATCCCCTGCAGATCCGTCATTGTTTCATTATAACGAGTTAACCATTCAACTGCATCCTGAGGTTTACGACCCTGCCGAGGATTCTTTCCTACTGCTTGAATCCATCCCGATTGATCCAGAAGATTCGATATTAGAACTAGGTACTGGATGCGGCCTTATTGCTTTAGCCTATGCCTATCAAGGAGCCTCGGTGGTCTGTACAGATATCAACCCATACGCAATCCAGCTCACCCGTCGAAATATCGAACGTAACCGCCATCTTCTCAAAGGTGATATTGAAATACGACAAGGAGACCTCTTTTCAGTGTTGAAAAGCAACGAGCGCTTCACGGTGATTCTTTTTAACCCACCTTACCTTCCTACGAAAAAAAACGAGAAAATCGATGAATGGTTCGATACAGCAACAGACGGAGGACCGACTGGTTTGAAACTTACCAAGAGATTCCTTCAGGGACTTCACATACATCTTCAACCCACTGGATGCGCATATTTTATTTTTAGTTCCCTGTCGAAACGCTCAACACTAGAACAATATCTGAAAAAAGAACGATTATCAGCAAAAATTATCGCCTCTCATCGATATGACGGAGAAGACCTTGACGTCTACCAAGTCACTCCGACAGCTTAAAATCAGCAAAACAAATTACGCTATCGTAACGAGGCAGATGATTCGATGACCGACGAGTACTATCCCTGGGGCGGAGAATTCACCGCCTGTGCACCACACGGATGCGTCGCTGTCGTACTCCTTAATATACAGTACACCCCTCCAGAGGATGTCGCAATCTACGGGTCATTAAAAACAGAAAACATAGGCATAGAAAAAATTATAGCAAATACCATCTCAAACCCATGGATCCGATTTCTCGTCATCTGTGGAGACGACATCAGAGGACACCGTTCAGGTTCCTCCCTGATCGCCTTATATAAAAACGGGATAGACCACAATCATCGTATCATTCATGCCCCTGGCGCAATTCCTTATATAGAAAACTTAAAAGAAAACGCAATCAAGAGATTTCAAGCGCAGATGACGATTATCGACTTCATCGGGGAAACAGAAAAAGAAAAAATCGATGACATCATCACTGACTGCATCAGAAAATCCCCGCCATCATTTGGAGAACCCTACATCGCGATACGATTGAAACCCCAAGCCACCGTCAACCTCACCGACAACCGAGCGTTACATTCAAGGATCCTTATCGATTATTTAGGAAAAATAAAGAAGAGAGGCGCATAAATGTTTTCGTTTACAAAAGAACAAACAACATATGACATCTCCGGGATATCAATTGGAGGGCAACCAGGGATGTACCCGACGGTTCTTTTCGGAGGACTGTTCTTCAAAGGGGAACCTGATTTTGAAGATGCAAAACGACACATACAGACAAGCGATGAACGTAGCAAGCAGACAGGAGTCCCGGTCATACCTGATTTTTTCATCCGAAAAGTCGAGTATATCGAACCGATCCTTTCCTTTATTGAAAAAGCAATTCCAAAGAAACATCCCTTCTCCATCGATATCATCGAGCCGTCCATAAAGATTCAAACCTTAGAACAGCTTGCCAGCAGAAAATTACTCCCACGGACCATCTATAACTCGATCCATATCGGGATGACCAAGGAAGAAAACGAAGCATTACGAACATATACCCCAGAAGCAGCAATCATTGTCGCATTTAACCCAAAAGATAAATCCCCTGATGGAAAAATAGAGGTGTTAGAAAACGGAGCTCATCTCCTTGAAACCGGCCTCCTTGAACTTGCTCATCAAATAGGAATCGAAAAAACACTTATCGATACTGCTGCTCTTGCCCCTGGTGAGAACAGTGGTGCTGCCATTGCCGCTCTCCCCGTGATAAAGGAGGAATACGGCCTACCAACGGGTTGTGCGATTCATAACGTCGTTGAGAAATCACGATGGTTAAACGATTTTCCTTTCGCAAAAAAAACAGTGGATGTCGCCTCCAATAACGCCATCCCTCTCTTTGGAGGGGACTATGCGATATTCGGTCCTATGGAGAACGCTGAACTCGTTGTACCCCTCATCGCATGGCAGGATATCCTCGTCTCCGAGTATACAGAGAACTATTTCGGCATCAGCCCTGTCGCATCACATCCACGGAGGAAACTGCTCAAATGAAGCAGCATGTACACACCAGCGTCATCGGGTCATATCCAATCTCCATTACAACCCAGGATCTGATGAACGATTATTTCGCTGAACAGCAGACATCCTGGACGCAGTACATTGAACAAGCAGTCCATGACATGACAGCAGCAGGCATCACCTACATTTCAGATGGACAAACACGGGATCCTTTTATCCAGTTATTCACAAGAAAATTGAACGGATGCAGAATACGACAAAGAACAGAGATTATTGGACGCGTTGAACACCATACTCCTATTACCGTACCCGATCAGATCTACACGAAACGACTCCTCCCAAGACATGTCATGCTCATCGGAGTCCTCACCGGCCCATATACCCTGACAAAATCCTCTGTTGATTCATTCTATCACGATGAAAAACAATTAGCCTTTGATTTTGCAGCCGCACTACGAAAAGAAGCAGAGCTTCTTTTAAAACACGTTGATTTGATCAGCATCGATGAACCGGTCTTTTCCAATGAACTCCCAGAGTACGCAAACGAGCTCATTCAGACGATAACAAAAGGACTATCTCGTCCAACTCGCCTGCATGTCTGCGGGGACGTGTCTGGCATCATTCCTCAGCTCGTCGACATGCCAGTTGACATCCTCTCCCATGAGTTTAAAGCCTCACCGCATCTGTTCAACGTGTTCCAAGAATACCCTTGTAACAGAAACATGTGTATTGGTTCGGTCCGGTCTGATGATGCAGTCGTCGAATCTGTCGAAGACATCGTCACACATGTCAACAAAGCAATCGCCATCTTCGATAAGAACGTAGTTCAAATCGCCCCTGATTGTGGACAACGTTTACTCCCCCGAACCATCGCTTTCCAAAAATTAAAGAACCTTGCGGTAGCAGGAGAGATTCTCAATGGTGGATAGAGAAGTCCCGTTAATCAAAGCAAAAAAAACAACAGAAAAAGACGTCATCCTTGACCCCCAGGGCTTTTTTGTCATCGAAGTCGATAACAAAAACATCCGGGTCGAGTACTATTCAAATGTGTATAAAAACAAACGGATTGTCTCCGGTCTTCTTCAGAAGGTTTTTACAGGAACAAAGGCTGATGGTTTGTCAGATTCGATCGCTGTTCATGTCCCAAGCCTGCGCCCAGAGCATTACCTGTACCTGGGCCGTGAGTTGCAAAAGGCACAACTCGCGTTTGAACACAAAAAGAAGTATCTCCAAGGTGGATGCTAACCTCTGATGAAACGTTCCTCATAGCGTATGATGTTCTTTTTCCGCTGGATCAGCTGAGTTTTTTTCTTCAGAGCGGCCATGTCTCGTTTATCTATTTTCGGTTTCGTATGAAAATATTGTTTATCACGGGGCGGTTGGTAATGTGGCCGCATGATGCAACATCCTCCTTATATCTCGTAACTAGGAGGGTTTATATTATGGTAACGAAGAAAAAAGCGAGAGTTATTTACGTTTCTCCACAGAACCATCCTGCGAGACATGGAACTCTGTTTTACCGTTACACCATTTTCTTGTAACATTTTTTAGAGTGATCGTATCTCCAATATGGCAGGTTTGGATCTCCTTGACGTTGCGATTCCAAAGGATCAGTTCTTTTTTTATATTGTGTTCCTTCATCGTAATCGTTGTGACAAAACCAAATTCACCATCGTCCTTGAAGAACGCCTTGGTCGGTTCTTTGAGAACCAACACACCGGAGATTTCATGACAGAGATCAGTCTGTGGATCTGACTGTGAAGAAGCATCTGTTGGTTTAACTTCAAGAAGCCCCCAGCGACCAAGATGGATTTCCATACCACCTGTGTACCCTGTCTTTGTGTACCCATTGATGATCTTAATCCAGGTCCCCTGCTGGATCTCCTTGTTTTTTATTGCATCGATGTCCCCGTTCCATAGCACGAGTCGACAAGATGCAGTCTCATCTGTTATGTCCAGATTGATGACCTTTCCCGGAGAGCCGTTTTTCCTTTTAAACGTCTTTGAATCCGAGATACTCAGGACTCTTCCAACAACGGTATAATCACCATCAGGATTCAAATCAACGATTTTTGTGATACTTTGGGTGTTCCTCCCTAACTTATCAACAATTATGAACGCGATGGTGTCCTTATCAATCAATTCGTCATAGATCTTATATAAACTGTTTATCTCTTTTTCAAATTCTTTTTTTGGTTTAATGTCAGCGATTAACTCAAGAAGCTCTGTTTTGGTCTTATGCATCCGCAACATAACAAGGTATGCCGTTTTCTTACTTATAGTCTACTATGCATAATAAAAAAAAAATAGAAGGAAGGCGTGGTAGTTGGGATTGCAAGGAGGCAGAGATACGATAGAGATAATCCTATGTTGTTAGGTAGAATAAATTAATTTCTGATAGTTTTTCCAAGGAAGTGTGGTTTTATTATTATACGTTGCTGCTTTTTTCTTATTGTTCTTACGATACCCTTTTTTGTATTCCCCATTCCCTCCATATTCTTTATAGTGGTATTGCTTCATTTCTTCACCTCTCTTCCAGCTCTTCTCAGAGTGGAACGCATGGTGGTTTCTGTCGCTTATGTTATATATAGCTGCCCTGTAAAAATGTCAAAACGTACAAATAAACGAGGGTATACACAGCGTAAACAAAATATAAATATAATACTCTTCATATAATGGTTTGAAAGGGAAGATACTATGAAGAATAAGAAATTCATTGGTGGTGGAATCTTATGTATTGTTTTCGTGACATTACTGTTTACTGGCTGTGTGACACCGAAGCATTATATGGTCCCAATGCGCGATACGGTACAGCTTGCAACTGATGTCTATGTGAAACAACCAAGTCAACAGCACGGTAGTATCCTTATCAGAACACCCTATGATAAAAACGCATTAGTTCTTCTTGGTATGAACTGGGCGCAGAACAGCTGGCCGACGGTCATTCAAGATATGCGGGGACGGTTTTCTTCAGAAGGGATTGATACGGTCTTTAAAAACGAGCATACCGATGGACCTGATACGCTTGCCTGGATTGCACAACAGCCATGGTCAAACGGGAAGGTTGCGACCTTTGGTGGGTCTGCATTAGGAATCACTCAATACCTGACTGCAGGAGCAAACCCGCCGCAGCTTGCCTGTCAGTATATCCAGGTCGCTGCACCAGATCTGTATAAACATACGATGTACCCTGGTGGAGAATTCAGAAAGAACCTGGTGGAGGAATGGTTAAAAGCCCAGGGGAGCACCTACATCCTCCCTGAGCTCTGGGCACATGAGAACTATACGATGGATTACTGGACAAACGTCTCATTAGAGGATAAATGGGATCAGGTCAATGTGCCAGCGATACACATCGGTGGATGGTATGACATATTTACGCAAGGAATCATCGACGGGTTCCGAGGATATCAGCATCAAGGTGGAACAGGAGCGCAAGGAAAATCAAAACTGATCATCGGACCATGGACCCATGGGGGTGCTGGAACCAGGACACAAGGTGAACTGACCTATCCAGCGAACAGTCTTGATAATTTCTCCCAAGCTTTGTTCTGGCAGATGGCCAATGAGTACACCATGAATGGTCCAACGGATTATGACGCCTGGCCTGCGGTCACCTATTATGTGATGGGTGATGTCAATGACTCAAATGCAACCGGGAATGAATGGCGCTACGCAGATGACTGGCCAGTCCCCTCGATTGAGCAAGCATGGTACCTCCAGAAGGATGGAAGCCTCCAAACCGCAATAGATACAGAAGAAGAACAATTCACCTACAGCTATGATCCAACCAACCCAGTCCCAACCATCGGCGGAGGAAATCTCAACATCCCTGCTGGCCCATTTGATCAGCGACCTGCGGAAAACCGCTCTGATGTATTGATTTTCACCAGCCCTGTCCTCGAACAACCCTATGAGGCGACCGGGGCGATAAAAGCACGATTGTTTGTCTCCTCTGATTGTCCAGATACGGATTTTACGGTGAAACTGACCGATGTCTACCCAGATGGACGCTCCATGTTGATTACCGATGGGATCCTTCGCATGCGAAATCGAAACGGTTTTGATCATTGGGAACTGATGGAGCCAGGCACCGTCTACCAGGTGGATGTCGACCTCTGGAGCACGTCCTATGTATGGAACACAGGTCATCAGATACGAATCGATATATCCTCCTCCAACTACCCCCGATGTCTCAACAATCCAAATACGGCAGACGGGATCTATAAGAACACTACCTATTCAATCGCACAGAACACCGTCTATGTTGATAGCATTCATCACTCGTGTCTTCTTCTCCCTGAGATTCCTCTGAACGCAACCGGCCGTCCACAGACCTGGGTTCCTTCTGTTCAGGATGCTTCGTCTGAGGTGGGTCATCCACTGTTGCAGCCTCCTGCAAGGTTACAAAACATCCTTCAACGCTCCCCTCTTTATAATCAACTCTTTGAATACCGCTCATTCATGATTAGATAATATCTGGAAAAACCACTTGATTACAGTAGGATAAAGCCTTGCGAAAGCATGTATTAATAAACTATATATATTATATAAGATAACTTTTATATAAAGAAACGCAGGAGTCCTCGTAATCAGATGGTGACAAAAAAGACGATCATCGCGATAAGTCTCGTAGTGTTATTCCTTATCAATATCGTAGCTGCCGCATTCATTTTTATAGACATCCAGGTTTTAGCATTTCCCCAGACAACACTTCAAGTTGATGTCATTGAAATAAACACTGATGAAATCATCATCCATCATACTCTCAAGTTATACAACCCGAATTCTTTTGAAATGATCCTGAAAGACTTTCAAATTGTCGCGACAACAACCGAAGGCGAAGAAGTAGCAAATATCACGATCGAAGGAGGGTCAATCCCAGGGCAAACCCATCGGAATTATACGGCGAACGACCAGATCGTCATGAAAGGAAATCTTTCCGGGCTCCTCAGCAGTACCGTCACAGGGGTCATTGGTTTAAACATCTTCGGGCTCATACAAAAGACAATCCCACTTGAAATGACCGTCCTCATCTCGCTGAAGGAGGCACTCAGCAAGATAGAAGTCCCCGGTATTACGATTCGAGCGGAATTTGGTAACATCACAAGGAAAGCGGTTAATCTAACCACAGCCATTGAGGTATCGAATCAGAATCCCTTCAGCATGTCTGTAAACAATTTTTTGGTGAACATCACCACGGAAACAGGTGAGGATGTAGGCAAATTCAACCTACCTGGTGCGCAGATCCCTGCAGAAAGCAGTGTCACCGTCCATGGAACTGGTTCAGTCTTCATTCGAGCATTGAACGCAAAAAAACTCTTAATTGACCTCCATGCAGATGCAGGAGCGCATGTCGCTGGGGTGAACAAATCATTACCTATATCAGCTAAGGTTGAGATTACCATCCCAAATCTCGAAGAATTCGTCCCTCCTGATAAACCCCTTGAGCTTTCCCTTGATATCGATCTGTACCGTACACGCGGCGGACTCAAAGGGAATATGACCCTTGAAGTTTTAAACCCGACAAAAATACCGTTCATCGCATCAGACCTTGTCGTCATGTACTACGGGGTGAAGAACAACCAGAAATACTTAGTCGCAGAAGGACCATTTGGTTCTGGTGAACTCGTCCCCGAAAGCACTACGTATTTCCATGGCGAAATGATTCTATCCTACTCGAAACTTATTAATTTTTCAGGCAAAGGATTCCTACCCGATAAGGTTTTTGCGCAGCTCCGTACAAAAATTTCTCTTCCCGACGTCAACATTTTTATCCCTGTTGCTATCGGATCGTACATCGATATACACCTGCTTCGGCCCAACCAATAAACACTTTTTCTCAAAACCAAAAAAAAATCATCAAAAGTAATATAATTTCTTTCATTTTATATAATATTGACTCGATAGAAAACTACAAATACATCGTCATAAATAGCAATACGATAACAGATATGAGGGAGCAATGGTTGGCGTAAAAAAATCACAGCGGAAGCAAGAGAATACAAACAGAAAAAAATTATGTATGATAGCCATCATTTTCATCCTCCTCTCAAATGTTTTTCTTTTAATGGGCATCTCTAAGATACCCACACAAGAACCTCATCTAACCATTGACTCATTCACAACCATCGCAGAACAGGTACAAACAAACACCCAGATTGAAACAAGAACGACTGTGACATCCTGGTGGAACACCAACTGGCATTACCGGACCATCTACAATATCACTGGTGTAGGAAACATCTCTCTTCCAATGAATTTTACAGCACTACTTCAAACACTACAGGTTACGAATAGAACAGTTGAGAATTCCACCATCACCATCGTACGATACCATTCGAATGGAACAATGGTCGTCGTCAAAAAAACCTGGTTCAATGAAAGTAATCTCTTCCATAACCGAACGAACGCTGTTGGCACCCTCTCCTGGAACGTCTCTGATGCTGCATTGTATGGCGTCTATTTTGATGTCCTTCAAAATCGGGGTACTCGCGATAAAGTAGTTGAAACCCCTACCCTCAAACCCTCAGGTTCGGTGCATGCTTCGGTGATGTCAACCCAAGGCTGGTGGCCTCAGTATACTACAGACTTTAAAACCTACTACTCACTCAATGAGACGATCCCTATCGATGTGTATACCACCGCGCTTGCGAAAAATATGACCGCTTATTTCCTTTACAACGGAAAACCTGATTTCAATATTTCACTACATACCCTAGATGATCTCAACTGGTTCAACACACAGAATCTATCAAAAACCGGGGATTGGACGATACATGTCAATGCAATAGATGATGCAGGATATCAACCCACTCCTCTGACGGTAACTTTCTATATCGGTAAACCTGATCTTATCGCCTCCGCCCTCATAGTACCTACCATCTGCTATATTGGCATTAATATCACGGTGACTGCAAACATCCGTGCAGTGAACACCACCGTTGAGGATGTGACTGTCGCACTCCGCGTCGATGACCACAACATAAGTCAAACTATTCTCACGATTCAAAAAAATGAAAACAAAACGGTCGAATTCTTTTGGACACCAGACCTCAAAGGCAGCCATAATGTCTCCTTTCACATCTTCTATTCAGATTCAAACCCAAGTAATAACAGAAGATGGAAGTGGGTAACCGTTGAAGGAATACCGGATTTAGCTGTACAAAATATCACGGTATCACCGACCCCTGTCAACGAGGGTGACCCAGTCACCATCACCGCATACATCAGAAACACAGGAGATGGAAACGCTTCGAACTACGAAATCATCCTCTATTGTGAACAAAATGCAAACAATCATACCATGTCATATTCTCAGAAAAAAAACTCCACAACTTTTAATCTCAAGAAAAACATGTCAACAAATGTGACACTTACCTGGGTGCAGACCCGCTACGGAAAAGAATCTTTTAAAGGAGAGTGGGCTGTTGGGATAAAAATCTCAAACACCACACAGACACCAGATAAAAACCTCTCAAATAATCAAAAACCACTGTACCATGTCCTAAAAGTCATACCCGCAGAACGAATCCCTCCTCTTCTCACCAACCTTGAATGCCCCACCTCATTAGAACTAGGAGATCAACTCCTTATCCGAGTCAAAGCAACCGATGCATCAGGGATAGACACAGTCAGTATCTCCATTAAAACTCCAAACAAAACCTACGTGAACTCCACGATGACTGCAAAGGAGAATGACCGATATGAATACCTGTATACCCCCATAAAAATCGGAAGACATAATTTCACCATTAAAGCAACAGACCTCTCACCAAATAAAAATCAATCCAATCTCACAGGATTTTTTACAATCACCAGTGATCAAACCCCTCCAGATGTGACGTATTATGGCGTCAATCCCCTGATCCAGTTACCAAACCGCCCCGTGGAAATCCGCTGCATCACCACGGATTACTCAGGGATCAAATCAGTAGAGCTGACGATACGATTCCCCGACAACCAGGTTGAGACACATGATATGAGCACCCCACCAGCTGATACCAAATATGTGTACACCAAGACCTACGAAAGCATCGGAAAATATGTTTTTTCAATCACCGTAGAAGATACGATAGGAAACCAACAAACCACTGAAGAAAAAACATTTTGGATCACCGATGATCTCGATGATACCGATAACGATGGGATGCCAGATGACTGGGAAGAACGTTACAATCTGAACCCATATGATTCCAACGATGCATCACAGGATGAAGATACCGACGGTGTCACCAACCTGGAAGAATACCAGCAAGGCACCAACCCGTTAAAGAAACTCTCTTCCTCATCTGAGATCTTTGACCGACTCCAAGAAAATTGGGCGTATCTTACCGCCTCTCTCATAGTGTTTATCGTTATAATACTACTTGCTGTGTATGGGATACGGAGACGAACCAAATGACCATCGTCACCCGTAAGACCGTCCCTTTTATCGCCATTATGTTCTTTGCTTTTCTCGTCTTTTTGTTCTCCCTTTGGGATATCCTCTATCATGAACAATGGCTCGAGCGCATTATCGCTCTGTATGGGATTCTCATCCTGCTGACATTTTTGTTTCTCGTCTCCCGGGAAAAAAAGAAAACAGTTATCCAAAGATCCGTTGTTGACTTCGAAAAATCCCTCGAAGGAAAACTGCAGCATTTCAAATGCCCCTCCTGCAGTGGTATCTTCGCAATTAAAAAATCAAAACAGAACAACAAACAGCCATTCACCTTAACCTGTCCTGATTGTGGGATGACTGGATCTATCCCCTCAAAACCAACACATATACAAGAGGAAATCCCTGAAAAGAAATCAGTCCATAAAAATTTTCAGTGTCAAAACTGCGGGGAATGGGTTATGGTATGGGCTGAAGGAGTAGACCTTATCCAAGATCAGAATATTCACGTGTATTCCTGCCCGTATTGTGGTGAAAAACAAGCCCTAAATCCGACTTAGGTATGATGGCGTATCTTTACTGCTTCTCCATGGGAGGATTGTTTCATTTCTGTTCCGCTCATCAGTGCTACACCAACACCGCAGAGTCTGTTATCCTTCTTTACCAAGACTTCATCCCCAATCCGTATTGAATCATCTGCATCTTTTACTCCTGGGGCAAATATCGATCCCTTCACCGTGAAATCATCATAGATTTCTACCCAATACTGTTCCGTTTCTACCAGTCGGTTCGCACCATCCATGGTTAAAGAAAGCAACCCTCTTTCTTCTGTCAACATCCCCAGTTGCGTCATTTTATCCATGATTTTCTGATAGGGGTATTTCCCGCTGATCGTGCAGTCTTTAATCAAATGTTTGGCAAGAGCTGGACCGAATTGATAGGACGCAAGAGACGTAATGTTTTCATACACCCGTCTTTGAAGCTTGACACGGTCATAACCCTGGGTGAGTTCCTGCAACACCTTTGACAATGCGGTAAGGGATATATCTGATGTTGGTGAATCCTTACAGGTCGTCTGTGGTTGGTGTAAAAGATCACTGACGAATGTTTGCATCGCTGGGGGGAGATGTAAAATTGTCGCATCATAGGTGTTTTTCTTCAGATATCCCTGCAGCAGGGTTCGTATCATTTTCTTCTCATCTTCATCCCAATGACCAGTCACCGCAATATCATAGCTTGAGGCAGGATACGTAAGCTCAAGTTCTCTTGGGACCAGACCAAGTGGTGATGTCAAAATAACTTCATGGACCACAAAAGGATTTGCCAGGTTCAAGAAACATTCTCGAAAGAGTTTGTGAGATTTGGAAAACGAGTAAGGTTTTTTCGCTGAACATGGCAGTAAAAGCAGAATTTTCGTACTCGGTGGTTTTTCAAACCGTTGAATGACTCGATCCTGGAATCGTCTGATCTCTGGTCGTACAAGGGAATCTTTAGTAGTCGCAATCAATGATGTCTTTCGAACAACCGGGGTTCGTTCTTCTAAAAATTTATAATGATGAAGATCCAGGATATGAAGCAGGGCAGCAAGATGAGGTCTGGTGCGTACACGCACTTCTACAAGTTCTCGTAACGAACCAGTGACGATCGCATTCCTCACCAGTTTCAACTCAGAGAAAAGCATAGCGTAGTTATGTTGCAATATCTCCCCAATCCCCATCGAAGAGACATCGTCTTTTGTTACACAGGTTGGACAGCTGCAGGGAATCTCAGGCAACTGGTTTTTTCTATAAAAACCAGTTGGGAAGAGGAAAATCTCGTTACGTGCCGCCATCATTGCGGAAAACGAATCGAAAAAATCAACGCCCATATACGTAAGCAGAGAAATACTTGTTGGATCCCCCACGCAGGGAAGATAGATCATCTTTGTGTATCCTATCTTCTGTCGTAATCCTGTGATGAACTCAACAAAAGATGATTGATGTGAATACAATTGGGCTGCATTCGCAATAATAAAAAGGTTCGCATCATTCTTGGTCACCTGTTCTGATATCAGATCTACTTTTCCAGGGATGACACAACATTCGGTGTTTTTATTCTGCAGATATGCACTCAGATGTAATTCTGTGGTCACATCTTTTGGATAAATTTGATAATCCTGCAAACAGAGGTTCTTCTGTGCCTTGTTTTTTTTCGGTGAAAAGATGCTCTCTCCAATTTGTATAGTAGGTTTTTTAGTTCGCAGAGTCCTATTTGTAAGCAGTATATCAGAAAATGTTGGTGCGTTACATCGGGATGTCTGAAGGAAGAGGATGTTTGGGGTTACAATAGTTTCTTTATTAAATGTACATTGTCCGATGCGGGCAGGTCCATCCCTTACTTTTACTTGAAAATCCATTGGTTACTGATACGATGTTCTCTTTAAGAACATTTAGCTTCCGTATCAATGTCTGAAGTATCGCTGGCCCGTAAAGACCATCGCTATCTTATGTTCATTTGCCGCCTGTATCACTTCGTTATCCCGGATGGAACCACCGGGTTGGATGATTGCTTTTACCCCTGCGTTCACCGCGACATCCACAGCGTCCCTGAATGGGAAGTACGCGTCACTTGCCATGATGGATCCTTTGATGTTCTCTTTGCCTTTATGGGTGGCAATCCAGGCTGCATCAACACGCGACGTCTGTCCTCCTCCAATACCAACAGTCCGTGTGTCTTTGACAAACACAACAGAGTTTGATTTGATGTGTTTGACGCATCTGACTGCAAAATCCATGGAGACAAGGTCCTCGTTTGTTGGTTTGGTGGTTGTGACAACCTTCCAGGTTTTCTGATCGGCGAACAAGACGTCTCTTTGCTGAATGAGAAAACCTCCGACGACGCTACGGATATCCAATCCTTTTCGCTTATGTTCTTTTTCCAACCCTGGAAGCAATAATACTCTGAGGTTTTTCTTTTCACGGAATGTCTCCAGGGCTTCTTTTGAAATGCTTGGGGTGACAATCACTTCAAGGTAATGCTTTGAAAGCTCCGAAGCAACATCTTTTTGTAGCTCCCTGTTAAACACAACGATACCACCATATGGAGAATAGATGTCGGTGGCGTATGCATCATGCCATGCTTGAAGCAATGTTGGTGCGGTAGCAATCCCACAGGGGGTCGCATGTTTAATGATGACGCACGAAGGCGTTCTGAATTCCTTGATACATTCAATGGCGCAGTTCCCATCAAGGATGTTATTAAACGAGAGTTCTTTTCCTTGCAGCTGTTCTGCCGTGGCGATACAGGGTTCGTCGGTAGGTGGGAGACTTTTATAAAACGCGCCTTTCTGATGCGGGTTTTCACCATAGCGCATTTCTTGGATTTTTCGCATGGTGACTGAAAAATCCTGTGGTAAAAGCTCATCCGTCCATCGATTCCTCAGGTACTGCGCAATCATCGCATCATACTGGGCGGTATGGGCATATGCTTGGATCGCTAATGCTTCACGATGTTCCAGTGATAGTCCTTTTTTTGTTTGCAGACCGGATAGGATTTCTGGATATTGATTCGGACTGGTGACCACCACAACATCTGTGTAATTCTTCGCAGCTGCTCGGATAAGCGTTGGTCCACCGATATCGATGTTTTCAATGACATCTTCGATGCTGACGTTTGGTTTTTGAATGGTTTTCTCAAAAGGATACAGGTTACACACAACAACATCGATTCTGTTGATCTGATGTTCTTTCAGGGTTTTTTGATGTTCTTTGTTGTCACGTCGAGCAAGAATCCCTGCATGGATAATCGGATGAAGGGTCTTGACTCTGCCATCAAGCATCTCCGGAAATCCGGTCACTGCAGATACGTCTGTAAACGCGATACCCGCTTTTTCTAAAACAGCAGCGGTGCCACCGGTCGAAAGAATACGGATCCCAAGTTCTGTAAGTCCCTTTGAAAAATCAACGATGCCGTCCTTATCGTAGACACTTATCAGTGCATATCGGTATTCCATTACTCTTACCCAAGGAACATATGTCCGATACACATAAACATTTGGGTCCCCCTGTGAGCTCGATGATGGAAGAGAGTGCTAGGGTAGTTTTTTTTCTTGTTCGATTGCTTCTAACAGGCTCAGTTCCCCAGTTAAGACTCGCAGCGCGGTTTTCTCAGAGATCGTAAATTTTCCCTCGCTAAGCTGTCGGCTCCATCTCTGAATGTTCTTAATCGCCCCTCGAGATGTTTCAATGGGGAGTGTGGATTGCACCCGTCCACCGGATAGCAGTGCAATGGCAGCCGCTGCTTCGCTATTCCGGATACTTCGTCGTTTCTGCTGCGCTGGTGTCGTCCGCGTCTCATCGACGATCTCAATGGGTACCTCTAAGGGGATCAGCGAATTAATGATGCGATTCCTGTTAATCACTGACCCATGTCCTATTCTGATATAGGTTTCTTTGGAGGGGTAGCATTTTAAAAAGCGTTTTACCTCCGCTACAACCTTTTCAGGGCTGTCCACCTGGGTTTTCTGTAGGAGGATATCATCACAGACGATCGCGATACCAGGTCGCTCTCCAGGGTCAATGCCAATAGAGATCTTCGAGTACAACTCTTTTCCTGTGAGTTTTTGAACCGCTAGATCAATTGCATACTCAATGGAATCGTAGGCATCGGCAGCGACTTTCTTGCTCAGCGAAATCCGGTGGAACTCTTTTTGTGATGTCAGAATAGCACCAATTCTTCTTGGGAGGTCCTCTGATGATGCCAAAGAGACGTAAGCGACATTTCGTTTTTTTAATTCTTTAATAATATCATGATATAATGAAAAATCCTTGGTGTACACACCCAGTGTTTTCATCCAATAAATCTATCCGATAAGTTCAATATATACATTTCCCCCGGGGTTTTAAGTAAAAAAATTCGTCAGCAAATTCCCACCAATAAACATGCCACTGAGCAATAACACAGAAACAGAAAACAGCATAAACCAGACTGTTTCGCTCCACAGCAAGACTTTCTTCCCATCTAGAGGACCGAACGGCAATAAATTAAACGTCGCAAGTAAGAGATTCACCAGGCAAATAAATCCAACCAGAGTCCCCCAGAATCCCATTTGAGAAAAAATAAAATGATATAAAACATAAGTAAACACTGCAATAACAATATTAGCACTTGCCCCAGCAGCAGCAATCCTTCCGGTCTCAGATGGTTTAGCATCCCCTCGGAACATGACTGCTCCGGGAGCCGCAAAGACAAGGCCGGTAAAAAAAGCGACAACCACTGAGAGAAGCAACCCGTGGGGATACATACGAAACTCAGACCACAATCCGCATTTTTGTGCGACAAATTTATGGGAAAGCTCATGAATAAAAAACGCAGTGACGATGCCTAAAAAAGCGATAGGCATGAAAAAAAAGTAAGACGCAATATCAATCGGTGACCCCAGTAAGAAAAAAAGGAGATTATTCATTGAAAAGGTAAACGAAAACGCTACGGTAAGCACCACAATCGCGATGATCAGATGACCGACTTCAATCCTGCTGAACGACCCTGGTTTTCCAACATGCAGGCTCCCTTCAGGGATATACATATATTCCCTGGGGGACAGATCATGAAATGAGGTGTAGAACTTCTGTCGCTCAGACATAGTAGTCGTACCGATTGATACGAGTTATAATGATGCTAGATAAAAACATTTTTAAACTTTGGGCACAAAGTTATAAATTTCTATTAGAAATACATTTTATATCCTCTCCAGGGATATGTTTTAAAGGAGAATTTTGTTATAAAATTGTAGATTGGGGGAAAGCGATGGAAAATCGAACGATTAAAACCGCTCAGATAGGAGCATTATTCATCATCACTATTCTTATTATATCTTCAACAGTAACGGTGACGGCGTATTCCATGCAAAAAACGCCATTTTCATCAACGGCAAAGACGATGACCCTTTCCGATTCTTCCAAGGGGGAAACGGAATTAAAATATTACAATGAAGAAGGTCTTTCAACCGTTTTAGGTATCCCAACTGGAGCAGTCACCTGGAAAACAGCGATTCGATTAACCCAAGATGAAATGGCGGTTTATACCGATTGGACCATGACAAAGGTCAATGTTGCATTTTATGGAGAATCATCTGTTAAATCAATCGATATTCGAATATATATCTATGACAATGGAACACCAACACATCCAGGAACAATTATAGCAAATGATACAACGTTTACATTAGATACTACTGGTGTGACCACCATACCTTTGGTAACACCGGTGAATCTCAATGGTCATGAGGAACTTTGGGTTGCAATAGAATGGCACCAAGTTGATGGACCTCCCGGTAAATATTACGCATGGTTAGACGAATGTACCGGTCCTGCCGTTGATAGAAAAGGTGATTGGTGTTACCTCAACGACATCTGGGTTGAATTACAAAACGCTTCTGAGTATGATGGGAATTGGGGAATTGGTGGAATCATCGAAGGTAATAATTATGTAGAATTATCACTTGGAAATATCGAAGGACCTCTTGGAGTAAAAGCGACTTTACAAAACATTGGAACAATTACCGCAAACGATATTCGATGGTCCATAACGATTTCTGGTGGCCTCCACCATCGGATATATGTCAATACAACCGGTCGTTTAACATATCTTGATGCTGGTGATTTTATCCCTCTAGAGGTTGGAATCTTCTTCGGTTTAGGAAAAATAACAATTGAGCTCAAAGCAAAAGCAGATAATGCTCTTGAGGTATCAGTGAAAAAATATGCATTCTTACTCGGGCCTTTTGTTGTTGGAATTAGATAAATCTATATGGTTTGGAAATAAATGAAAAGGAAAGGTTTGACGGTTGTAATCATTCATTTTTTTTTTAGACAAAATTACAAATAACATTTTTCTTAAGGAGAAATTACATTTTTTCGTTATTAAAAAATTTTTATTCCATTGTAATTAATCATGCGAAAAACATTTAGCCAAGCCCAAGGCTCAGAATCCATGGCAGTGCGATAATCGTTCCAATAATACTACCCAGATTTGCCAACGCGACCACCATCAGAAGACGGATGACTTTGTTTTTTAGAAAACCACGCACACTTTCAATCTTACTAAGCTCCTGGAAATCTTTAATCACAGGTTTACGTAGTCTGGCTTCGACGAGCCCAGCGAACCACCCTGGCGCAAAGAACGGTTCAAGTGATGTGAATGGAGCTGCGAGAAAAGCGGTAAGAATGGAGAGCGGATGTCCCCGTGCGATTGCGACACCAACACCAGCAAGGATCCCATGGATAAGAAACCATATCAAGAAGATATCTTTGATCTTATTCCACGGGTCAATCCCCGTCGAATAGATAATCCAGCCGATCAGACCAAAAAAAATCACAGGGATGGCGATCTCAGCAACCTTCACCAGATTGAATCGTTTCTTAGGGATCTGCTCTAACTCTTGCAGGTTCGCATGAAGCGGTTGATTCTGCAGATGTTTCTTGATACCAGTAATATGTCCAGCACCGACGACCGCGACGACTTTTCCTTTCTTACTTTCCTCATAGATTTTCTGAGCAATATATTGATCCCGTTCAGAAATCAGCACCTTAGCAGCACTTGGCGCAATCTTACTGAACTCCTCCAACATCTGAGAAAGAACATCCTGTTTCATCAGTTCCTTTAAATCAAGCTCTTCAAGCTCTTCCTCGTCATACCCGATCATTGCTTTGAGAAACTCCCATACCACTCTGAATTTCTCGCGAACCCCCATCATCCGCCAGGCACGCTTCAACGTCACGGTGATGTCACGATCGACCAAGGCGACGGTCAGATGATATTTCTCTGCCTCCTGCATCGCAGCAATCATCTCAGAACCAGGTTCCACGCCATACTCCTCGCCAAGTTTCCGTTGGATCGAAGAAAGGAAGGTTTGTGCAAGCATAAAATACGCGTTATTGGATTTGATCAGAGCGGTCACTGGAGTGTTTTCCCATTTATCTTTCTTAGTAATCGATTCAAAACGACGCTGGCACAGCTCCACTGCAACAATCTCTGGTTTATAGGTCTCAATGGCGTTGCGTACTTCAAGAACACTCTCCTCAGAAATATGAGCGGTGCCGATAAGGATAATGTTGTCAGTGATTTTTTCTTCCAAAGGTATCTCCTTTGAGCTGTTTCCGTCAACAACGATTTCAAAAAACTATTTAAATTTCAGCTTCGAAATCTTCGACGGCTGCTGTGAATTCTTCATCTGATTGGATCTTCCCCTGCTCCCGAAGGATCGCGCGAGCAAGGAGCCAGTAGATCAAAGCAAGAGCACGTCGACCTTTGTTATTGGTAGGGATGACATAATCAATGTATTTTGTCTCATTGTTCGTATCGCATAAAGCAATCACAGGAATACCGATGTTCTTTGCCTCATGCAACGCCTGGATATCTGCCAGCGGGTCCGTCAGCAAAATGATTTCCGGTTCAAGGAATGTTTTCGCATTCGGGTTTGTCAATGTCCCAGGTTGAAATCGACCATCCAACACCTGGATACCAGTTATTTCCCCAAGTTTTCTGACCGGTTTTTGCCCATATTGTCGGACTGATACAACAAGAATCTTCGCCGGGTCATATTTCGCAAGAAACTTCGCAGACGCTTTTATCCGCTCATCGGTCTTCTTCACATCAATGATGTACAAGCCATCGTTCCGTACTTTGTAGATGAACTCTTTGATATCAGCG
>Ga0209288_10000019_pt1 | contig 57861 bp, 62 predicted proteins | sample PPLLaktember2015_4_FD_187261 | JGI IMG/M metagenome (GOLD analysis project Ga0209288, IMG submission 187261) | Freshwater sediment microbial communities from Prairie Pothole Lake near Jamestown, North Dakota, USA - PPLs Lake P8 Core (1) Depth... | ecosystem: Environmental > Aquatic > Freshwater...
AAAGAAAGAGAATAACAAAGGTGTCACAACCATGACTGATGAAATGACCCAGCGACAGATCTACGACCTAAGACGACAGCTGGAAGAGTTGAAGAAATGCAGAGGGAAACACACAGAGCTTATCTCATTGTACGTCCCAGCATCAAAACAAATCTTCGATGTCGTCGCATACCTTCGAAATGAGTACTCACAATCTCAGAACATCAAATCAAAGACAACAATGAAAAATGTGCTCTCCGCGATTGAATCTATCATGAGCCGGCTGAAGACATTCAAGCAACCTCCGCCGAATGGGCTTGTGATGTTCGTCGGTCATAAGAGCATCGGTGCTGACAAGACCGACATGGTCGCCTTCATCATCGAACCGCCGATGCCGGTGGTCACCTTCCTGTATCGTTGCGACTCAGAGTTCTACACCGAACCATTGGAAGGGATGCTTACAGAGAAGGAGATCTACGGATTATTTTTAATCGATAGAAGAGAATGCACGGTTGGGATGCTACGGGGCAGTCGCGTTGAGATGATCCGGTACATGACATCCCAGGTCCCAGGGAAACATGGGAGAGGAGGTCAGTCCCAACGAAGATTCGAACGAAACACTGAGATCGCTGCACATGAATGGTTTGTGAAATGTGGTGAGCGGGCAAGTGAAATCTTCCTTGCAGAGCCGGCATTGAAAGGCATTCTGGTCGGTGGTCCTGGTCCGACAAAACAATATTTCGTCAACGAAGTGTATCTCCATTATGAGATACAGAAGAAGATCATCGATACGTTTGACACTGGTTACACTGATGAATTCGGGCTACGGGAACTGGTGGCAAACGCAGCAGAAAAAATGACAGATCTCAAGGTGTCCCAAGAAAAAAAGATCATGAAACGATTTTTATCTGAGGTGACCAAGACAGAGAAAAGCCTGGGTGTGTACGGGGAGCATCAGGTGAGAAAGGCTCTTGAGATGGGCGTTGTTGATACCCTCATCCTCTCAGAGAATCTACGAAAGTATCGTGTGACTATGAAGTGTCAAACCTGTGGTTACACCCAAGAGAAAACCATGTCCGAGGAAGCCCTGGAAGATTTTTCACCACCGGCCTGCCCCACCTGTAAAACCTCACTAACCATGGAGATAACCCAGAAGGTGGATTTGGTTGATGAGTTATCGGATCTTGCGGAACGAACGAATGCAACAGTGAAACTTGTTTCAAGGAACAGCGAAGAAGGAGAGTCATTGTACGCCGCGTTCAGTGGGCTTGCTGGAATCCTGCGATACCCGATTGAATTATAAAAAATTTTCCTTTCTCATAAGGAGAGACTTTTAACCGATGGTTTTATAAACACTGAAATATATTTATCATATTGATTATCTATGTCATCTCGAGACGATTTTCACTCGTTTATCCCAGCGGAAAAGAAGATACCGGAATTGACTTTGAAAGCGGTGCTGGTGGGAGCTATTCTCGCGGTTATTCTTGGAGCAGCTAACGCGTATCTCGGTTTGTATGCTGGAATGACCGTATCTGCAGTTATCCCTGGGGCGGTCATGGCGTTCGCGTTTCTCAAACCATTCAAAGGAACGATTTTAGAAGTCAACATCGGAATGATGGGTGCTGCAGCCGGTGAAGCACTCGCAGCAGGAGTTATTTTTACGATCCCTGCCCTGGTCCTCATTGGAACCTGGACGGAGATTCATTATATTGAAACAACTCTCATCGCGTTATTTGGTGGGATGCTTGGTGTCCTGTGGATGGTACCTCTTCGAAGGGCATTAATCATTAAGACAGACCTCCCATTCCCTGAAGGAGTCGCAGTTGCCGCGGTGCTGACCACAACGGTCGGCGGAGAAGGCACAGAGAAAGGCAAGAAAACCAAGGGAAGCGGTGTCAGCGGCGTCTGGCTCATTATGGGTGTTCTCATCTCAGCGTTGTTTAAATTCGGACAAGTTGGAACGAAAATGTTCGCCGGAGCAGTCCATGGGATTGCAAACATCGGTAAATTTGATATCGGCGGCGGAGAAAAATCAGGCGTCTTCTATGGTGGTGTGGCGACATCCCCAGCATTACTTGGTGTCGGATGGATTATCGGACCAAAGATTGCCGCATTTGTTTTTGTCGGAGGTCTTCTCGGCTGGGTGATCCTTGTCCCCCTGATTGCTTTAGCAACAGGACTTCCTGTACCCAATACTCCATCGGATATCACCGATGCACTTGCGTTAGGCTTCGGAAATCCAGAAATGGGATATCAGATCTGGGGGTTCTTTGCCATCTGGGGTAACTACATCCGATACATCGGTGTCGGTGCCATGGTCGTCGGTGGTCTCTTCACCATCTTTAAACTCCGATCGAACCTTGCCAGTGGTATCAGAGAAGCAGTCGCAGGTATCAAAGGAGGACAGGTGGAAGCGAAGAAGAGGACTGACACAGATCTCAATTTCAAGTTTGTGTTCCTCATGATAGGAGCACTCACCATACCGGTTTTCCTGGTGTACGTATGGATCTCGAGTTTATGGGTTGTGTCTGCGGTTATGGCGGTGTTCGCCATCCTCTTTGCATTCATTGCGAGTGCGATCGCGGGGTACATGGCTGGATTGCTCGGATCATCAAATAACCCGATTTCTGGGGTTACTGTCTCCGTATTATTAATCACGTCATTGATTCTCCTTGGATTTGGCCTCTCAGGGAATGTCGGTGCCGCTGGTATTGCGATTCTCATCGCCGCAGTAATCTGTTGTGCTGCTGCGATCTCAGGGGATGTCCTACAGTCGATGACCTGTGGTCAGATGATTGGTGCGACACCAAAGAACCAGCAGATCGCAGAAATCATCGGTGTTCTGGCAGCCGCCCCGATTCTTGCACTCGTCATCCAAGCATTGGACAAAGCGTATCATATCGGCAGTACAAACCTGCCAGCGCCGCAGGCGTTCCTCATGCAGGGGATCGTCCAAGGTGTCCTTGGCGGGGAGATGGTCTGGCCGTTCGTGGTTGCCGGAGCTGTGCTTGCGTTCGTATTAATCCTCATTAACCTGCCTGTGCTTCCTGTCGCAATCGGTATTTATCTACCGTTTACACTCAGCACTCCTATTTTCGCAGGTGGTATCGTGCGTGCGATCACGAACCGTGCGATTGCTAAGAAATACGGGTCTGCACAGGAAGAAGAAATCAGCGACTGGGACCTTGCTATCAAACAAACCGATGTCGCGCCAAAAGAAAAGATTATAAGAACCGGACTTCTTCTCACCGCGGGATTGATCGCAGGAGAAGCCCTGATGGGTGTCATCGTCGCATTCCTCATCATCGGAGGATTGAACTTCGCTGTCTTCGAATACCCACCTGTCTTACCATCGGTGCTCATCTGGGTCTTCATCGCAGCGCTCCTTGCATACGTCCCGTTGAGGGAAATCTACGCCAAAGACGAAAAGTAAAGGTTTGCCGACCGTTGACGAGTTTCTTCTTTACAAACCAAAGCGTTTAGACTTTAAATGGTCAACAAACAACGAAGGCCTTGTTACTCTGACGGTCCCAAAATTCACAGGTAAGGTTGGGAAATCCTTTTGTAAAGTCCTGAAGAGACAGAACACCTTCGAAGCACACCTGGATAGACTTGGTTCAGTGATCTGGAATCAATGCGATGGAACAACACTTGTCAAGGACATCCTCATAATGATTACCAAGGAGTTCCCTGATGAAAAAAACATTGATCAGCGGCTTTTCTTGTTTCTGCAGCAAATGAAAGCTCTTAATTATATGACGTATTATTAATCCTCAATATGCGCTTTTTTCACCTGCAAGACACCCGAGTCACGGTTCCATTCTTTTTCTGATTCATCAATCACAAGCCTTTTGGAAAACAAAGGCCCAGAGAGCACCAATGTCTCATATTCACCACCTTCACCAGCGATGTTAATCCCCTGGCTCCTATGAAGATCTACGAGTTCATCTATGGTTTCTTCGTCAATGGTTCTCCCCAACCATGTCTCGTCAAACCCCTCGGCGAACACGCCAACAATTTTTATTTGAAACCCTGCTTTGACCTGATCTCGTAACAAGAGCTCCTGGTTTTTATGCCACAGCGGGGAAAATGATTTTATCCCCAGCTTGTCACAGATCTTTTCAATACGGGTTCGCTGATACTCAGAGGCGATCGCTCCACTGATCACCCCGTCTATCTCAAGACCCTGCAACACCTCTGTAAGGTCTTCTAACTCTGTTTCCTTTTCAGCAGCTGTATGTTTTTTTACAAGTGGGATGCCGATGGTTTTCGCAAGCAGGTCAGCAAGATGAATATTGATAGAATGAAACATCCAGGAATCAGGTTTTTCTGGGAGAAGACTGACAAGGTAAGATACATCCCATCCATATTGCTGGGTGATGTACACGGCGAAGACCGAATCTTTCCCACCGGAGAATAACGCTGCGACTCTCATCAGAATAGGTATCTCTTTAAACAAATAAATACTGTGGTCGGTAATGCCTTAATCATGTTTTTCCAAAGCGTCTCCTGAAATTCCAACCTTCTTTTTATTTGGTCCCAAATAACAGGAATCTTAATCTTGCATGGGTCCTTCCTTTCATTTACCAATATATCACCTAAAAATTTAAAATAAACATTATCCTAAAATAGGTTGATTACAAAATATATAAGGGAGGAATTCTAAAACCCTCAAAATGATAACCTAGAAAAATTCTTTCCAGAATAATTCATATTTGTTTAAATTAATAACAAAAAAAGAAAAAAAAGGGGATTTTTCTAATATTCCAACAGTTGTCGTAGTAGTGGAAACGCATTGGGGAATCGCTGGAACAATAAGTCTAAGAAATGTTGTATCGGCTTATACGAATATGGTATCGTGATAGGCAAGGGGTCTGACCAGCTACTCACTTTTCCATAGATATCTTTTGCTTTTACTTTGATGCCATATGAACCTTTAATCGTCCACTTGTGAGTCGTATTTATAGTGACACCAGAACTGTAGGGCCCGAGCCATCCACTGTTGTTACTATCACCCCAGTCGAACCAAAAAAAGACAGTGTCATTATCTAGGTCTATTGTACATGTGGAAAAATTATATGATGTTCCTACAATTCCTCGAGACGGACCTGTTAGGATAGGAGTCCCAGGTGGTAAATTTTCGTTATTCGAAGACAGTTTTATTATAACCACATTCCTATCATTCATATAAAAAGAATCCGTATACCCTACAACAACAGAGCCACCATCTTTTGTTGGACGAATAGAATAACCACAATCTTTCTGTGTTCCTTGAAACATAAGGTACCATTGTTCGCTTCCAGAGGCGTTCAATTTTCTAACCCATAAATCAGACAAACTGGTATTATGTGATGTAATAGATCCTGTCGCTATAAAACCACCATCAATCGTTTCCTGAACAGAATACCCGGTTTCATCAAAATACGCATCTCCAAGCACGGTCTGCCATTGAGAACTCCCGGAATCATCAGTTTTTACGAACCATGTGTCATAACCACCTGTAGAAAACGATGCGGTATCCCCGGTAATAATATACCCGCCATCGCAAGTATGAGCTACTGATCCAAACCAATCATTATATTCCCCGCCAACAGTTATATTCCAGAGTTCGTTACCATCTGCATTGGTTTTTATAAGCCATCCATCATCTTCGCCAGCACCAAATGAAGATGTGCTTCCAGCGATAATAAATCCTTGGTCAATAGTCTGTTGAACCGACATACCATATTCCCCTCCCGGACCACCAAATGTTTTATTCCACACTTCAAAGCCAGTTGGATCTGTTTTTATCAGCCACACATCATTTGCTCCTGCACCAAAAGAATAGGTATATCCTGTAATGATAAACCCGCCATCGGTGGTTTGAAACACGGAAAATCCTGCCTCAGAGTGAGAACCTCCATAGGTTCTATTCCATAATTCATGACCCGTATTGTCGGTTTTTATCAACCAAAAATCATGATTATTATCATGGCCAAATGAATCCGTATACCCTGCCATAACGATACAAGAATCAATTGTAATCAAAACAGATCGTGCCCCGTCTTTTAAACCTCCACCAAACGTCTTATTCCAAACCTCAACTCCATCTTTATCGGTCTGTATCAACCAGGCATCATATCCTCCTGCTCCAAAAGACGTGGTTTCACCTGCGATGATATATCCACCATCATATGTTTGTTGGACACCCCAGCCCCAATCCAATTGACTGCCGCCAAAAAACTTGCTCCATTCTATCTGAGAATGATATAATGAATTCACTTGTTGTATGAAATAAGAATCTCCATTCACTCCGATATCCCTTGTTGAAAATGGAGAAACAACTGAACAACATAAACATATTATTACCGCAATCTCAACAAAAGTAATTATTGCTTTCATAGATGTTCCCCATGAATGGAAGAATTGTTATTAGATATAAACGTTACTTTTGAATTTTTAGATAAAATGGATATTTGTATCTATAATTATTGCTAGATAGAGGAATTTTTCCCCCCCCCCCAGACTGGACTCCCCTTTTCAATTTTACAGCGTCACTATCCTACAAGTCTTCCATCATAATCGTAGATGTGTTAAAGATTATTGTCACTCGTTTGGTTCGATATGATTCCTGTACCGTTAATTTTGTTTTGAGCATCATAAAGAATTATCGTATTGATGTACTCTTTGGAGAGTTGACTAAACTTATCTTTGCCAATGCTTTATGTGATATCATTAAAGACTACGCTAACCAAATCAGATTTCTTACGTCGAGACATAGTTCCTCCAACTATGATAGCCAGATGAAAACAAGACTATCAATACTATAATTTGGACTGCGTTATATAGTTTTAGAGGTTTGTAATAGTATTGCTTAACTAACTGTCTACGAAGAGGGGTTCAGTCCAAAAATATTTCCTACCATATAGTTTTAAACAATTAAACATTTCTTGGTGTTGGTTAGGCTGATGAGAATCGGGATACTCTGCGGGCATCACATGCCAGATTTGATGAAAAACCCAGAAAAAATCAAAGTCCATACACCATATGGAGATATTTTTCTGCATCTGTCAACATTTGGTGACCATGAGGTTTTCTTCATTCAACGCCATGGCGAACAAGCAAATCTCCCACCACACCGGGTCAATCATCTCGGGAACATCCATGCATTGGCTGTCAGCCATGTCTCCGATGTCTTCTCTGTTGGGACTGTCGGGTCGATGAAAAAAACGATTCGACCTGGCGACCTAGTCATCCCGCATGATTTTATCGATGCGACGAAATCACGACCGGTGACGTTCTTTGATGACCGTCGGGTCCATGTGGACATGACAGATCCGTTCTGCTCTTCACTACGAGGACTTCTCTTAAAAACCTCTAAGAAACTTAAGGATGTCACGGTTCACGACAACGGAGTGTATCTTGTCACAGAGGGGCCTCGATTGGAGACTGCTGCCGAAATACAGATGTATTCCATGGTTGCTGATATCGTTGGGATGACGTTAGCCCCTGAGGTGATCCTCGCCAGAGAAAAAGGCATGTGCTTTGCCTCTATCTGTCTTGTCTGTAACATGGCAGCTGGCTTGCAGGAGCGTTTACCTGCTGATGAGATAGCATCCTTGTACAAGAAAAAAGAACCGTTGATCTCAAAGGTACTACAACTTACGATTCAGTCTCTTGATGAGAAACAATCTTGTCATTGTCCTGGTGATGTCTCCAAGGCAACATTATGAAACCGTACGAGCTTATCGAACATACCGCTGATGTCGGCGTGAAAGCATATGGGACGACCATTGCAGAAGCTTTCGAGCATGCCGCGAAGGGCATGTTTGACATCATTACTGATGAATCAACGATTGACCCTGTCGGACAATATGATATCCAATTAGAGGCTCCTGATCTTGAGCAGCTGCTGGTCGATTGGCTTTCCAAGTTGCTTTTTTTAAATGACGCCCAGGATCTTGTGTTCGGGAAGTTCCAAGTGACACTTACAGGGAATCGACTCACTGCTTCGGTCTTTGGTGAGAAATATGATACCAAAAAACATGGGATGGGTGTTGAGATCAAAGCAGTCACGTACCATATGCTCCAGGTACAAGAGAAAAACCCTATCTTTGTTCAAGTATTATTTGACATCTAAAAAACCTATACATGTCTCTGTTGAAGAGGAATACTTTTGAGACAAAGCCTAGGAATAGTTTCAATGACCTGTTGTCTTTATTTAAATACTTAGAAGACGGTGCACCATTTAGTAGGAAGCATCTTCCGGACGGGACGCCTTCCTAGTTGAAGTTTCCTTTTTGCCGGATCCCACCGTCCGGATCTCCTCACCAACGCGGAATACGAATCCTTATATGGGGGGTCTTTATACCGAGAAAATACAGAAAGGTGAAATCATGAATAAAGAAAAGATTTCTGAAGACATGACCATTAAAGAAGTGATTGACAATTACCCGGAAACCGCGATGGTTTTTATGAAATACAATATCGGATGCATCGGCTGTCTTGCTGCGTCCTTTGAAAAAGTAAAAGATATCGCAACCGTCCATGGTATTGACATAAAAGCACTGGTCAAAGATCTAAATCTGGCGGTTCAGAAAAAATAAATTATCCAGAAATAGAAAGGTAAATTTTTCCAAATTATTTTCTCCTTTTTCTTGTGTGAATCTTGTGAGATTTATGTGCTATCTCTCCAAGAAAAATGCGTAAAAGACCCGGATATGTACTCGGTGTTTTCCCACTCCCGTACCCTATATGTTTGATGTTCATCAGCGGCATTTCACCAAACGAGGATGCAAGAGTCGTAATGACAGCAGCACCCGTTGGAGTGACGGTCTCTTGGTCCCTATCGACAGAGTAGACCGGAATACCTTTGAGAAGCTCAACCGTTGCCGGGGCAGGCAAGGGAAGCAACCCATGCTCACAGGACACAAACCCATGACCAAGAGGCAGAGGAGAACAATAAATCGTATCGATATCAAGCAGAGTGACTGCGATGACGGACCCGACGATGTCAACGATGGAATCAACCGCGCCAACCTCATGAAAATGAACATCTTCAATAGGCACATTATGTATTTTTGCTTCAGCGTTTCCAAGTTTGTAAAAGATGTCTGAACTGAGTTTCTTAACCATTGGTTCTAGTGTACTGCGTTTCAGGATATCATTGATATCTGAAAGGCTTCGATGATGTTGATCTTCCGTGACAACCACCATGACATCTGTTGCAGAGATATGGTTGCGTTCGACTTTTTTTACGATCAATTCGTACCCGGTAAGCGGAAGTTTCTTTAGCTCTTTTATTAAAATCTTCTCATCGACGCCGAGATCAATAAGGGCACCTAAGATCATGTCCCCGGCAATCCCTGAGAAACAATCAAAATACGCTACCGACATGGTTTCTCACCTGTTGATAATGCTAGCGAAATACCCTGCACCAAACCCGTTATCGATGTTCACCACAACGACTCCTTCTGCGCAGCAGTTCAACATGGTTAGCAATGGTGCTATCCCATGAAAACTTGCGCCATACCCGACGCTGGTTGGAACCGCGATGACCGGTTTTGAGGCAAGACCGCCAACGATACTGGCAAGGGCACCTTCCATGCCAGCGATCACGATGATGACATTCGCATCAAAGATTTTATCCTTAATATCGAACAAGCGGTGGACGCCAGCGACACCAACATCATAGACTGCCTCTACCTTGTTTCCCATAAGCTGCGCGGTGACGACCGCTTCCTCCGCAACAGGGATATCAGAGGTGCCTGCCGTTAGAACAAGGATTTTCCCTTTTTTTTGTTTGGGTTTGTACCGCTGGATGACAACGGTTCTTGCTGATTCATTATAGGTTGCCTCAGCATATATTTTTTTTATGGATGCGTAGACGTTTTTGTTCGCTTTTGTCAACAGGATGTTTTGGTCTTTCGGAAGTTTTTTTAGAATCTGTGAAATCTGAAGGAAGGTCTTCCCCTGACAGAAGATCGTCTCAGGAAATCCTTTGCGTATCTCCCGATGGGTATCGATCTTTGCGAACTCTAAATCCTCATATGGTAAGGTTTTAAGTTTTTGCAGGACGGTTGACAAATTCACCTTTCCTGCCTTGTAGTCTTGTAACAGTTTTTTCATTTGGTAAGCACCTCGTTTAAACTCCCGGTCCTGTATCCTTGAAGATCAAGTGTGATGTAGGTAAAACCGAGTGTTTTAAAACGTTTTATAATCTTTCGAGCATGTGTCATGATGGTTGGGATATCATCTGGTGTAACCTCAATTCGTGCGATACAGTCATGATACCGTACCCTACATTGTCGGATGCCTAGGGAAAAAAGGTACTCTTCAGCGGATTCTACCTGTTTGAGTCGTTCTTTGGTGATTTTCATTCCGTAGGGAAACCGGGATGCAAGACAGGCGAACGCTGGTTTTTCTGATGATTTCAGATGCAATGAGGCGGAAAGGTCCCTGATTTCCGGTTTGGTGAATCCGACTTCCTGTAATAGGCTTCTCACACCAAGTTCTTTTCGTGCGCGAGCCCCAGGACGATAATCAAAGGCGTCATCAGCGTTGGACCCATCAAGGACTACTTGGAGATGATGTTCTTGTGCTATCTGTTGTATTTTACGGAATAATTCTTTTTTACAGTAGTAACAGCGGTCAGCAGGATTGTCTGAAAAACCAGGGATATCAAGTTCTTCAGATGGTATGATAACATGAGAAATCCCTATTTCCTGTGCGAATCGTTTCGCATCTTTTAATTCACGTTGCGGGTAGGTTGAGGAAGTTGCAGTCACCGCAAGGGCGTTCTTCCCAAGGGTATCATACGCGACTTTAATTAAAAAAGTGCTGTCCATCCCACCAGAATACGCTATCGCGCAACTCTTCAGGTCCAGAAGCAGTTGTTGGAGTTGTTTCAATTTGTCTTGTGGTGTCGCTTTCACAGGAGAGACAAGAAATGTCTCGGCTATATAATGCTTGTCTGAGCAGTGTTATTTCAACAATTGATTCAGTTTCTGAGACTTTCTGTTTTTCCATGCTCCTTTGTGATACGCGTAACTGACCACAAGAGGTAACGTGATGGTTGCTTCACCATACACCATCTGCTCATATCCTGTATCGACTTTCCCCCAGGAGTTCGCCTCTTTCAACGTCGAACCTGAGAGTGCACCGTCTCGTTCATCTGCCACAGTCAGCTGAATCGCGTACTTATGCATAGGTGCATCGATCCCAAGGATGTCTGCAGCGACAACGGTGTCTTGTACAAAGTTCTTCGGCACCCCACCACCGACCATGAATATCCCGGTTTGCTTCGCATGTACTTTTAACTCGGTCAGTTCCCTGAAGTCTTTGACTGAGTCGATCGTCAGATAGTTGGTCTTCCGGTCATGCTGATGGAACACCAGTCCGAATCCTGCGCTGGAATCTGAGAACGCGGGGCAGAAAATCGGAAGATCATGTTTATACGCCTCAAGGACAAAGGAGTCAGGGTTCTTCCCGTGTTTATCAAGGTATCTGCCCATCTCATAGATGAACTCTCTTGATGAGTACGGACGTGGGGGAAGCTCATCAGCGATTTCTTTCGTCGTCATATCACAGATGCGAAGGTCATCTTCATCAATGAAGGTATCATAGATCCGGTCAACATGCATCTTCTGAAGTTTGGAATCATCGACTCGTACCTCACCACGGTAATGTTGAAAACCCAATCCTTCGAAGAAATCCTGGTCGACGACAATCGCACCGGTCGAGACGATCGCATCAACCATGTTGTGACGAATCATATCGACAAGGACATTTTTCAACCCAGCGCTCACCAGAGACCCAGCAAGGCACAGGATGATGGAACAATCCTTGTCAGCCAGCATGGCATGATAGATTTTACAGGCTTGTGCTAGGTTCCGTGACTGAAATGCCATATGGTCAAAGGCTTCAATCAAAGGGATAGCATTAAACGTCTTGATGTCAATATGTCTGATTGGTACCGAGAGTAACTCTTTTTTTTCGTCTTTCATTTCATATTTCATTGTCATAACCAACAAGCAGTAATTCATCTGAGTTTTTCTTTTTTTCTACGGGGGAAATAAAAAAACACCGTTTCATGAAGCAATCTGATACCGATTATTTATTAATCAGAGAGATGATGCCAGAGCAGAGATGGTCTGAGATGGCTATTGATTGGTCCCTTGTTCTGGTGATATGTTTTATCATCGTCATTTTTCCTCTCATCATTGTTTTATCGCTCCGGCAATATCGTACCATAAAAAATCTCATGGAACAGCAGGCTATGAAACGAGGCGGAACAGTAACAGGATCTTATCTTTTACCAGTCCTAAAGTTCCCCTATCGGAACCTCTCGATCGTTGTCACCTCGGTACCAGGGAGTAAATATCGTCAAGCAAAAACAGAGGCAAGCATGGCATTACAAAAACCAGCATCAGCCAACTTGATAATTGTCAAAGAATCAGTTGGGACACGACTGGGAAAGGCACTGGGAGCAACCGATGTTCAAATCGGCAATGATGAATTTGACAGGGAGTTTCTGATAAAAACACAGGAGGAGACCTTCGCAAGAAATGTGCTGAACGTTACACTTCAACAGAAACTCTTAGAGATGAGACAGCAGAAACCCCGGATCTGCCTTGAGGGGACATGGCTTGCTGTGCAGGTCCCTCGAGTGATAAAGACAGAGGAGGAGTACGATCAACTCTTTGATCTTGCGTTTGCCATCGCAGACCGGATACAAGAGCCCACGTTCTAAAGGTTTTTTCGACTTATTCTTTTTTAAGGAAGCGTAATGAGACAGAGTTCATGCAGTACCGCTGACCGGTAGGCGCTGGACCATCGTCGAACACATGACCAAGATGCCCCCCGCATCGAGCACAAAGCACCTCGGTTCGCCTCATCTGAAGGCTTCCATCAGGCTTCAATACAATCGCATCAGATGCAACCGGAGTAAAGAAACTTGGCCATCCACTCCCCGAATCAAATTTAGTATCAGAAGAAAACAGGACATTTCCGCATCCAGCGCAGACGTAGGTGCCTTCTGCGGTCTGATGAACATATTTTCCAGTGAACGGAGACTCAGTTCCTTTCTTGCGCAACACTAAAAACTCTTCGGGTGTAAGGGTTTTTTTCCATTCATCCTCAGATTTTTTCACCTTTTTATTCTCCAAAAAAAATCACCTTGTAGAAAACAAGAATCCTTGCTTCTATATAAATCTCCTCATGCTTTCGTTTTCCGTTCGGTTCGTAACATTTAAACCTTCCCCTCCTGTATCCGGTCTCTGTATGCATGAATGGGCGCTCGCGGAATCCATCGTCATGGCTGCTGTCGAAGAAGCACAGAAAGAAAAACTGAAGAAAATCACCCAAGTCACGGTGTTCATCGGTGAACTCCAGCAAATTGAAAAAGAAATCTTCCTGTTCGCACTCAATGAGTTATCTAAATCACAGAAACCACCCATAATAAAAGACGCGTTTTTGCTGAAAACAGAGAAAAGCACACTCACCTGTAAAAACTGTGGGGAGACCTGGAAATACGATGACATGAAAAAGAAACTCAATGAGACAGAATCAGAGTCAATCCATTTCATCCCAGAGGTCGTTTTCGTACATGCGCGATGCCCCCGGTGTGGGAGCCCTGATTTTGAGATTTCAAAAGGACGAGGCGTCCTGATTTCCTCTATCAAAGGTGTACGATGACGATGGAGCCACGCACCAGCGTTATTGAGAAACGTTTGAAAGACATCGATAGAATCATCGCGGTCGCAAGTGGCAAAGGCGGTGTTGGAAAAAGCCTTGTTGCCTCAAGCCTTGCTCTGCATCTCGCACGGAAAGACTACCGGGTCGGGTTGCTGGACCTTGACTTGTACGGACCGTCCTCTCATATCATCCTTGGGGTGAAAGATGAATTTCCAATAGAGGAAAAAGGAATCATCCCACCAAAGATCCATGGGATCTCCTTCATGTCCATTGTGTATTTCACAGAGGAAAAACCATCCCCGTTCCGAGGAGTTGACATCTCCAACATCATCCTTGAGCTCCTTGCGATCACCCAATGGGGATCCCTTGATTTCCTGATCATCGATATGCCACCGGGGATCGGCGATGAGACTCTTGATGTGATCCGATACATGAAGACCAGCGAGTTCCTGGTGGTGACCACACCATCAAAGGTGGCGATGGGAGCAGTCGGTAAACTACTGACCATTTTATTAGAACTGAAAAAACCAGTACTGGGCGTCATAGAGAATATGACCATGACTGATTCTTCATTTATCAAAAAAGAGGTACATAGATTGCAGGTGCGGTATCTTGGAAAAATTCATTTTGATGAACATCTGGAAGAATCAATCGGAAAGCCTGATCGTCTGCTCAAAACACTGGCGATGAAAGACCTTAGCAGGATTCTACAGAAAATTAAGCTTTAAGCAAAAAACGTCTCAGAGCTGATTTTTCCAAGGAGGATATATCCTCGTGCTTCCCCAACTGTGAAGAGCGACCCAGTAACACAGATCAGGTCTTTTTGTTTGGCAATGTGTTTAGCATGATCGATTGCACGGGGAATCGAATCTTCAACAACCACATTTTTGTTGGCATCAGAAGCCTTCATCATCTCCTGTAGCATCTGAGGATCTGCTGCCCGAGGATTTCCTGATTTCGTCACGATGACTTCATCAGAGATCGGCACAATCGTCGATGCCATGGTTTCGATATCCTTATCCTTCAACACCCCGAGAACAAGGATAAGACGATAGTTGGAAAAATCCTCCCGTATCGTTTTGACCAGCATGTCCATCCCAGCAGGGTTATGCGCACCGTCAAGCAGAATCAACGGGTTCTCTGAGACAATCTCCATACGACCTGGATGAGCCGCGGTTGCAATCCCCTCCTGGATATCACCATCGGTGAGGTACACACCACCCATCTGCAGCTGTTCAACCGCTGCGATGGCAAGTGCGATGTTTTCCCCCTGATGCTGACCAAGCATCGAGGTCTTTACGGAATAATCCTTGAAGGAACCCTGGATCATAAATTCCTGTTCCCTCCCCTGATGAGTTTTTCGTTTCCACATGGGTTGATCAATCCACGTCACCGGGGCGTTCCGCTGCTTTGCGACCTGCTCGATGGTTGCCCGTGCGTCGTGTACCGCTGCGGAGACCACCGGGACATGATCTTTGATTATCCCAGCTTTTTCAGAAGCAATCGAAACGATATCCTTCCCAAGAATATCTGTATGTTCCAGCGAAATATTCGTGATAACCGACACCAGTGGATTGACTACATTAGTCGCATCAAATCTCCCGCCAAGTCCAACCTCAACAACCGCATAATCAACAGTACAGTCCTTGAAATGCAGGAATGCAAGCGTAGTGACGATTTCAAAAAACGTAGGAGTGTTGTTCTGTTTTTTCATAGCGTCAACAAAAGGTCTGACTTTTGAGACAAGACATGTGAAATCTTCCTTTGATATCTCCTTATTGTTGATGACAATGCGCTCCGAAAAACGTTCGACATGAGGAGAAAGATACAGGCCAACAGTATACCCTGCTTTCTGAAGAATCGAACTAATATATTTGCAGACGGAGCCTTTCCCATTGGTCCCTGCAACGTGAATGACCTTGAGCTCTTGGTGAGGATTCCCAAGTTGTTCAAGAAGAAAATTAATCCTCTCAAGACCAAAGATCCAGCCGTACTTATCAAAGCTACACAACCAATCAAATGCATCCTGAAAAGGGAGAGTCCTAGTATCCTTCAGAGTAGAGCACATCAGGAAGAACCTTGTGTTTCTTTTTCCATGAATCTCCTGGTAGAATGACGACCTTGCGACCCTCAATGAGCAACCGTCTCTGCGCAAATAACTGTATCGTCCGAGGGAGGATCTGATGTTCCACCTCAAGTACACGGGCTGCGAGAGCATCACGGTCATCATCAGGATGAACTGTGACAGCAGCCTGCAGAATAATCGGACCATGATCCATCTCCGTATCCATGAAATGGGTGGTACAACCAGAGATTTTCACGCCGTACTCCAGTGCATCACGCTGACCATTGGTCCCCTTAAAAGACGGGAGAAGCGCAGGATGAATGTTGATCAGTTTTCCATGCCATTTTTTCACAAATGCTGGCGAAAGCAACCGCATATACCCAGCACCGACCACCAGCTCCACCTGATGTCTGTGTAGGAGTGCATCGATTTCGCTTTCATGTGCAGCACGGTCTTTGTCTTTAGGGTCGACAAAAAAACCTGGGACATGGTGCGTTTTTGCCCGGTTCAATGCAAACGCATCAGACTTATCACTGATGACAACAACGACCTCAGCATCAATCAAATTATGTTCTGATGCATCGATGATGCTTTGTAGATCAGTCCCAGAACCTGAGGCGAGCACACCAACAGAAAGCTTCTTTTGGGATATTTTCATAAACCTATGATATCCTTTGTTATTTAAAAACTTCTGTGACGACGCCCAAAGGAGCATTCGTTTTAAATCCCGTAGGGGTACAATGGGTCTTGGCGACAATGAACCCTTTATTTTTCAATTGTTCAATGATATGATCCATAGTCGGCGGCGATACTTTCAACTCAGAGGACAGGTCATTGATAGTATAAAAAAACGGTGGGGCATCTGCCTCACCCTCCAGGAGATCAAGGAGTTTCCAAAGTAGATGTTTTGTGTTCAGCGGCTTGATTGACATAAGGGTTCGTATTTCTTGAACCACTGTTTTTTTCTGAAGATTCCCAAGCCATAACGGACCAACCAAAGCGGGACTTTCCTTGGAGAGAGGAACGTCCTTTACCGGGATACTACAGTACTGTGCCATGGATGCATTGGCAGCGTTTTTCCCATTATTTACCTGTACATATAAACGGACATAATGATCGGTCGTGTAACAGAGCAATGGTTCGATACCACGGTCGTACTTCGCAGCCTCACGACACAAACACCCAAGAAGAATTCGAAGCCCTGTCTCATGCATCGAAGGACCATGCAATGGCCAGGCAGCATATCGCCGGAAACACACCTGAGGAAACACGCCGCAAAGTGCTGCGGTATCGGTTGCGGTACACGAGATAATTCCCTTGTTGTACACACTTCGGACAGCAGCATCAAAAAAATATACGGGGGAGCCGAAAGGGTCGATGTCGATAGAATGGTACCGTTGACCCAAAAGCAGGCTGCTAAGATCTCGTTGGAACACGGAGATGTTCTCCAACTGGTTCTTCTCGATGTTCTGCTTAATCAACGCAAATGATTGATCATTCCGGTCATTGATGCTGACTTCAAAATCCCCGCTGAGTTCATGGGCAAGTCTAATGCCTCTAATCCCTGACGCCGCCAGACCATCTAGGATATGAACGTGTTTCGCACTCGTGTTCAAAAACCATTGATTGACCAGGATGGAGACATCGCGGTTCAGCTCCATGGCGGGGTTATAGAACGGTGTATTCTCTCTGATGCTTGGGCCTTTCACGGACGTCTTGTTCTTATACACAAAAAGCTCAGTTGTTCCCTCTTTTATAAGATCGGTTGGTCCGTTGGTCATGGTTAAAACAAGGGCGGAAGCTTCTCAGCCATGATTTTTTCAATCTTATACGGGAGCAGATTTCGATTCACCGCGGTGACTTCAAGGATGCGGATATCGTCCCGTCTGCGGATATCCTGCAAAAGCGGAGTCCGTGATTTCTTATGTAAGGTGACCATGATTGGTTTGTCAGAGTCAAGTGCTTCAATGACCATCTCACAGAACTTCTCAGAAAGCATCTCCATTTTCCCTATCTCATCAATGACAATGATATCGATGGTTTCATCATTGATCGCTTTTTCGATCGCATGCACACCGACTCGTTCGAGAGCTGCGAGGTCAACACCGTATTTTCCAACCTTATCTTTCGAGTCGAGGTCAAGACGGGCGAAGATTTCCTTTTCTTTGGTCTGCCAGTCTTCCACATAAAAACCCACCCGTTTCTTCTTTTCGATGAGAGGGGTGGTGATCATCCCTTCGAGTTTATAGCCACTTTTTTCAATTTTCTCGATGATTTTTACCAGCGTCTGTGTTTTTCCGACGCTCGGCATGCCTGTGATGCCTATCTTTGGTATATCGTCCATAATAGCTGTATGTAATGCGATTTTTGTTTAGAAATGTTTGGATTGCGGTCGAACAAAAAAAATCTTTCATATGAAAAAAATATTTTTCAGGGGAGTTTATCATTTAACTACCTCAAAATATTTATAATATATAACCTATAATTATATTGTTATAAAGACGTTTGACCATGAAAAAAATAGCGGTTCTCTGTGGCATCATACTCCTTATTTTACCGGTAAGCAGCGTAGCGACTTCAGGCCAAAATGTAATCTTTAATAAAACAGGGTCTTTCGCCCCTGGAGAGATCATCGCAGTGTCCTGTTCTGAACCCTATCCGACGTTAGGCCAACCGGTTTATCTCTTGATTACCATGCAGGGAAAAGCAGGGCAACGATTGAACAAAACAATCTCGGTAACCGATGAATTTTCTGGATTTGCGATGACCAATGGTGAAATGAAATGGATCTCAGGGAATCTTACAGAAAATCAAAAGGATAGTACCATAGGAATATTACCAAAGTACACCAGCAAAATCCTCTGGTACCCGTCGGTGGTTGGAAATCATACATTGCATGTGTCTGCAGGAGAATCCCCTGAGAAACAACTCAACGTGAGTGTCAGTTTTGATGTCGAAGGAATCATCACCCCTTCTTTGGGAGGTCCCACTATAATAAGTAAGGATGTCACGAATCAGCTTTCAATGACACTCTCAGAGGAAAGATCGATGACAGAAGAACCAGCTCAGATAACAAAGGTGACGTTACAGTCCATTGATGGTACTGGGTCTTATCAGCTTGAGGATCAACTCGGGGAATGGTACACCTGGATCAACGCAGGGGCGGACATCGTCGAAGATGACAGCATCGTTTCATATGACATTGACAGCGTCCCAGAGGGGTTCTACAATATCACAGTGAACACAACAACAGCGAATTACACCTGGCCACATGCAGTACAACTATTGAATACAGAACCTAGCAATTACACCATTGTCCAACTCGCCGATATCCATATCGGAAAATACTCGAATTTCGTCAATAAGAAAAAAGAGCTCATCCGCCTTTTTACCTCCATCAATGAGAACATCCACCCTGATTTCATTATACTTTCCGGGGATTCCGTGGATTGGTACAACCAAAAATCTAAGCGGAATGTATATGCTGATTTAAAGGAGGCAATCCTCAATTGCGAAACACCAGTCTATACTGTACCAGGGAATCATGAGCGGTACGCTAACAGCCTTCTCTTCCTGTACTTCCCCTTCACCAATCTGACACCCTATCATCGTTTTCTCAATCCTCTGAACGATTACTCATTGAACTATGGAAACATGAACTTCGTGTTCCTTGACTCAGGGTATGAATATAGCAGATGGGAGATTCAGCCGCAAATATGGAACACGACCCCAGAAGGAAGCGGTTTATCAAACACCCAGATGTACCTGCTTGAAAATATCTGGGGCGCTCCTCAGATGAACCAGATGATCATCATGCATCACCCAGCGGTCGCCGACACGAACGATACAGGGTTTGGTGCGTTACCAAACGACCTTCCGAGCGGTAATAACGAATGCATCGCATTCAACCGAGGGGCATTCATCACCTATTGTCTTGAGAAGAACGTCTCGTTGGTCCTCACCGGACATACCCATAAAAACCATGTGTTCACCTCTCTTGGAAAAGAAGCCACGAACGACACTGCATGGCCATTATTCATCCAAACAGATTCAGCTACAATGAGCAGACAGAACAATGGAGGTCGTATCATCCAGATCCAAAACAGTGCGATTGTCAGTTACGAGTATCTCCCGTTCTCCTAACCTGATTTCTTTTTTTTACGATAAAGATACAATGGTCCTACAATGATGTAGGAAAGAAGTGCAACAAGAAGCAGCAGTGGTGCGATATTATAGTACATGCTGTCAAGCAGGATCGTCGCAACGATAAAAACAGCAGCGATCAGGTCAACCTTCAGACCTGGTTTTGGAAAACGAATCGAAGAAACCATCGCAACTGAAAGCAGTATGATACCAAGAAGAGCTAACCAGATTTCTGGAGTGAGAAACGACGTCAACACCAAGAATACGGTACTTGCTGAGGTGGGCAGACCGATGAAGAACTGTTTCTCCTTTAACAAAGAAAAAGAGGAGAGACGGATGATGCTACAAAGCAAAGAAAACACAATGACGACACCAAGGAGCAGATGCATAGAGGGCTGCGAGACAACACTATCGAAGTACATCACGTAAAAAAGTACAAGCGGAGCAACCGATAAAGAGATCATATCTGCGAGAGGCTCAAGAGACTCACCAATCTTTCCAGTCCCAAACCGCCGAGCGACCATCCCATCAAGACCATCCGCAAGAAGACCAAGAAGAATCAATGAGGCAGCCAGCTGGAACTCTTTAGAAAACACCAGAAGCAACGCAAGGAACCCTAGCATCGCGTTCAGAAGCGTCACCAGATCAGCAATGGACAGTAGTTTAATCATTGATTTCTGCAATAGTATCTTCCCCTGCTTTGATTCGCTCATGAACCTGAATCGCAAGTGTTTTAATTTTATTTGCTGGCACATACAGGTCAACACGGGACCCCAGTCGGATCAAACCGATTTTTTCACCTTTCGTCAACGCAGTTCCTTCAGCAACATACGGGACGATGCGACGCGCCACAGCCCCTGCAATCTGAACAATTTTCATCATCCCGACATCGGTTTTTATGAGAAGAACAACCCGTTCATTCACATCAGATTCCTTCTGAAAAGCAGGCACATGACCACCCGGGTGATGGATCATCTTCTCAATTGTACCGGCAAGAGGCATACGGTTCACATGCACGTTCTGGATGTTCATAAATGTAGAGATTCTAAGGCAGTCCCCAACATCAACATCCTGTAGTGTTGTTATTTCTCGGATTTTACCATCTGCCACCGCGACGATCCCATGACCGATAGACCGCTCTGGATCGCGAAAAAACACAATCAGCAGACAAGAAATCAAAAAGAAAAACACTGCTAGAATAAAGAGAAAAATTGACATAAAACCACTGGTGAGAAAGGAAGCCCCTAAAAAAAGGAAGGCCCCTGCAAACGATGCAAGCACCCAGGGCATTCCCCCGTCAGCGATACGGATCATGGTTTTTTCCCCAGAAATCGTCTCATAAAAAGTTCCACCGGTCCTTTCCGTTTCGGTAGATCGATGATACCAATAATCTCATCATAGAGCTCCGGGACGATTTTAAAGGTGATGAACAGCAGGACGATCAGGGCAAGCAGGGACCCTGTTTTCCCAATCACGTTATGAGCCATCTCAAAAGACGTCATACCGCTTCCCACCATGTACACGACACCTGCATTTCGGATCAGATTCAGAAAATAAATAGGAACAACAGTCACCAACAATCCAAGAGTCTTTCGTTTCAGCCGCACACGCGGCAGGGCACCAATCATGCCGACAAACAGGACCATGGATTGGATTGCAGTGCAGGCAAAGATGATCGTTATCGGAATATTGTTGTAGATGATCAGATCAGAAGTTCGACTGGCATCAACTCCGAAAAGATGCAACACATCACTGGTTTGTGCAGCAACATTCTCAATTAACCATTCCTTCAACCCAGGGATGATGCCGTTCTCAATCGTAAAATAGATGATACCTGCAAGAAACGTGCCGCCAGCGATCCAATTCAAACACGAGACCTGCTCGTTCCTTATAATCGAAAGCCACTCATGATACGCCATATACAGAAGCACATAGACACCGATGATGCAGACCGCTGCGTTAAAAACATCGCCGCCTTCTGAAAAATACAGGAAACTTGGCATGGTCGCCCAGAAGAACGAAAACAGACCCCATCCGAGTATCTTTACCCAACCCGCGATGTTTTTCTTCCGATAAAAAAAACCCACACCAAGGAACACCAAACCAAGAAACAGCGGAACAAATGAAAGCTGTCGAGCAAATAAAGAAGGAGGATACGGAAATAAAAAGTATCCGAATATCAACATCACTGTCGGTATCAGGAAAAAAGAAAGGACCACCCATCTATCGGTTTTCTCAGATGACACATCCATGCTGTTTCGTCTCCTGTATCCAACGAGGTGTTTAAGAGAGTTATGCGGTGGTGAAAAAATTCATGATAACAGTATCCCACATAACCAGAATCAGTCCGACAAGACTGGCAAGCGTCAAGGGTATCCAGTATGTGTACACAATCTGATCGATCTTCAGTCGCGCGATCGAAACACGAATCAAGGTCACAGAAAAGAGAACGACAAGCAACACCTTGAAAAGAAAGAATACAACGTCGATGACCATGCCTTCATAGGTACCAAGTCCCAGAACATTTGAGAGGTTGTAGGGGAAAAACAATACGACAATAAGGGAGGCCATCACCACGGTTTTCACCCCATCAGTCAGATAGAACATTGCAAGATTCCTACCCGAATATTCGACAAGCAATCCTCCTGCTAGCTCTGTTTCTGCTTCCGCTGCGTCAAACGGGATCTTCGACAGCTCCGCAGGTGTCACCAGCAGGAGAACAACCAGAAGGATGGCAAAGCCGATAAATCCAAGTGGCCCTGCAACCTGGTTCCACACAGGGGTCGAAGCGATCGTGGAAAATGAAAATACCTCGGTAAATCCTTTTTGCAGTAGATTCCAAGCAATAGTTATCATAATGATGGCGAGAGGGAACTCATAGGCTATCATGGTAGCCATCTCCCGCTGCGCACCAACAATCGCGTAGGGTGATCCTGAAGAAAAACCACCTATGACCAGACACAGAGAGGGAATGATCAACAGATACAGAACGACAATCAGATCCCCGCCTGAGGGAAACAACGCAGGAAAACCACCCAGCGGAAGGTATACTAAAATAGAGAGAGTACCAATAAGTCCGACAAGAGGGATGAGGTTAAAGACCCAGGGGATCGCATGATCTGGGACGATGTTTTCTTTTACGAATAATTTTGCGACATCCCGGAACGGCTGTCTCAACGGTGGACCGATCCGACCCTGCATATGAGCAGAGATCTTTCGATCAATCCCTTTATACACCAAACCAAAGAAGATACCGAACGCAGCAAGACCAAGAGAACCAAAAACGATACGCAGTGAGAGTTCTGAGAGGGTACGGACGTCCATTCACAGCACCCCCAGAATAAGGAACAGCACCGCGAGAACAAGGACAAACCAAAGGATATAATCACTGGTGTTACCGCTATGCATCTTTCGTAGCACCGAATATAAGGATTTCATGCTGGTGGTAAATCCCCAGTACAGGTTGCTTGCCTTGATATGCATCTCTTCCGGGGTGGTTTCCTTATTCCCGGAGAGGAACACCTTGGTCTGCTCGGTTCCTTTCTTATATGTGCTTTTCCCAAACCCTCGAATCCCATAGAACAACAAGAAGGTGATCACAAGCACAAGTATCCAAAGCAGCGGATTCCAAAAACCACTACCACTCTCAAGGCTGAACATGGTTAGAGACCTCCGACAACCATGCTGATATACTGCGCATGATCCAGCAATGCACTCGCAGCAGGTTTCACCAAGGTATCAAGAAGAAGATTCGGGAACAACCCAATAAAGATAGCAAATCCTGCAAGAAACCCCATCGCCAGCAACATACTTTTCGGAGCTTCTGTCACACCCTTGAGTGCAGGTAGCTCAGATCCTAAAAAAGCTGCATATAGCACTTTAACGAAAATGGCGAGCAATAAAATACTCCCTAAGAGGGCGATGATGGAGAGAATCGGGTTCAATTGATACACAGATTCATAAATGAGGAATTTCGAGGTAAAACCATTCAATGGTGGCATGCCTGCGACCGCGAGCAAGCCTATCATAAAAAAGATCGTCGTGAACTTCATCGTCCTGGCTAGACCACTGATGTCGTCCAAGGATCGTTTTTTTGTGACATAATAGATAGCGCCAGCGACAAGGAATAACAACCCGATATCCACCGCGTCGTTGAAGATATGGAGGATACCACCATGTAACGCGACCGTTGCATAGGGAGCACCAAGCGAAGCGACGGATGCTCCGATGGCAAGAAACATATAACCAATCTCTGCGACCGCAACATATCCAATCAAACGCAGGAGATCTGTTTGAACCAGTGCCATGATCACGCCAATAAGGATCGAGACAATGGCTAACGCAATCAGTATCCAACCGATCACCACATGCGCAGGCAGAGAGAATCTCAATGAAGTCGTTAACACGTTTCCATAGAAAGTGAACACAACACGAAGGATACCATAGAAACTCGCCAGGGTCGCACTCATGATGATAAGGACGATGGACGGCGGAGCCCGACCATACGTGTCAGGCAACCACATATGCATCGGTGCAAGCCCGGCCTTCATCCCAAGAGAAACAAGCAAAATCACCAATGCGAATTTATCCAAAAACGTGAACTGCAGGAGATGCGCAAGCGTCGCGATATTCAACGCGTTGTACTGCGCGTAGAAAATACCAATGGCGAACAGAATAAAAAGTGCGCCAACCGAGCTGATCACGATGTACTTAAATGCAGCTTCCAACGCCTCCCCCTCGGCGACCCAGAAGGCGATCAGCGCACAAGAAGCAATACAAGAGATCTCCAGGAATACAAAGAAATTGAAGATATCCCCAGTCAGTTCCATGCCAAGAGCACTGGTCACCACCAGCAACAGCAATGTGTAGTACTTATCCAATCCATCCTCCCGACGCAGAAACGACCATGAATAGATGACAGCGATAACAGCTAACATCACAGTGATGATCGCCATGAAAATACCCATGCTATCGACTTCAAAGAGGATACGCACCAAAGGAACATTCAGGTTCTGTGCACCAAAGATGTAGACCCTTGGGCCATGGGAGAGCACATCAGAAGCGAGCAGACCGACAAAACAACAGGTCACACCAAGCATGACCAACGCAAAAACATCTCGTACTTTTGCATTGATACGACCCACCAAAGGCAGAAGAAAAGCACTCAACAGCGGAGTTGCGATCACCAGGGCAGGTGAATGCTGAAGGAGCGCCTCAAGAAACGTCATTCCTTCAACCTCCTAATCTTCTGCACATCAAGCGTCCCGTATTTCCGGTAGATATGCATCACCAAGGAAAGCATCAACGCAAGGACCGCGACACCAATCACAATGCTTGTAAGCGTAAGCGCCTGAGGTACTGGCAACACCATTTCCTCAGGATACTTAGTTCCTGGAGGCAGACTTGTAAAGATTGGTGCAACCCCGCCATCACGGTACCCTAAGATAATCAAAAAGAGGTTCACCCCACTCTCAATGATGGAAATCCCGATAACGATCTTAATGAGGTTACGCCGGAACATTACCGCGTACAACCCAATGAGAATCATAGCGACCACGGCGATGAACGGGATATATTCTATCATCAGCTCAACTCCTTGATACTGCTTGCATAGGCCATGACAAGGACAATAACAAACAACCCAGCGATGACTTTCACACCGACAGCGAAATTCATCAACGGCAGAACACCACCGGTGTTGAAATCAGATAGGGTCGAACCTGTCGCTGGTGTCGTCCCAAAAATGGTCTCTGAACCAGCAAGGAAATTACCGAAAAACACCGCACTAAAAACCAGTCCAAGAAACGCAATGGTGATAAAACCAATCGCACCTAGGCTTTCAAACGCTGCAAGTCTTTTGTCTTTTATACGGTCAAACACCCAAGACGACCCATAGGCAACAAGCAGAAGTGCACACCCCGAAACAACAATCGCGCCTCCTTGGAACCCACCACCAGGTGTCAGATGACCGTGGGCAATGACATACAACCCGAAAATCATCGTAAACGGGAAGAGAATATTTGCAGTTGTTTTCACAATCTTTGTCATCTCGCTCAGTGTCTCACCTTCCTGAAAATAAGCAGGACACCAGCGACTGCGGAAAATAAAATCGTCGCCTCCCCAAGGGTATCAAAACCTCGATAATCAAACACAACAGCTGTCACCCCATTGTTCGTCCCAGTTTCATTTTGCGTATGGGTGATGATATAATCATCCATTTGAACCGGCCCGGGTTCACCAAAGGGATGAATCAAGAAGACACTAAAAAGGAAAAACACAGCAACGATGGAAAAAACAAGAATACCGGCAACCGTTCTGTTATCCATATCACTCCTCCTCCATACGCTTGGTTCCCTTAATGGCAATAATGACAATAGCAGTCGTAAGACAAGCTCCAACCCCAGCCTGCGCGATCGCGACATCAGGTGCCTGCAACAGAAAAAACTCCAAGGAGAGCAACAGGCTCATCGCAGCTAATGCAACCGCGGCAGCTAACAAATCACGTAATAGAACAGCAACCAACGATGCTATTACCATGAGGATTACAACAAGGATGTTGACGATGAGGAACTCTAAACCCATTTCAGTCGCCTCCCTTCTTAGATTCCGGTGCTGTCTTTGCTGGTCTCTCTGCTAACTCATCGATGACTGCACCAACTGGTTGAATACCACTGCGGTGGGCAGCACGCGCAATCGCATGTGCCCCTACCGGATTAGTAAGAAGAATCGCTATCAAAGCGACTGCCGAATGAATCGCCAGCACCGAACCATTGGCATCATTTTCCCACCACATGTTCAAGCCAATACACACCACCGAACCGATAAGGAAGATGGAGCCAAACGTCGTACATTTCGTTCCTGCGTGCAACCGGGTGTACACATCAGGGAACCGAAGCAGTCCAATGCCTGCGAGCAGGTTGAAGAAAAGACCAATCCCGATGAGCACGAAGATAAGAAGATCGAAAATCATCAGAACTCGCCTCCCTCAAGGTATTTCGCGATAAATAAGGTTGAGATGAAAGACAGCAGCGCGTAGACGATAGCCACATCAATGTAGATGACTTCCTGAAATGCGGCACCATACGCAACCATACCGACAATCACCATCGTGTTGATGGTATCAACCCCGACCGCCCGGTCAGGAGCAGTTGGTCCGCGGAACACCCGAATCAACGCAAGGACGATACAGAGGACAAGAGCGATGACCACCAGTAAAAACGTAGTGTTCAAATCGATCATTCCACGATCCTCCTGACCCACTTGGGAAAATTCCCGCAGACATAAGAGCAATCAATCGGTTTTTTCTCAAGTGCTTTTGTATCAACATTAATCCAATGGATGTACAGGTCGTTGGTGTCCTCATCGATATCAACACTTAAGGTCCCCGGTGTCAACGTAATAGAGTTTGCAAGCATGGTGATTCCAAGGTCAGTCGTAAGACCCGGGGAGATTTTCACGATACCGGGGTTGATTTTTCCGGTTATGACCCGGTATGCGACATCAATGTTTGCCTTGGCAAGGGCGAAGAAAAACGGTCCGATGACATATCCGATAAAAAAAACCCATCGAACAGGGTTGAGCATGCGAAAGTTGTTCTTGATAAAAACAGTCCTCGCAATGAATCCGACAACCAAAGAAAGCAGAATCCCAAAGATGAGTTCAATAGTACTCCAAAGTCCAAGGAATTCTGTTCCACTGCCGGTTGTTAACAGAAGATAGATAAGAAAACATACAATGGTCGTAATCACAAATGCCCTCATAGTGTACCCCCACACCAAGTATGGTATCGCACATAAGGTAACATTGACTGTTGTTAAAAACTTACGGTTTCTGCAAACAAAAAAAATTTATCGACGAAAAAAAAGTAACATCAAAACTCTTAAACAGTTCAAGAGATAACGGATATGGGAAACCTCCATGCACGTGAAACTGATAGGATATACCTCAGACCCAGAAAAATTACCAGCGATGGCAGCTACCCTGACGCATAGCAAAACAAAACCAGAGGAACTTGAGGGTCTGCCGAAAAAGAAACAAGCGATGATTTTGGATCAGGTGTTAAAACTTGGTCATACCAGCGTCATCGAACATGCCTCTTTTACGTTTGCGATCAGTGATGTGAGCAGGTCACTTACCCATCAGCTCGTACGACATCGTATCGCAAGTTACTCTCAACAAAGCCAGCGGTACGTCAATTTACATGAACCGAACTATGTGATCCCCCCACTCATCTCTAACAATAATAAAACAAAGAAAGCCTATGAAAAAACCATGGAGGTTATCTGGGAACATTACAACAAATTATTACAGTTGAACATTCCAGCGGAAGACGCTCGGTACGTCCTTCCGAATGCGACATGTACGAATATCATGGTGACGATGAACGCTCGGTCACTGCTGAATTTTTTTGAGCTTCGCTGCTGTCTGCATGCGCAATGGGAAATCCGTTTGCTTGCGAATAAGATGCTTCAGGAGGTAAAGAAAGTCGCTCCGAAGATCTTTCAAAATACAGGACCAGCGTGTAAAACAAAAGGATACTGTCCTGAGAAGAAAAAAGATTGCCCGCTCTATCCGCAGTGAGATGATATGAAACGACCCTATGTTATCATTAATTGTGCGATGTCTGCTGATGGGAAAATCGCCTCACCGACACGAAAACAGATGAGGATCTCTTCTGAGGAAGATATTCAACGGATGTATCGCTTGCGCAATGAGGTTGATGCGGTGCTCGTTGGAATCGGTACGATTCTTGCGGATGACCCGAAACTTACGGTGAAAGAATCCTACGTTGAACACCCGAAACATCCGTTACGGGTCATCCTTGATAGCACGTGCAGGACACCACCGCAGGCTCTTGTATTAAACGCTGTGTCGAAAACCTTGATTATTACAGCAGAAGGGCATCAGAAAACATATGACGGGGCGCATATCGAGGTTGTCGAATGCAGGACCGATAAAGAAGGATTTATCGATTTGAACTGTGTATTGGATCTTCTTTATAACAAAGGTGTACGGAAGCTTCTGGTCGAAGGAGGCGGTATGATTATTTGGAATTTCCTCAAAAAGAAAGTAGTCGATGATCTCTTTATCTTCATTGGACCCTGTATTATCGGAGGAAAGGACACGCCAACGGTCGCTGACGGGGACGGAATCGGTCCTGGAGAAGTAATTACCCTGAAGATTATTGAGGTAACAAAGGTTGGAGCTGGTGTGCTAATCCATTATCAGCCCGTGTGACCTTCAAATGTTTTTTTCTTAATGTCCATTGTTAAAATTTGAACGAAATGGTTTTTTGCCAGTATATTTTAGACATTTGACCAAATTTCTCTACATAACCTTTATTATTCGAGGTCCCCCTTTCAGCCTCATGGGGAATTTATGAAGTTATGGCACCAGTGGGGGTAAGACGATAAGAATTTTTTGCGGCTCTGGATTGGATTGTGGGAAAATATTTGTCTCACCAAAGATAAATATGAAGTTTTTAACGATTCATGTTCCCCCATTCCTCCTCCTTCTCCTTATCAGCTCGGATATCAGCCTTAGATACCCGAAACTGAGTTATTCTATGTCCAGGTCGTATTCGCTTCCTTAACAAATCTATCATATCGTGTTACCCTCCCCGTGCTATTTTCCTTGATAGGAAATTATATATGGAGAAACTGCATGACATTTTCTTGAGGAAAAGGCGTCATGAAAATAACCGTGTTCTTCGTCTTGGGATTTTTGGTTTCGAGCAGTGTCCTTGTCAATGGTCTGACAAATGAAGAACACATTCAGACGCAACTAGTATCTCTTTTATTTGAGGACCCTACCATCATCGACAACGGATCATCAGCGACTGTACGAATGAACGGTGCACCAGCGTGTGTGTACCAACCCGGACAACCTGTTCTTCCGATGTACACCACAACACTTCAATTACCATTTGGATCAACGATCCGAGATGTGACTATTCAGTTTGATGATATAAAAACACTGGTGTTGCAGGAAAGAATCATTTCAGCACCAGCTCCTTTCATTCAAGGCATCTCCGGGAAACCTTTGGATGTTCCCATCGCTACAGAAAAGGATAAGACTACGGATTTCTACCCGGCTCAATGGATGACGTATTCAACGGGTGGCGGATTAAACCAAGAGAGCAAACATGTGACATTTTTCACGTTACGGGTATACCCTGTTCGTTACAACCAAGCAACCGAAACATTACTCTATCTTGACTCCTGTGATATCATCGTCACTTATGAACCATTAGTAAATGCTCCGTTCCCCAGTCAAGCGAAAAATGACCTCGTTATCATCTGCCCTACGCAGTTTGTTCTACCGTTACTCCGATTAGCAGAACATAAAAATATGGTCGGTGTTCGTACTCAAATTATCACCTTGGCGGAGATCTACCTTACTTATTCTGGAAATGACCGAGCGGAACAAATCAAGTATTGCATCAAGGATTTTGTAGAAACATGGGGAACGACCTATGTATTACTTGTCGGTGGTCTGAGATCCCATCTTGCTGGGAAGCCACGGGATAATATAAACACAGGAACACGTGATTGGCATTTGCCTGTACGATATTCGAATCTTTGGGATGATGACGTCGTCTATGACCCTGGATTTATCAGCGATCTCTACTACGCAGATATTTATGATGGCCTAGGGAGTTTCTGCTCATGGGATTCTTTTAACGATGGGGTGTATGGTGGATGGTCACACTTCGACTTCTTTGGTTCTCTAGATTTTCCACAGGATCAGATTGATTTTTATCCAGATGTGTATCTTGGGAGACTCCCCTGTCGGAATATCGTTGAAGTACATAGTGTTGTAAAGAAAATTATCTCCTATGAAAAAACATCAGCGGACCCAACATGGTTTAAGAAAATTGTTGTTGTTGGAGGAGACCCCTATGATGACCAGGGAACCAATTATCTGGAAGGAGAGCTTATTGGTGAAAAAGCAGTATCCTATCTGTCTGGGTTTGAACCAAGGATGTTGTTTTCTTCGAATCGGGATACAAATCCTGATTTCACCCCGTTAACACAAAATATCGTCAGAGAAATCAATGAAGGATGCGGGTTTTTGTTCTTTGACGGACATGGCGGACCATCCTGGTGGAATACTTACTGGCCAGGTGCATTTGACTCCTTGATTGAAAACGGGGGGATCACCATCTATCAATTTTCCCAGTTACAGAACGGCGGGAAGCTTCCGGTTTGCATTGTCGGTGGTTGTCATAACAATCTGTTCAATGTCTCATTGTTGTCAACGATGACCGATTGGCGCAATAGGCGCTTTACCTGGTCCAATGGAGTTCCGATCCCTGAGTGCTGGGGATGGAGTCTTACAGTAAAACCAAACGGAGGGGCGATCGCCACCATTGGAAATACAGGACTTGGGTATGAGGCAGGTGGAGAAGTCGGGGATCTGAACGGAGATGGCGTCAATGAGCCTGATTGTGTCGAGTCCCTCTGCGGGTATCTTGAGACACAATTTTTCAAAGGATATCAAGTGAATCATATTGATATCTTAGGTAAAAATTGGTGTCATTCCATCGCTGAGTACCTCCGCATCTACCCAGGGATGGAAGGGTGGAGTGATGCAAAAACCCTTGAGCAATGGATGTTGTTTGGCGACCCAAGCTTGAAGATCGGTGGGTACCCCACGTAACACTTATGCTTCAGGCATGTAGTTCATTTTATGCAGCTTTGACGAATACACGTATCTATATTTTTTAATCACATCAGGGAATTTGTTAATCAAATCTTTCATGATCTCATGGAATTGTTCGAGGCTATGGACGTGATATTCCAGTTCAAGATCAGAAATCCCGACTGATTTGTCGATTCGTACAAGATAGGGGTTTGCCTTAGCGTAGTTGATGATCTTGCCTCGTTGTCGGTAATCCTTCAGGTCAATATCTGCTTTGAAGAATTGATAACCGAGTTTTGCAAGATCCATATCAGATCGAAAACCCTGGATGACTCCAGTTTTTATTAACTTCTTAATCCGATAGTTCACCACTGCAACGGTGGTATTCAGTTTCTTAGCAATCTCTTTGACAGGCATGCGCGCATGCGGTGCAATCAAACGCAGGAGCTTGAAATCCAGTTCGTCAATGCTTACTTGAACGCCCCCGCCCGTGATTTCAAATTTTGTTCGATCTGATTTTTTTATATCCTCGAGAAGGTACGAATGACGATAGGAATATAATTGAATGTACACTGAGAATTGTTCTTCCAGGAAATAGTCTCGAAACTGCTTCAGTGTCTCTTCCCAAAAAGAGTAAAAATCATTGATGTCTTTTACCCACATGATCAGCGCAAGGTCAAATCGTCCTTCAGCAGATATCGTCCACCAGTTCAACTTCTGATTCGTGAAATATTCAATGATTTCCTTTTCTTTCTCCTGCGTTACGTATTGATACACAAGGTAGATACGGAAGGCGATATATCCGAGTTTGAACGCATCAATCACGGTGTAGAAGGTTTTAATGATGCCGTTTTCAATTAGTTTATTGACACGATACGCCACCACTGTTTTAGAAAGCCCTACTTGGCTTCCAATTTTAGCGAAGGATTGACGAGAATCAAGATCAAGCTGGTAAAGAATCTCCCGGTCTTTCGAATCAATTTTTACCATAAATGTATGTTCGTAATAATAATAGAGTATAAAAATTTTTTATTTCGTTCAAAATAACGAGACTATCTTATGACAAAAATATAATATCTACTGCTTCATGAAGGGGAATACCTCTCATTCCTTCAAGAAAAAATGATTTCTGAGCATGAGAGACGCAGATAACCTATAAATAAGGTATCTTCAATCACGGTTTACACATGTGTGGTATCATTGGTATTATCGGGGGACGACCAGTCTCACACCTTATCTATCATAGTTTATTCACCATCCAGCATAGAGGTCAATCATCCGCAGGCATGCTCACCTATGATGGGAATATCCATGTCACAAAAGACTCAGGCCTCGTACGAGATGTATTTGACGAAGACAAAAAAATCAATAAACCCGGAAACATCGGCATCGGTCACACACGATATTCAACAGCAGGGATGGACGATGAAGAATCACTCAAGAAGAACGCACAACCAGAATACCTCGTCAATCCTTTTTTAGCAGCAGTGCACAATGGAAATATCTACAATTGCTCAGAACTCACCAACATCACCGAGCGAAAACCACGTACTGATTGCGATATTCAATGGCTCCTACTCCCTATGGCAGACATGCTGTATAAAAAAGAACTGAACCCAGAAGCCATCTTTACAGCATGCGAACATGTCATGAAAAAAGTAAAGGGGAGTTACTCGGTCTTATATATCGCTGATTCTGGAGATAACCCGTATCTCTTCGCGATGACTGATCCACGAAAAGTCCGACCCCTTGCTCTTGGAAAATTAAACGGAACATATTGTCTTGCATCAGAGACACGGGTGTTTAAAAAAATAAATTTTGAATACGTCAAAGATATCCCTGGCGGCTCTGTCATCGTCATTGACCCGAAGGGAACCATCTACGAAAAACAGATTATCAAGAAACAAGAACTCCCCTGCATGTTTGAATTTGTCTATTTTGCAAAACCCGATTCACGAATAAACGGTAGGTCGATTCACACCACACGTCAAGAAATCGGGCGCTTACTTGCACAAGAACAACCAGCGAAGGCAGACCTTGTCATCCCAGTCCCGGAATCAGGAAGACGATATGCCATTGGATATTCCCTGGAATCAGGGATCCCACTTGATGAAGGAATCATGAAGGATAAAGATGAACGATCATTCATTCAACAGACACAGGAGCATCGCGAGAAAATCGTTGAGGAAGGACTGTCGTTTCTCCACGCAGTACTGGAGGGTAAACGAGTCGTTTTAGTAGATGATTCGATAGTCCGTGGAACAAACATACGCAAGATCATCCAAGGAATGAAAAACGTTGGGACAAAAGAAGTCCATGTGAGGATCGGATGCCCCCCACTCATCGCACCATGTTATCTTGGTATTGACATGCGGAGCAAAAAAGAATTTATCGCACGAAACAACGATGGGAACATCAAAACATCAGATAAAATAGCTCAGGAAATAGGAGCGGATTCTCTGGGGTATATCAGCATCCAAGGGTTAAAGAAAGCAATCGGATTTGAAGTCTGCAAAGGATGTATCGACTTTCCGGACGGGTATCCTCCAGAAATGCAGGAGGACGTAAAAAAACTCTTCAAAAACGATAAAAAAGGGATACGAGCATACGAGTGCATATAACTACATGGTTATCATATGATAGAAATAACCATCGGATCGTTAGAAGAACAAATTATTAGGTTATTAAGAAAAACATACCCGATCACAATCTTTGAAATATCACAGAAACTTCAAGTCTCACGAAGAGAAATCGAATGGATGTTACATAAATTTCAAATCAAAGGCATCGTCAAACTCGAACCTCTTCCAGATATAACCTATGTAAGGTTATTACGAAATGATTTTCAGTTCGTAGGATCGAAATATCAACGAAAGACCGTAAAACATAGCACAGATGCTAAGAATGAGGAAAACAACAATTACGATGGGATCATGTATTCTTAAAAAATATCCAAAAGAGAAAGAAAGATAAACGGTAGAATGGTTTCGATTATTATCACATTTGAATAGTATTCTTAGCGTAGTGAAGGTGGATGAATGGAGACATCGACTGTGGAAATTAAAACAGAAACGAATAATGTAACCAGACCAACCGGAAAACCAAAAATTGCGTATTTTTCCATGGAAATTGGAATTGATGAACATATACCAACCTACAGCGGCGGTCTTGGGATTCTTGCAGGGGATACCCTGAAATCATGTGCGGATCTCAATGTACCAATTGTAGGAGTCACGCTTCTTTCCGAGAAAGGGTATTTTTATCAAGAAATAGACGTGGATGGGAATCAGATCGAACTTCCGTATAATTTCACTATCAATGATTTCCTTAAAATGCTCCCAAGCAAAACCTGTGTAAAAATTGAAGGCAGAGACGTCAACATACGTGTGTGGTACTATCCAGTGCAAGGAACAAGTGGGTTTATCGTCCCTGTTTTTTTCCTTGACACCAATCTTGAAGAGAACGCACCCTGTGACCGAGAAATTACCAAATACCTCTACGGCGGAGATAACAAATACCGACTCGCACAGGAAATCGTCTTAGGTATCGGTGGTGTTCGAACGATAGAATCGTTAGGCTATCGAACCATCGATAAATACCATATGAATGAAGGACATGCTGCCCTTGGCACCTTGAACTTTATGATCAATTAAAGGATGTAGAAAAGGTCAGAAATCAATGCGTATTCACGACACATACACCTGTTGCTGCTGGACATGACCAGTTCGACTTACCGTTAGCTAAATCAATGATTGGGGAGGTTGATCCCTGACTCCTTACTCCATGAGTTCACCTTTGAAAATAAACTAAACATGACCAGACTTGCCCTCTTTTTCAGCCATTATGTCAATGGTGTGGCAAAGAAACATGGGGAAGTATCACGATTGATGTTTCCAGGATATGCGATCGATTCGATCACCAATGGGGTCCATACCCCAACGTGGGTCTCTGAACCATTCCAAAGAGTATTTGATAAATATATGCCCGGCTGGCATTCCGATCCTTACATACTTCGGGGAGCGTTTGGTATCGATAAAGCAGATATTTGGGCAGCGCACCTAGAAGCAAAAAAGAAGCTTATTGATTTTGTGAACAACAGATATAATGTAGGTATGAACTACGATCATTTCACGATTGGATTTGCCAGGAGACAGACCGCTTATAAGCGACCAGAGTTGTTGATCTCTGATGCAGAAAGACTCATGTCTATCGCGGAAAAAGCTGGACCCATTCAAATTATTTATGCGGGGAAAGCACATCCAAAAGATGGCTCAGGGAAAGACACGATTAAAAGGATTTTTTCAGCGATGAAAAACATCAGAGGGAAAGTAAAAATGGCGTATATCCACAATTATGATATGGCGATTGCAAAACTCATGACCTCCGGGGTTGATCTTTGGTTAAATACCCCTCGACGTCCTCAGGAGGCTTCAGGGACGTCAGGGATGAAGGCAGCCCATAACGGGATCCCACAGTTAAGCACCTTGGACGGATGGTGGATCGAAGGGAGGGTCGAAAACATCACCGGGTGGGCTATTGGGACAAGAAAATCAAACGAGCGGGAGTCCGATGACGAGAACGACCAGGCGGATCTGTACAATAAACTAGAGACATGGATTATCCCGAAGTTCTACAACGATAGAGATAACTGGATTCGAACCATGAGAAGCTGTATTGCAATCAATGCATCATTCTTCAACACGAATCGAATGATCGAACAGTACGTGTTAAACGCCTATTTCATTTAATAAGAGAGACGCATACCTTGGCGTGATGTTCTCAATATCTTCTACCCAGGTACGGAGTATTTCAGCAACACTCCATGCTTGCGTGATGCAACCCTGAGGAGCATAGGGGGGATCTCCATCGAAGATTTCGTACAGAGACCCATCCCAGGATTCCCCAAAGACATCAAACATGGGTTGTAAGAAATGTTGGAATGCGTACTGTCTTTGTGCGGGCTCATGATTATGTACTTTTACATATGCCTTAATGAATGGCCCTAACAACCAAGGCCATACCGTTCCATTATGATAGGCAAAATCTCTATGATGATTTCCAAGGTAGGTGCCTTTATATCGGGAATCTTGAGGAGAAAGCGTGCGTAACCCAAAGATTGTCACTAATGATTTCTGCAATTCAGAAACAATCAGTTGCTGCATCTGTTTATCAATCATAGAATAATCCAGTGAGACAAGGAAAATTTGATTCGGTCGCATGGAGAGATCTTTGGTGTCGATCACATCATACCCGTGATCATATTGACGTCTGAAGCTGTCTTTGACCTTCTCAGCTAATTCGTTATACTGAGTGCGTTTCCCTAAAGAAATTGAAAGGGCACTCATAATCCGTAACGCGTTATACCATAACGCCTGTATCTCCACTGCCTTCTTCGATCGCGGTGTGATATAAGAATCCCCAATTTTTACATCCATCCAGGTGAGTCCTTCACCATGGCTGATAAGAAAATCATTATCCATGTGAATGCCGAAGTCGGTTCCATTTTTATAGTGCTCAATGATTGATTGCAAAATCGGCCAGAGTTTTTCAACGAGGTGCAAATCATTGGTATACTTGAGGTACTGGTAGACCCGGTCCACATACCAAAGTGATGCGTCTACGGTGTTATACATAGGTCGAGAATCACGTTCTGCGAATACATTTGGGATTAACCCGTTCTTACAAAATTTCCCGAAGCTTTCAAGGATTTGTTTTGCGTCATCGAAGCGTTTGGTCACCAAGGTGATCCCTGGAAGAGCTATCAGGGTATCACGTCCCCAGTCACTAAACCAATGGTATCCAGCAACAATTGATTTCCCAGAATCTTTTTTTACGACAAAAGCATCTGCTGATAACACAAGTTTATCGAATGAAGGAGGCAATGCCGCCTGCGAGAGTAACTCCTGTTTACGTTTCATCTCCCTATCGAAGATAAGTAAGGGGTCATCCCTTGGTTCATCTTCTACGGTGAACATAAGATAATATTCGGCAGATTGTTTCAGTGGGACTTGAAACTCACCGATATGAAAGTTATGGTCTCTCCAAGAATCGTGTCGTTCTTTATCTTTTTTATAAAAAAACTCTTCCCAAAATCCATCGGGGAGATAACAGGAGTTTTTCAAGAAAATTTTCAGTGTTTTATGAGAATTTTCCAGGTTAACACTCACCCCTTGATCAACCACATTCTGAGAAAAAGAAGCAGACCCTGGCGAGGTCATATCATAGAAATGACGAGAATTAACAATAGGAATATGCGACAAGACCAATGGTTTATTTGTGGTAATCGAATATTTAATGATCGAAGTGTTTTTTCCGTATTCCATGAAAAATGTTTTTTTCAGATGCACTCCTTCGATGTTGTAGAGAAGCGAGGGGAAAAAATCAAACATGAATTTACATTTATGACCTTTCAAAGGATAGACATGATCCTTGATTTGTATTCTATCGATAACATTAGAGACAAACATCCATCGTTTGGTCGGTGGCTCTAAACTTGCAATAAGCAATCCGTGGAATTTACTCGTCGCTTCACCAGAATGAGTTAAGGACGCGTAGCTTCCAAGTCCATTTGTTACAATCCATTCTCTCATGAATATTTCCTTACCAAAAAGTGTATATGATATCGTTGAAAAAACTTATCGTATGAATTCTTTGTAAATGGCCAAAGTCCGTTTTGTCACAGCATCCCAACTGAATTCTTCTAAGACTCGTTGCCTACCATTTTTTCCCCATTGTAAACCTTTATCTGGCGATTGCAGAACCTGGATGATTCCCCAGGCGATATCTTTAGGTTCAAAAGGGTTGACATGAATACCACATTGCTTCTCACCAGAGGGGATCACCTGTTCTCGCATCCCGTTGGTTCCTCGTGCGCCGACCACGGTTGGTTTAGCCATGGACAATGCTTCTGTGCAGACAATCCCAAAGGGTTCATACAGCGACGGGAGAACTACAACATCAGCTGCAGCGTAATGACGGATTCTTTCCTCTTCACTGATAAACTCTGCCCTCAGGATGACTTTGTCATGGATCCCTAATCCATCAGCGATGGATCGAATCTCATGTTCCATATCACCAATACCAAGAATCAGTAGTTTGGTGTTCGGGAAATCCTTTAGAACAAGGGGCAATGCTCGCACCAGTTTATCAATTCCTTTCACAGTCACCAGACGACCGATGAAAAATAACAATGTCTCGTGATCTTGCACACCGTATCTTCGACGGACAGAGAGACGTTCTTCATTCGTCACTTGTGCAGGGTCGTATTTTCCTGGATCGACTCCATTCCAACAGGGGCGGATTTTTTCTTGAGGAAAACCAAGCTTGAGAAGCTCGTCTGCCATGGCGTTGGAGACCGTAATGACACAATCCGCGATTTGACCGCCTTCATATTCGATATCCTTTATTGTATGAGATCCTCTTCCGATCGACCGGCCAACCTCTGTGGAATGTACATGGAAGATTAAAGGGACTGAGAGTTCTTTTTTTGCAATCATCCCGCCCATGATCCCAAGCCAATCATGAGCGTCGATAACATCAAATGTTCTCCCGTTCTTCCGAACAAGTTCGTTGACAAGCTTTGACGCAGACATAATATTGTAGCTTAAGACATCAGCAAAAAATTTAAAATACGGCCCCCATGAGCGGAGCTCATGGTCCGCGCAGAGGTAAAACGGTTTGCTCATATCAAGGGTTTTTGGTCGATACACATCAACGCCATTGATCTGATCCGAGGTGGGAAGAGCGTTCTCTCGGTTCAGGGTAAAAACCGTCACATCATGATCCAATTCTACCTGTTTTTTTGAAATCTCAGTCGCAAATGTACCTAGTCCACCATAGATAACTGGTGGATACTCCCACGAAAAATGCACAATCTTCATGGACAGTTACGTCTCCTCACCGGTTTTCTGCTTTTTCCTTTAGGTCTTGCAGGATGTTCATGTAATTAATAAACCCATCGTATGGGATGTCATAGGGACTGAAATACGCATGGACAGTACCATCCTCAAAACCTTTGGTTGAGATGTAGTACAGGTGATCGGAAGTCTGCAGTAATCTCCAGATGTAGAGCAGATCTCGATCTCCCCTCCGTTTCAATTTTCGTCCAATGTCTTTAAGTTCGTTGAAACAGGCTATCTGCATGTTGTTTCCAAGCCAGGTCGAAACATTTCTGTCTTCATCTGCCCAAGAAATCGCCCATGGGGCGTCGATGTCACCGACTGTGTTGTACCGTTCGACTGCTTCACTTACCGTGGCAAAATCAAGAGAATCGTGCTTCAGAACCTCGCCAGGGAGATGTTTGAGGAACTCAAAAATCCCTGTTTCCACCCATTGATGCTCCCCGAATGTCTCATAATCCATGAAAAGGTTAATGACATCTCCATATGAATTGGACATCCAGTTCGCGTACTTATCTGCGGTGAGAGGAAACCCTGGCCAGTTACGGGAAGAAAAACGGAACCCGACGTCATCGCTGAGTTTATAGTTACGCAACAGAACCTTTAGGTTCGCGTTGACTGGTTTGTAGACGAAGTTCGGTGAACGCCATCCCAGAATTTTTTCGGCTCCTTCGGTGATAATTCCTTTATAGCCAAGGTCAGCGATTTTTCTGGCAATCCTATTATCGTAGATGGCCTCCGTGTTTCGGAATACCTTTGGCTTGTAGTTGAAGATACGCCGGATCATTTGCCGATGCATCTTTACTTGATCCTCAAACTCATCCAGCTCATCATAAAGACCGGAAAGAGAATGAAAATAGGTCTCCTCAATGAGATCGACAGCACCGGTTTTAAAAAGTTCCTTAAAACTATCGATAAGCTCTGGGAGATAATTCTCACAGTATTCAATAAACGTCCCAGTCAGGCTATAGGAGATCCGGAATTTCCCGTCGTATTTTCGAATCAGTTCAAGTAATAGATTATTCGTGGGAAGATAACATTTGTTGGCGACTTTTTCAAAAATCTTCTGGTTCAGATGTTTATTAAAATACGTAGAATGAATATCCTTTGTGTTTCCGATATTGAACACAGAAAAATGATTTAATCTAAATGGTTGGTGCACCTCGAAATAGAAACAAATGGACGGCATATCAGACTAAACCCCTGTAGACCTGAAGTGTTCGTTCTGCCACTCGGTCCCAGGTAAATAACTGTATCTCCCTTTTTGAACTTTGCGTCATCGAGTCACGCAAGGATTCATAGCGTAACAGTGCGATAATTTTGTTTGCCATCTCATCAGTGTCCCAGAAATCCACCTTGAAACAGTTCTTTAGTACCTCGGAGACTCCTGCGCTTTTTGACACTATCGTTGGTGTTCCTGCAGAGATTGCTTCAAGAGCAGTGATACCGAACGGTTCGCTCACCGAGGGCATAACGTAGATACTTGAGATTTTGTAAATATGTTTGACTTCCTCTTCTGTAAGTTTCCCAGTAAAAATGACTTTATTTGAGATCCCCAGATGAACCGCTTGTTCAATCAAGCGGGGAAGCATATCCCCAATTCCGGCAATAACAAACCGAGCATCTTCGAAATCTAAGACTTTTTTTGCAGTTTTAAGGAAAAACTCTGGGCCTTTCTGGATCGTGAGTCTTCCTAGGAACAGGACAAGATTTCGTTTCTCCCCTTCCCCGATCGGATAGACGGCATTATGCACCACGGTGATTTTATCCGGATGAATCCCGTATTTTTCGACAATGACCCGTTTGGTGAACTCACTGACTGCGATGATACGATCTGCTTTTTGCATCCCTTCTCGTTCAATATCGATGAACCATTGGTTCGGATAAATCCATCCAGATCGGTCATACTCAGTTGAGTGTACAGTTAATACTAAGGGAATCCCTAATTTTTCTTTGACGGCTATTGCTGCTTTCATAGTCAGCCAGTCATGACAGTGGATGACATCGTATTTTCCTTTTATCCGCTGAACTAACAAATCATTGTATCGGTACACCGCGTCGAAGAATTTCCCACCTATTTCTTTGTCATCAGGTCGGTCGTAGGGATAGACCTCTGATTCACCGACTTCGATGATTTTAATATTCTTGTTATCACTCTTGACTTTTTGTCGAAGCTTCGGCATATAGAAGTCTATATGAATATTTTTATCGGCAAGACCATGGGTCAATCCATAACAGTGGGTACCTAAACCGCCCACTTTGAATGGCGGGTATTCCCAGCCGATCATTGCAATTTTCATTCCTCTTGTCCTCACCAAATGCACTAATTGTGTTTCCTGATAATTTCTTCTCCCAAATACCTTTGCACACTCATCGAGAGAGCAGGGTAATTGAACTGTTTTTGATGCGTTACTTGATTTTTAACCGTAAAACCTACCTCATTGTTATAAGCTTTTCGTTTTTATCCGCGTTCTTTTTTTTTAAATCTCGCGAAGAATTTACCCCCGAAGTCAAAAATGACTTTTATATTTTTCGTATGTGAATGATATGCTTTGGCAGGATATAATAGTATCTGTAGAACACTGAAAAAAAGAATGATAAACTCGTAGATAATTGTAATAATTAATAATGCGTTGTTGTATGATTTCTGGATAAATGTTGTCGCTGTCACCCAACACAAAAATAATAATATGTATTGGGTGTGGTGACACAGCATCCTCCACAGTAAGCAGCAGCGGGAGAATCCTGCAGCGCTTCTCGCGACAGTTTTATGATATCGTGGTTATCCTCTATTTCATCTCTTGACTTTACGTCTGTTTGATCAAAGAGGGACCCTAATCGATATCAATTGTCACCTTGAACTTGCTTCTCCAATCATGTTTTCATGGAGATCTTCGTATCAAGGATAACAAAACATACCATCATCGATTCATTAAGGTTTCGCTGCATTGTTTTATCGATAGCTGTTGATCTCGTTTCGAACCGATTCCGCTTTCTTTCTTGCTTGCTCTGCGAAATCCTGCTGGCTTCCCGCAAAAATAATCTCCCGTGAGGAGTTAATAAGAGCCATCTCTGCATGAGAATTCGTACCGTTTCTGACGGTTTTTTCAACATCGCCACCTTGTTTTCCGACCCCCGGGATGAGAATGGGGATATCATCGCCTAAGAGAGTACGAACCGTTTTCAGCTCCTCAGGGTAGGTTGCACCAACGACTGCTCCACAGTTCTTATTGGTATCCCACTCGCGAATTTTCCGAGCAACAATCTGATACACCGGAGTTGAGGAGACAAGAAGATCCTGAAAATCACCTGCAGAGGGATTGGAGGTACGACACAAGATAAAACTACATTTCTCTTTGTAATCCAAGAATGGACTCACACTATCCTTTCCAAGATACGGGTTAATTGTAACCGCATCCGCTTTAAGGGTATCAAAAAGAGATTGAGCATATTTCTGAGCGGTGTTGCCAATGTCATTGCGTTTCCCATCAAGAATGATGAAGATGTTGTGCGGGATGTATTGAATCGTTTTTTCCAATGCTTCGGTCCCTTTTTTCCCAGCCGCTTCATAAAACGCCATATTCAGTTTATATGCACATACCAGGTCCTTGGTCGCATCAATGATTGCTTTGTTGAAATCAAACAGCGGATTTTTGCTTGTCTCTAAAAGGAACGTTGGTATTTTCCCCCCATCAGTATCAAGTCCAACACAGAGTAGGCTATTGTTCTGAGATGTTATAGTTACTAGTTTTTCTCTCCAGTTCATACAGTCCCCAAGTGAAATAGTATTCCTTCTATAAATACTCGTGTTTTCGGTAGCTATTTAACGTCATGGAAAATACAATCCAGCATATGGAAATCATCTATGGAGTGTGCTCATGGGGTCTTGGTCATGCGACACGATCCTTGCCCGTCATCAGAAAACTCATCAACGAAAAACACCATGTGACTGTGATTTCAAACGGACGAAGCCTTGAGGTACTGAAAAAGGAGCTCGGAGACGACATCCCCTACGTAGACATCCCGGATTATCCGATGCTAGTCTCTGAGAACACCAGACAGTTTCTCGCAAAAAGCATGGTGTACTGGCCGGTGTTCATCAAAAGAATTGAGGATGGGCTTTCGGAGTTACAGAAGATTCTTGATAAAAAAAATTATGATTGCATCATCTCTGATGCGAGATATGATATGTACAGCAAGAAGATCCCGTCGTTTTTTATCTCACATCAGATGCGTATCATGAATCCTTTGCAGATACAGATGTTTGAACGAGCGATGGAGAGGTTCAACATGTTTTTTTTCAAACGCTACATCGGAGTCATGGTTCCCGATTATCAAAAGAACAACCTCTCTGGTGATCTATCACATAACCTAAAAAGAATCGATGAAAACAAGATCCATTATGTAGGTGTATTGTCTGATTTTACCAAACGACCACTCAAAAAGGATATTGATTATTTGATATCGATTTCTGGTCCGGAGCCACAACGAAGCTTCCTTGAGGAAAAACTCGCGTCACAAGTACAAGAACTTGAGGGAAACGTCGTCATGACCTTAGGAAAAGCAGAGAAATATTCCATAGTAAAAAAGAAACATCTGACGACGTATTCATTTGTGACAAAGGAACTCCGAGAAGAGTTGTTAAACAAGGCAAAGCTGGTGGTGTCACGCTCAGGGTATTCGACAATCATGGATGTGGCAGTGGTAGGCGCAAAAGCATTGTTCATCCCGACACCAGGTCAGATCGAGCAGGAGTACCTCTCAGCCTATCATAATAAGCTAGGTACGTTTTACTCCGTGAAACAAGATGCTATCGATCTGAAATCCGATGTGAAGATAGCAGCAGAGAAAACCGGGATAACCAGGGAATGTGATGTGAAAAAAACCGTGGAAAATATCCTTGGTATTATCATGGAGAACACATAAAACCTGTACCATAACAGCTTTAAATCAGATGAATATTACCCTTGAGGAAGGAAATTTTCATTATGAAACGTTGGGGTTTTCTGAAATCATGGTATTTCTGGTTGTTCCTGATTACCGGGATTGCTATCGTGGTACGATCGTTACCCGCCTGGATGAACGCCGCGTGGGGCGGGGATTTTGGGATTTATTATGGACTAACCTCACGGTTTGTTGAAAACCAACAGATCTTCAACGAGTACAACGGCTGGGGCGGGATGTATAACTACTTCCCAGTCCTGTATATCTTCTCAGCACTTGGTCATTGGATCACCGGGGTTGACCTGCTCTGGTTGATGCCAAAAATCGCCCCGGTTTTCGGCGGGCTGACCGTTTTTATCTTCTATTTCATTGTCTATGACCTGACAAAACGACGAGACATTGCGCTTTTATCATCACTGTTTCTTGCCGTCGTTCCCTTCCACGTCTATCAAACCAGCCATGCCGCACCCTTAACCATGGGCCATTTCTTCATGATTCTCTCCTGTTATCTTTTCCTGAAATACATGGATCAGAAAAAATACCTTGTCCCGTTGATGATCTCGACGGTGTTTCTCATCATGTCGCATCATCTCACCACCTATTTCTTCCTTATCACCATTTTCTTTATCGTCGTCATCAAAAGCATCCGTGTCGATCTTCGTACGATGTATCGGGACGTTGCGTATGTTCTTGCTGCATCAGCTTTGACCTTTAGCTATTGGATCTTTATCGCCACACCGGTTTTCAGCACGTTTATGAACAACGGGCTGTCCATTTCCTCTTATTTTGTGATCCTTCTTTTTTATATCGGTTTAGTTGGTTGCCTTCTCGGTATTGCTGTAATGAAAAAAAAGAAACCAGGTTTTATTTACAGGGCAAAAAAAACGTTTACGTTTCACCCTGCCCATTCACGGAAACGAGCATTAATCTATTTTACTGCAGGGTTTGTGTTTATTTTCTGCGCGGAGATCGTGTTTTTATTTGTGAACTTCCCGGTCAGCGGTATACGCATGAAACCGCTCTCCATCCTGTATTCAATCCCGATGCTGTTCTTCATCGGATTCGGATGTCTCGGTGTTGAATACCTGAAACATATGAAGAACCGCTGGTTTTTCCAAGCCTGGTTATGCGCCATCCTTTCATCATTCATCTACTCACTAGTAACAGTAAATACGACATTGTTCCCTGATCGCCATGTCGAATATCTCACGGTCCCCGCGTGCTTGTTCGCTGCGGTCGGCATTTTGTACTTCTTCAGATCCAGGGAATATAAGGTGTCGCTTTCTCTTAAAAAACAGCTCTCATACCCTACGATTCAAGCGCTGTTTGTGCTAGTCGTCTGTGGTTTGGTGTTTTCAAACGCAGTGGCGGTGTATCCTGTGTACACGTCATTGGAGTGGATGGATGAAAGCATTCCTAATGAGACCGCGAATGCCATCGATTGGATGAACGATAACCTTGACAGGAACAATACGTTGGTTGCGACAGACCTGCGACTATCTAAGATGATATGGGCGGAAGGCATGAATGCGACCTTCGAAGGCACCAATGATACCTGGACAAGTGAAACCTGGGTGGGATGTGTCGCTGATTTCGATGCTGAAATGCATCATCGTCTGGTGACGCATGTGCTTATCGATGATGTGATGCGTGATATCTCGGTGAACGTGCGTGTCCTGCAGAGCGTGTATATGACCAACGAGTCGTATCTGAAGTTTTCACAAGAGCCGTTTACACTTGTGTACCGGAACGCCACGGTCAACCAGGAGAACGAAGAAATCCATTGGGCTGAGGTCTACAGCGTGAACTGGACATTTATCGAACAACATCTCATGGTGAAAAAAAAATAACGACTAACTCTTTTTTGGGAACCCAAGGACTTTCTCATAGACCTGTTCATACTGGGTTCCAACTGCATTCATGGAGTGCTGTTCACTCAGTCTTAGACTGTTCGCTTTCATGGTGTTTCTTAGTTTCTCATCGGAAAGGATAGAAACGATGTTACAGGCAAGTTGATTGCTGTCCTGTGGTTCGAAAACCAACCCGTTCTCTGCACTTGCAAGCTCAGGGACCGCCCCTTTATTCACAACAACTGGTGGTACACCAGTAGCAATCGCCTCGAGTGTGACAATGCTTTGGAGTTCGGATTCCGCAGGCATGACGAACACATCGGCAAGTGTGAAAATGTTCGGGTAATCAGCCCAGTCAAGAAAATCGATGAACGTGGTATGGGAATCCACACCAAGCTCTTGGGTTAATTTCATCATCTCTGGTTTCAGACCCCCTGACCCGCAGAAAAGAAAATGCGCATCTACGTTCTTTAGAACAAAGGGAATCGCTTTTACAAGCACGTCAACGTTTTTCTCTTGGTTGATCCTGCCGGTATAAAGAATCAGTGGTTTTTCAGGAAGATTGAATCGTTTCCGAAGGTACTCTCCTTTGTTGGTTGGTTTGAACATTTCTGTGTTGACTCCGTTCGAGATCGGACTGACCGACGTCTTCAATCCTTTCTGCTGATACATGACTGCACCGGTCTGTGTCGGGACCGTCGCCCAGTCAACACGATTGTAAAAATAGACAAGATATGACCAGGTGTATTTCACCATGGTCGCATACAACGGAGAAGAAAAGAAAGGCGCAAGAACATTCTCTGGCAAAATGTGTATTGAGCCGACTAACGGGATATGTTTCTTTTTTGCCACGATCATCGCACAGACGCTTATCGGGTAGGGGGAACAGACATTGATAACGTCTGGTTTGAACTCCTCGATGATTTTCTTGACATACATTAAAGGAAAGGGGGTGAAATGGTACTTATTGTTCATGTAAAATGGTAAAACGAACGCACGTGGTCTGTAGATCGTTGATCCGTTCTCGTCCTCTACTGTGTTTTTAAATGAGAAAGCTGGAGCGATCACCCGGACATCATGTCCTTTTTTGATGAGCTCATGGACGATACGGTGCTGTGCGATTGCGCCACCATCAATAATCGGATAGTATGATTCCGTGGTGAAGAGTATCTTCATAAGAGCCCAGTCTCATGTTGTTAACCTGAGATGACTACATAATAGTTACCAAAAAAATAGTAAGATGGCTATTTGAGCAGGTAAGGACTAATTGAGGAATACAATGAGCGGGGTGACGCGAACACGTCAGTGGCGAAGTACTGGTACCATCCGCAGCTGCGGGTACATTCTTCCATCGTGGTTCGTGCTTGTTTCGCCTCTGGTGTACGCAGGAACTGCATAAAAGAGCCTTCTGTGAAATTGTAAAGGTGTTTTCCCACGGTCCGACACGGGTAGAACAGACCACCATCTGAGTCGATGATTACTGAGGATGTGGAGCAGCCATGTGGTTTGTTGATGTTATCTAAAAATCCTTTCGGTGTGGTTATCGTATTTGGGTATTTCTGTTTTAACCGGAGTATCTCTGCTTGGAACTGTTTCGGTTCCGGATAGAAATCATCAGTCCCATCCAAATGACAGGCTGGCATCACGACCGTACGGGCGTTTACCTCATACACTTGCTTAACTTTCTCTTCAAGTACCGGGAGGGTTTCTCTGGTGACAACGATTTGGATGCAGATCTCCGGCCCATAGCTTTGGAACTCCTCAAGACGGTCAAAGAACGCAAGATTGTCATGTCCTTCGTCGATGCTGATATGAAGATAGTCGATATGTTTCCCATACTCCTTCATCGGTCGTTTGTCTAGAAGATGCCCATTGGTGGTAAAGAACAGGTAGAATGGTTTTTGATGGGCGTACTGCAGGATTTCCCCAAGATCCTTTCGTACGAGCGGGTCTCCGCCCTCAAGACTCAGGACGATGATGCTTGAGTTTGCGATGTTATCGATAACCTTGAACACGTCTTCTTTTGAAAGGTCCGGTGTCTTTTCTCTCCAGACGTTGCAGAAGCTACATTTCAGACTGCAGACATGGGTGACCTTAAAAGAGGCGTAAAAAGGGTAGATACATTCCTTTGCGAGATAGTTCGTTGCTGCGTACCGCATGGTCTGAAGGTATTTTTTAACCGGTAATTTTTTCATAGCACTTCAATAGTACGAGGCGTAATTGCTGAGAGGACATAAGGTTTTTTATTATCCGGTTCTTGTTTCTACCACAAGAGACTTATAGCGTCATCAAAATAACCCTTTTTGTTGACAGACGAGAAAAAGAAATGGAACAAAACAAAAATCTCTATTTTCGTTAGTATCGCACTCAGTCTTTCAATCATTGTGCTAATCTTGTATTTTACCATCGATGCACAAACAATCCAATATCTGTCCCAGGTGTCGTTACGCGCTGAGTTCTTTTTGTTCTTTGCCGTCGCGGTACTACTGAATGTATTGTATTGGTTCATCTGGGGAGCAAGATTAAAGGTCCTCAGCAAAGCAGTTGATTCAAAGATTCATATTAGTCTGTGGGAAGCGACAAAGATTGTGATTGCGAACCAATTCCTGGCGGGAATCACACCCTCGGCTGCAGGAGGGGAACCTGTGCGTATTTATTTGTTGAACAAGAATGGATTAAGTACTGGTGGTGCAACTGCTGCTGTTCTTGGTGAACGACTCATTGATGCTATCTTTATTTTAGTGCTTGTCCCGTTTGGTTTCTTTGTTTTTAAAGACAGGATCGATATCAAGTTGATCAGCTATGGATTGATTATTGGTATCGTCGTGTTTGTCTGTGGTATCATCTTATTTGCGTTAGCATTGAAATACCCGGAAAAAACAAAGGCGTTGCTACTTCGAATTAGTTATCGTCTGAGCCGGTTCTCAAAAAAAGAAGAGCGAAGTAGAAAGGTTGTGAATCGAATTGGCCATGAGATCGATAACTTTCATGCCAGCATGGTGCTCTTCTTAACCAGTGGGAAAAAATCGTTTCTTGCTGCCAGTGGATTAACTGTCCTGATGTGGTCTACTGGTTTTATGATCCCATCGATGATCCTTCTTGCTTTGGGTCTGCCTCCGTTTTTTATTGAGTCGTATGCTGCACAGGCATTGTTGTTAATCATTGTAATGCTTCCGACGACACCAGGAAGCTCAGGGGTCACTGAACTGGGGATGGCTGCGTTATACGGTGTTCTGCTTGGCGCGTCACATCAGTATCTTCTTGGGGTATTTGTGTTATTATTCCGATTTATCTCGTATCATATGAACGTCATATGTGGAGCGATTTTTCAGTACCGGATTTTTAAATCGATCACTTCGTTTTCATTGGAAACCATCGATAAAAACGAAGGATAATATTCTAAAATCTTTGTCAAGATAAAAAGATGCAGAGGCGGGATTTGAACCTAAAAATACAGGTAAAATGAAACCTTTATTGCTGTTGGCATAAAAAGAGTTGGGAGGAAAAGATTTGAACCCTGGAATGATTTTCTGATTAATAAGTGAGTAAATAACCTATTTATAGGAGAACATTGTTATAAAATACTGATAAAGGAGGAAAAAAACATGAAAAAAATTATAGTCGTTGGCATTATCCTGCTGTTTCTTGGTTCAAGCGTTCCTGCTTTAGCCAAAACCCACTCTTCTTTACCTAAGACAATAATATCGTCAATTTCGACATCGTCTGAGGATTATGAAGTGTACATTGGAGCCGGAATAATTGGTTTTTATGGTGAAAGGAAATTTGGGTTAGGTTACCATATGTCAGTTCAGAATACTGGTGACACAAATATCACCGGTGCATTTTATGAGAATTTTACTACATTATCTGGAGAAGTCATTGGCAATTCAAATAATACATTCTTCATAGAACCTGGTATTGGTGAAGGTTTAGGGGCTGCTGGCCTCTTATTTTTCCCTCCAATAAAACGCATTACTCTTACAGTCGTAGTTGAGAACATGACGTATTCAAAGACAGGGTATGGGATAGGTCCTTTCGTACTCCTAGTTGGTTGATTTCGCACGAAGAAGACCGTGTCAATGCTTTTCAAAGGAATATACTGTTTTTTTCCCTTCTCTTTCATCCATTCAGTAATTATAAAAGCGTAGAATTGTTCATCAGAAATGATGAGAATCATCATCCTTGGGGGAGGTTTTTGCGGCTCACGTATTGCCAAAAGACTTGAGAAGCAAAAAAATATTGAGGTTGTCTTAATAGATAAAAAAACATATTTTGAATATTCACCAAGTCTCTGGAAACTACTCTTAAATCCTGAGGATCATAAAAAATATATTGTCCCATTTTCGAAGTTCCTTAAAAATACACGTCTCATCACTACCTCGATGCTCCAGGTTACACCAACATTCATCCAAACAGAAACAGAAAAACTCACCTTTGACTACCTCGTGATTTCAACAGGAATAGACTATCCGATTTTTCTAAAAAATACAAAAAATGTAATCACGATAAAATCTGGGGCGGAAGTCGTACGGAACAGTAAAAAGATAAGAGATGCAAACACAATTCTGATTGTGGGTGGCGGTTTAATAGGAACAGAAATCGCAGGGGAACTTGCGACAAGATCTCCTGGAAAACACATCATCCTGGTTCATTCCCATGATCGATTGCTCGAGCGAAATCATAGAAGTGTCTCCCGTTACGCAACAAAATTTCTTAAGGAACATCGAATCAATATTATATTACGAGAGAAAGTCATTGACCATCGAAACGATACGTTTATCACCAACACGAAACGCACTATCGTAGCTGAGATGGCTGTATGGTGCGCAGGGATAAAATCAAACCCGTGGTTTATGAAAGAATTTTCCTCCTCCGTTTTTACGGATGATACTACATTAAATGTAAACAAATTTATGCAACTGCAGGGGTATTCGAATATCTTTGCTGGTGGAGATATCACAAGCGTACAAGAAGAAAAAACAGCAGCCAACGCGAAACGGCATGGAACGATAATTCTTGAAAATCTTCTCAGGTCAATCCATGGAAAGAAACTGTCCGTGTATACACAACGAAAAATGCCAATGATTGTCGACCTAGGTCGAAGAAATGCGATCCTTGCTTATGTACTGTTCATGGTCCCAGGTTTTATTCCTGCAGTCATAAAACAAATCGTAGAAAAATTAAATATCAGACGATGAAACTTCCCTAGACCATCCAAGGATCGTTGATAACGCCATTTTAAATTATTGTTTAATTATTTTTCATCTCTTTTTCGATTTCTTTTCGTGTATTAATAAATGTTGAAAAATAAGTAAGAATTAGCTAAAAAATGTCTAAATGTAAATGAAATGCGCAGGGGAAGGGATTTGAACCCACGTTTATCAGTTAAATTCTAAGCAGGAAATAATAATGTTAGTTGTCCTCCAGGAGAAAACGGAGAATTGGGAATGCATTTGTGAATCGCTCTAATAACGATTCGATGAATCCACGTTTACTAGATTATATATTTCTGTCAGGAATCCAATCACAATGTAATGTCATACCTAAAAAAATACAAACTAACATAATGAAGTAAGTTAGCAAATGAGGAAACAAAGGACCGCCAAAATACATCGTAAGCAACCAACATAAACTACCAATATTTCCTAAAATTTTACAAATAATCGGGAAATCCCAAGAAGACGTTTTTTCATTATCACAATCACACTTAGAGTATAATAATTGTGTCATTTCCCTATGGAGCGTAGCATCTTTTTCAATAAAAGCAGATATTTCCTTTTGCATCACTGGATTAATCCTATTATACTTTTCAAATAATGATTGCATCTTTGAAATACTGATTATCTTCGAGAGCAACAAGCCAATAAAATACATCTGCTTGAGTTGATTCTTCGTTAAAAAAGGAATATTTGATGTTGGGAATTCTCCTCTACTCATCTGAGATTTGAGAATGATTCGCTGTATCTCCTTGTTGTTCGCAATATCAACGATGGTTTGGAATAACGACTCTTTCGGTTTGATTCTTTCTTTTATGAGATTCTGTTGTGATGTCTGGACTGATTGATACCCCACCACATTACTCAACGAACCCAGAACAAGAAGAACCACAGCACAGATACTTACGACTATTAGAGGTTTCTTACCCATATCTTTCCCACCCCTATGAAAATAAATCACCCTGTCTATTTAAAACCTTTGTCTAGTAAATTAGTGCAGGGAAAGGGACTTGAACCTCAGATTACCGGTTAAATTCTGACAGATGGATAATAATTACTCCCGTTAAACCATTCTTTTTCATTGATTTTCCTCAGGCATCATCGACTTATTCAGATTTTAATATTCAGAATTTGTCTCAGTATCGGGAACGCATGTGGGAATTGTTCGAATAATTTAATCCAGAATTGCATGAATGGTATGTTATATGAATATGGCATTGTGACCGAAGGTGTTTTCAAGTCACTTTCAACTCCATAATCATCTACTGCGTTATTCTTAGTAGCCTCAGTGACATGAGCAGATATTGTGTAGTGTTTATCCGGATCAGATGGGTCTTCACCCTGAATAATCAAGCCCATCCCCGACCCCCAATCGGTCAGGATAGGAGCAGTGACTGGCAAATCAGGACTGGAGAGAGCAGTGGCCGTTGCATCACTAAGTTCCCAATAGATTACAGTTACTAACATTCCATTTGAGAGTGGTTTATTTTCATCGCTCCACAATGTGTAAGCGTCAAATGCTGGGCCATAATAATCGAAATCGTTGTATACACAAATTACAAATTCAACATTACTTGGATCTGTCTTAAAGACAAATCCCCCTGCCATAATTTCGATACCGCAACGGATTGAAGTAAACTCGTAATATCCAATTTGCCCATTGGGTTCTATATCAGAAGCCTCGGAGTTATAAATATATTTTCCCGTAATTGTATCATCAACATGAATCGCTCCTCCGAGAATATTATCTGAATCATATACCTCGGTAACTTTGGCAACGATTTCAATAGCGACACGACCCGGGGAAAAGGCTGGGTGGCTTGGATACGGATCGGAAGAGTTATTTTTCTTCATATACCATGCAGTTTGAACATTCATAGCACTTACTATAGGTAAAGCAGTTGCAATCAACAGCATACATACAATCATTCCTACGATTTTGTTTTTCATGTTTTTATTCCTCCGCGGATAAACCAAGATAAGATTAAATATCATCTTAATTGATTTAAATGTTTGGAAACGATAAAAATGTTAGGATAGAAACATCGACACAGTTTTAACGGATGATTCCAAACGCCAAAAATTTACTTTTCATTTATTCTTCCTCTATAAAAAAATAAAGATGTCTTGATTATTTATATCTTTGTTAGTATAAAAAAAGTGCAGGGGAAGGGATTTGAACCCCAGTTTAATATTAAAAATTGGTTGACGGATGATGATTTACTCCTGTTGAACATCAAAACTCAAAAAATTTACTTTAGAGGCTCTGGTGCACACCTTTTGGCAAAGATGTTTGAATAACAGGTGTTTTCCATTGACGTAGATTAAGATTCATATCAGCAATATTTTATTTCACCTTCAATTCCTGAAATTTATTATAAAGAAAAAATGGGAGAATGCTTATTTGCATTTCCCTCGTTTATGACCACTTTTTTTACCACTATGGCTAGTTTTTACCATAGAACTATCTTTATGTGGTCCAGTTCCATCTTGTTTCCCACGCTTATTTTTTCCCATAGTTTACCTCACCTTTTCTTTTTATTTTTTTTTATATCTAATACATTATCCATAGTGTATAATCAACTCACAGGTATAAAGCCCATACCAGAACCAGCGGGGGGTTGGTAGAAATATTCGGATTCGTATTTGTCAGCATATTTGTTGATTTTCAGGATATAGATAACAGAGAATTTAAGAAAACACGCTAAACCTACTTTCTCAATTTCATATCTTTATTGCAGCACACATGAATGCATTCAGTGCAAGATATTCCTTTGGGATGGTTACCATTTACAGTGCAACTCTTTGCAACCTTTAGTTCGAGTCCGCATTCTTCGCAAACATAAATCTGGCCTACTTTCATATCGTGACAGTGTACCATAATATATCACATCTTACAGTTGAGTTAAGAGATATCCAAAGAGGTTATTAAAGATTTTTGATTGTAGTGCAGGCGGCTAATCGCTCTGGAATAGAACACGAATTTGCCAGTAAATTAATTAAGATTGATAGTGCAGGGGAAGGGATTTGAGCCCCTGGAGCGTTTCAACTGGCTTTGGTACGACTGATTATTTCGACTTCCACAACCCGTGGATATTGCAATAATCTCGTGCTGACAGTTTCTTTGCTGTGACGCAAAACTCAGCTTCCGGTTTCTGCATTGGTTGTAAAAACTTCCGATATACCGTCTCATCAGCATGCAGCTCGATCCATTCGATGTAATGTTTCTCTTCCATCGGATGAGGAATCGACCCTACTTTTACCTTCACACCGGTCGCGGTCTTTTCAATCACCGGCACATGCTTTTCGTTTCCAGCGTCCTGAAGCTTTTCAGCAAGCAGCTCCATGGGTTGCCCACAACACACCAACTCACCGATACCTGCGTGGAGGACTTCCACGATATTTCCACAGACATTACATTTGTAGACTTCCTTTAATTTTACCATATCCTACTACCTCCATTCTACTTCGTTTGTTTCTTACTTTTATAATCCTTAATCGCCTCGTGCAACGCATCCGCAGCAAGATTCGAACAATGCATCTTTTGGGCAGGCAGACCATCAAGCTCGTTTGCCACATCACCACGTGTGATCTTGACTGCCTCATCCACATGTTTTCCTTTCGCAAGCTCAGTGACCATGCTGCTAGTCGCAATAGCAGAGCCGCATCCGAACGTCCGGAACTTGATATCTGTAATAATATCATCTTTTACTTTGATGAAGATCTCCATGACATCCCCGCAGACGGGGTTTCCTACTTTGCCATAGCCATCAGGGTTCTCGATCACACCGACGTTCCGGGGGTTCATAAAATGCTCCATGACTTTCTTACTATACCCTACACTTGCCATTCTTATTTCCTCCATTCTTGAGACATTGGGGAGAGTTTTCGTAAGCGTTGGACGGTCTCGTTCGTCGCCTTGCTTACGATTTGCACATCATCCATTGTGGTGGAACGCCCAAGCGTCAGCACCATAGACCCATGTGCTTCCTCATGTTTTAATCCGATTGCAAGTAGAACATGCGACGGCTCAAGTGTCTTTGATGAACACGCAGAGCCGGTCGACACCTGAACGTCATACATATCCATGTTGAGCAGAATGCTTTCCCCCTCTATATAACTGAACCGGAAGCTTGCATGATGCGGCAGCCGTGAAGTCGGATGTCCTGTCAGGTAGGATTGATCGATGGTGAGAATTTCTTTGATCAGTCTGTCTCTGATGGGAAGGAGTCGCCTGCTTTCCTGCTGCATCTCTTGTTGTGCGATCCGTGCCGCTTCACCCATCCCGACAATCGCAAAGACGTTCTCAGTGCCGGAGCGAAGGCCACGCTCCTGTCCTCCACCAAGGAGGACGGACTGGAGTTTGACACCAGGTTTTATGTACAAAACACCAGCGCCCGAAGGACCATACAAATCATTCGAAGAAAGCGTCAGTAGGTCAATACCATCCTTCTGGACATCGATCGGAACGCGCCCTGCAGCTGCGACCGCATCAACATGCAGATACATTGCTTTCTCATGGACACGTTTGCTGATCTCTTGGATCGGTTCGATAGTCCCAATCTCATTGTTCGCATACATCACAGAAGTAAGTGTCGTATTTTTTGTAAGAATCATATCAAGTTTTTTCAAATCGATAATACCAGTGGAATCTACAGGAAGATAGGTCAGTGAAAAACCGTTTTTCTGCAGCTCTTTCATCGGGTTGAGCACAGACATATGCTCGATAGCAGAAGCGACAATCGCTTTGCCTTGTGTGATGTTACGTAATGCGGTTCCCTTGATCGCAAGGTTGTTTGCCTCGGTTGCATTGCCAGTAAAAATGATGGTGCTTTCGTTTTCCGCATGGATGAACTCTGCGATTTTCTTGCGTGATTCTTCCACCGCACGTTTCGCTTCCAAGCCTACAGAATGAAGCGAGGATGGGTTCCCATGGGAGCTGATGAGGTATGGTTTTGCGAACTCAAAGACTCGTTCATCCACCGGCATTGAGGAAGCGTGATCAAGGTAAATCCGTGGCATTTTTTTCCTCCGTTAGAACCACATGGTCGCACCAGCGTCAAGCGCAAGATCATTAAGGGTCCCGGCTCCGACGATTTTTACCCCTGGTATGAGCTTGACTTTTTCAAGCCCAAGCATCTGCTTTGATGCTTCACAGACATAAATCTCTATGCCCATCTCCATGGTTTTTTTCAACATCTCGGCAACGCTAGGGAACGATCCCATTTTGATGTTCTCTGCGGCACCGGGCATAAGAATCCGTAAACCGGTGCCCAGATAGTAGACACGGGGGGTAAGGTCCATCATTTTCGCGGTCTGTGCAAGCACAAGGGGGGAATATTGTTTCTCTGGTTGATCCGTGGTTTGCACATACAGAATTGAGTTTTCATCTTTCATATCAATCCCTTATTTCATTCGTTTGATATAGAAGGTCTGTAAGGTTCCTTCTTTTTCAAATTTCAGTAGCTCATGTCCTGTTCGTTTCGCCCATCGTTTGATGTCTTCTTCAGCAGCAGGATCGTCTGCTTCTACCTTGAGTATCTGACCGATTTGGATTTTTTCGATTTCTTCCTTAGTCATGGCAATAGGCATCGGACAATACAGCCCGACACAGTCAACTTCTGCATCAGGGACGATATCGATTTGGTTTGCCACCATCTCATCTCTTCAGGTGTTGCAACGAGAACACATCAGTAGTTTTCTTCGGTAATCTCATAGTATGCCTTTGGATGTTGGCAGGCTGGGCATTTATTTGGTGCTTCCTTGCCTTCGTGGATATATCCGCAGTTTCTACATTTCCATTTGACGGTTTTATCTTTCTTAAAGACTTGTTTCTTTTCAAGGTTTGCAAGAAGTGTTCGATATCGTTTCTCATGGTGTGCTTCTACTTGGCCGATAAATTTGAAGCTGCAGGCGACCTCAGGGAACCCTTCTTTTTCAGCTATCTTGGCAAACTCAGGGTAAATCGTTCCCCATTCTGCTTTTTCTCCATCAGCTGCTTCTTTGAGGTTTTCTTCTGTGGTCCCAATGACACCTGCGGGGTACATCGCGGTAATCTCGACCATTCCACCCTGCAGATGTTTGAAGTAGACTTTCGCGTGTTCCTTTTCGTTTTCTGCAGTCTCAAGAAAGATCGCGGCGATCTGTTCAAATCCTGCTTTTTTTGCCTCCGATGCAAAGTAGGTGTAGCGGTTTCTTGCCTGTGATTCTCCTGCAAACGCTGCGAGGAGATTTTTTTCAGTTTGTGTTCCTTTTAGACTTTTCATTGTTTTCATCTCCATTTTTCCAATCGGGGTATATGACTCTTTTCACTCCTTGTTAGGGTCCTGCATGAACCATATCCCAATAGACATCGGCTTCTTCGAATCGATCCATGCTTTCCTTTTCAATCTCAAGGATTTTGAAATGCTGCAGCTCCATGTCTGCGAAATAGGACAGGGTGTTGC